>SDBT01007803.1_pt1 | contig 17572 bp, 22 predicted proteins | sample 2277101 | NCBI WGS metagenome assembly SDBT01 (sample SAMN10404973, study PRJNA504765) | marine sediment metagenome | isolation source: marine sediment core GS10_PC15, 103 cmbsf | place: Arctic Ocean: Southern Knipovich Ridge | collected 2010 | reverse complement strand
GTCTTATTGTTCTGACTGCGTGCATGCACGGTCCTGTATCATATTGGTTGTTTGATAAGATGACATGGCCAGTGCCTGACGAGGAATCTACTTTGAAAGAGGCGGCGAATATTCCCGAAGCCTATCGGTTCGCCAACGAACTTAGTCGTATTCTAGGACCTAAACGATTATTTCTAGAAGTTCAGGATGGTGGTATTCCAGAACAGCTTATTATCAACAAACGTGTTCGTCAAATGGCGGGCGAGTTAGGGTTATCTGTTGTTGCAACCCAGGACGCACACTACGTGCTGCCAGAAGATGCTAAGGCTCATGGTTATCTTAAATCAATGGCATGGGGTAGAGTTGCCGTGCCAGAAGGAGAGAGTGGTTTTTCAACTAATGAGTTCTATCTAAAAGATAGGGCAACTATGTTGAATTCAGATCTTAAAGTTTCTGAAATCGACATGACACTAACCATTGCAGATAGGTGTAATGTCAAACTACAGCTTCATAAAATGAGGCTACCACAATATCCAACTACTGATCCACGTCCTTCAATTGAGATCTTGAAAGAAAAATTACGAGAAGGTTGGGTTCGTAGAGAAGTTGAAACTAAACTAGTCAAAGGTGATAAAGATGTCTATGTGGACCGCGTTAAGCACGAACTATCAGATATTGAAGAGGCTGGCTTGGCGGACTATTTTCTTATTGTTTCTGATATTACGGATTACTGTCGTAATAATGACATTCTGCTTGGCCCCAGTCGTGGCAGCGCTGGGGGTAGTCTTGTCAGTTTTCTCCTCGGGATCACACAGCTAAACCCAATTGAGTATGGCTTGATCTGGGAGCGCTTCTATAATGCGGGACGTGTCGGTTCTATGCCAGATATCGATACTGACGTAGAGAAGAGTCGTCGCGACGAAGTGATTGCATATATTCGTCAACGTTTCGGCGAGAAAAGAGTGGCGCAAATCGTTACCCTGTCTTCGCTAGGTGCCAAACAGGTTATTCGTGATGTGTTCAAAGTGGCTGGTATTGATGAGAATACGAAGAGCATTGTTGCTGGATTGATTCCTGCTAAGAATGATGATCATGCATCTATTAGTCTAAAGGAAGCTGTTGAAGCCGTGCCTTTACTGAAGGAGTATGCTGAGAACGACAAGCTATTTGAGATTAAGAAAAGAGGTGGTGGTGTTCTTCGCAAAACTTCATGGAAAGAACTTTTTGATATCGCTTACCGTTTAGAGGGTTGTTATAAAACTTCAGGCGTGCATGCTGCGGCTGTCGTTATTGCTGATGCTGACTTTGATGAAGCTGGCGTGCCATTAGTCAAAGGCGTTAAGAAGGAAGATTTGATTTGTGGTTGGGATATGGATTCGGTGGATGCCTTCGGGTTACTTAAGGTGGATATTCTAGGCATCGCAACGCTAGATGTCTTGAGATCAACTATGGTAATGATGAAGGCTCGTCATAAAGAACATGCCGATATGCCAAAACCTCAAGAGTTTTTGGATAACCTAAAACTAGATGATAAGAAAGTTTTTGAGTTACTATTACATGGTTACAACCAGGGTGTTTTTCAATTAGAATCAAACCTAGGTAAGTCATGGTCTAAGAAGTGTAAGCCAACTAATATAGAGCAGATTGCAGAGTTGACAGCTATTATTCGTCCAGCATGTTTGGATACAGGAATGGCAGATACATATGCCAAGATCAAGAAGTTGGAAGAAACCGCAAGTTATATTCATCCTATCCTTAAACCAATTCTAGAACCTACTCTTGGTATTTTACTTTACCAAGAACAAGTTATGGCGATCTGTCAGACTGTTGCTGGTATGGATCTTAAAGAAGCTGATGCTGTGCGTAAGGTTGTGGCTAAAAAGAAGCCTGAAGAATTGAAAGAGAAAAAGACTCGGTTTATGCAAGGCGCCAAGCAAACAGTGCCTATCGAGATCGCGGACGAAATCTGGGGTTGGGTTGAAAAACAGGCTGGCTATGGATTTAATAAGAGTCACGCTGTGGGTTATGCCATTATGGCTTATTGGACCGCATGGATGAAGGCGAACTATTTCATAGAGTTTATCTGTGCCAATCTTAAGCACGCAAAGGATAAAGCTAATCAGCAGCGCACACCACAGGACGTAATTGCATTGTTTATTAATGATGGCAAACTTCAGGATATTGATGTAGTGCCACCACGTCTAGAGAATAGTGATATCGACTTTACTATTGTTAATAATCAGACCATCTCATATGGATTCTCACATATTAAAGGGGTCGGAGGATCGGCACTTAAGGCGGTAAAAGGCTGCCAACAAGCTTCTTCCTTTACTGAATTTTTAACTCTAGCTGCCAAATATAAAATGAACAAACAGGTGGTAGAGGCATTCATCTGTGCTGGAGTCCTTGATAGGTTTAGAGTTCCCAGAAGGGCCATGAAGGCTCAGTATACCCTCTGGGATGCCACGACAGCTAAAGAGCGTGAGCAACTGGTTACTTTACCTGGGACGCTTCTAGAGCAAGTAGAAGCCCTTGTGGACGAAACTACATTAGAGGCGCGTAAAGCAAATAAAATCAGAGTTCCTAACATTAAACGTAGGGCAAAGCTGCGCGAAATGGTGGAGGATTTTAAGAAGGAAAAACACAGAGATTCTGTGGCTCAGATTTTAATGTGGGAAAAGCATTATTTGGGGGCAACCTTATCTGGTAGTATGGCAGACCTTAATCGAGCAATGAGTGGTGCTCGTAATTCTTGTAAAGAGATTGGAACAGGCAAGGTAAAAGAGAAGGATTGGGTAGATCTTTGTGTAGTGGTAGAATCAATAAAAGAAGTAACTGTTAAGCGTGGTAAGACACAAGGTAAATTAATGGCTTTTGTTACGATAAGTGATTCCACATATAGTCTAGATGGATCGTGTGCCTTTCCTGATCTTTATGATAAAATGAGAGCGTCTGGTATAGATGTTGGTGATGTAGTATCAGTTACTGGAAAAATGTCTGATCGTGGATTAATCATTAATAAAATGAGGTTGTTGTAATGAAGTATATGGAATATAAAGAAGTCAGTGCTCCAGATGAAGTGCTGAATTATTTAGAAAAGAAGGCGTTGATAAGTCAAAATGTTACTTTTGCAGAAGCTGGTTATTTTGATTTTCTGAGCGAGCTTTCTAAAGAAGGATGGCGTCCCATCTGGCAAACTTGGGTTTTCCCTACATTAGTAATGGAACGTGAAGTAGAAAAAGAAATTGAGAATTAGTATACAATTTCGATTTCTGAACACATAATATAGATATGACAAAGATCATCACTACGATTGATGGTATCCATGGGGATATCAAAATTGTTATCAGCGATGATGACAATCAACAGAAGATAGATTTGAGGTGGTGCGTCTTTGATGACGATGGATCGACGGGATTTATGACCTCTTTTACTCAAGGCCCTGTTAGGGTTACTGAAGTCGCTGCCGAGCATTTTATTCGGATGGTGGTTGCAGGCTTAGTAAAAGCACTTAAAATCAAGCCAGGAGATCTGACGATTATCAACCATGTCGGGGAGCATATTCCTGATGTGCAGTTTTTACCTCCAACTTTTCAAGGAAATGAGGCAGACATCGCATTGCTGATTACTCAACAGAGCAGTTTATTGAGACTGTATAGTATGTATGAGGAGTCAGGTATATTGGATGCCGACCTTATGGAGTGTGCAGAGTTGGAAGGTATTGTAGAGGACTTTTGGAGTCTCGTTCAAACACGAGCCTCTGGTATCTTTTTGGCAATAAAACCCGTAAATCAACAAGGAGAAGAGTAATGGATCAAGGTAAAGCATTTGTCGTAGGTCGTCTTTCGCGCGACCCTGAGTTTTTTGACTCTGGTGACAGTCAACGCGCTATCTTTTCGGTAGCATACAATCGTGGCGTTGGCGAGAAGCGTAAGTCGAACTTCCTCGACTGTATTGCATGGGGCAAGCGCGCAGATATTATGCGTGATTTTTCCAAGGGTAGTGGTATCTTTATAACTGGTGATATCGAGCAAGACACCTATACAACGAAGGATGGACAGAAGCGTAATCGCGTGCAAATCAATGTAAGCAGCATTACGGCAACTACCAGTATTCGTCGTAACGATGACACCAAGGTTACCAATACCGGTGGTGATGTTCGTGTTGGCGCATCTGAAGAAAGCGCCGACATCCCCTTCTAAACGAACCCCCTTGGTCATGATGACGTTATGTAACATGGAAGAGTCTAGCGATAAGGTTTATGCTCAACATCGTGGATTGATTAGATCATTAATCAATTCTGTTGTTGTCAACAATCCATCAGTCGTTGACGTTAAGGACTTGCAACAAACGGGCGCATTAGCATTGATTCTTGCGCTTAAGTCGTATGATCCATCATTAGGCTCTTTCCAATCATACATACGTCAATGTATTCGTAACGCTCTCCTAGAGCAGGCCAATTCTTTCAATAGTGTTTTCACTGTAGATGAGAAGGTGCGCCGTAAGGCTAATGCCATCGTTAAGATGCGCATGGAGGGATTGAGTGATGACGAGATCATGACCCGGCTCGGGGTAAAAACCCGAGCCACTTTTTTATCTCTACTGGGACTTGTTGAAAGTCATTCAGTAGATTTAGACCAAGCTGAAGTCGAAGCCGATTCGATTATCGAAGTTAAAAACATCCTCAGAATACTGGATGAAATTGGTCTAACAAAATTGGAGATTGAATTTGTCAATCTCATTATTAATAATCATTCAATGGACGAGATTATGACTGAACTAGATGTCAGTCGTTCTCGTCTTTTTGAGATTAAAGCAGCCATTCGTGACAGGATCCTAATCTGGGGTCGAGACAATTAGATAGAATTAGTATGGGCGTCGAAAAAACAGAAGGTTATAAAAAACGTATTCTCTTTGTGGGCGAATCATCGTTCCTCAACACCGGATTTTCTACTTACTATCGTGAATTGCTACCACGTCTAGTAGCCACTGGCAAGTATGAAATCGCAGAGTTCGGTTCATATGCTGGGGATAATGATCCAGGCGTCAGTAGTTTTATCCGAGGAAGATGGCCATTCTATGGTAACAACCCGCTTAATGCTCAAGAGCAAGAGGCGTTCAATCAACCTGATCCCGCTCAGCCTGGACAGAACACTAATCAATTCGGGCGCTATAAGTTTGATTCTGTCCTAGCTGATTTTCGTCCTGATATTGTTATCGATATCCGAGACTGGTGGATGCTTGCTTTTGAAGAGCGTAGTCCGTTTCGGAAATATTTCAGTTGGTTAGTGATGCCGACCGTAGATTCTATTCCTCAAAAAGAAGAATGGATGGATACTTATAAAACGGCTACCTATGTTATGGCGTATTCTGATTTTGGTATTGATTCATTACGTAAGTCTGCGCCACAGTTAGAACTTCGTTCTGATCCACCAGGTAAGCCAGGATTTATTGGTATTGATAAAGCACCCGGTAAACTACATCCGGTGCCATTACGTCCTGGTGTAGATCTTAAAACATTCCATGTGCGTTCCCCTAAAGAAAAGGGTGAGCTAAAACAAAAGTGGGGCATTAAGCCTGACATTCCCATCATCTTGCTTGTTCAACGTAACCAATCACGTAAACGTATTTCTGAGGTTATGATCGCTTTTGCGATGATGAAGAATATGTATGCGGATAATGAAACTGTGCAGAAGTCAATTTTAGTTATGCATACTGGATGGCCAGATAATACTATGTCGATTGATTTTCCAAGAGCTATTGCACGCATCCAGACAGGATATTATGGTTGTCCAGTAAAGCGTAAAGGTATTATTCGTGAAATTAGTTCTACCTTTATGTGCAATAACCAGACATGTGGTGATGTGTTTATCGCTCCATCGATTAACTTGAGACAGCATCCCGTTATTACGTGTCCTAAGTGCGGACAACAAAGTGCTAGAACTCCTACCACGGGCGTGGGTATTACTCGTGAGCAGCTTTCTGAAGTATACGGTATGGCTGACATGATGGTTCAGATGAGTATTGCTGAGGGATGTGGCATGACGGTGCAAGAAGCTAAGGCTACCGGTGTTCCCGTATTGGTTACCGATTATGCTGCCCTCTCTGAGAAGGGCGCTTTACCTGATTATGATCATATTGATAAAGCTAACTATACAGTTCATCTAGGTGGAGAAAAGATGGATGTTGCTTATCTATACGAGGAGCCAGAAACTACATGTTGGCGCGCTATGACTTCTATTGAAGATTGCGCTAAGAAGATGGCTGAAATGCTTGGTGATCCTGAAAGATTGACACAAATGAGTCTTGATGCCCGTAAGTGTGCAGAAGACAATTATGACTGGGAGGATAATTGGAAGCCATGGGAATTCATTCTAGATCATATCACTCCATTGGATCGTGATAAAACTTGGGACAAGGATGTTTCTTTGATTGAGATTGACGCCAAGCAGCCAGACGAGAATTTGAATGATGATGAATTTATTATCTGGTGTTATATCAGTCTACTTGGCTATAAAGGCGAGCATGATATTGATGATGAGGGGCGTAAGAACTGGTCACAAAAGTTAGCTGTTGAAGCCTCGCGAGGTGTTCCTGCTAAAAAGACTCGTGATGAAATTGCTAGTTATTTTCGTCAACAAGCCGAGGCGCAAAATCAAGTTGAGCAATTACGCGCAGGTCCACAAAAACAAGTAGAAGGTTCTGAGAATAAAAATGAGGATATATTTGAGGCAATGATACTATGAGCAAGATTCTTTATATCGCTCCCGTCAGAGACTTCTCTGGTTATGCTGTTGCGGCACGAGGTTATCTACGTGCCTTGGATGAGGCGGGCGCCCATTTAGTTACACGACCAGTGCGTTACGATAAGGCTGATCCTGGCACAATGTATAAGGTTACCGACTTAGAACGTGAACTCTTGCGACGTGACCTTAATAACGTAGATATCGTTATTCAGCACATCACACCTAATGAGATGCGCCCTGTTGAAGGTAAGGTCAATATCGCAATCACCGCCTGGGAGACAACAAGAATTCCTCAATATTGGGTTGACAAACTAAACAAGTTTGATGCGGTAATCACGTTCTGTCAAGCTAGCGTAGACGCATTTAAAGATTGTGGTGTCACAGTGCCTATCCATAAGGTGCCGCACACGTTCGACATTCCTAGTTATACTCTAGATGATGTTGATGCTGTCATGGCTCCAAGCTCTCCAAAAATGCTTGAAGATAGGTTTATCTTTTATAACATTAGCCAATTTTCTACCAAGAAGGGAATCGACCTTTTGTTACGCTCTTACTTTGGAGCATTCCACGGTAAGAGTGATGACGTCATGTTGATACTAAAGACTTATGTCAATATGCAGGGGCGTCAAGATGAGCAAGTCAAATTAGAACAATATGTAAACAATGTCAGGGTTGGCATGCGACTACCAATGGAGGAATATCCAAAGGTGATGTTGATTACTAAGACGTTGACTGATCATCAAATCAAAAAGCTGCACGCTACAGGTGATGCCTATGTATGTAGTAGTAGGGGTGAGGGCTGGTGTATTCCAGCGTTTGAAGCGCTCACTTATGGCAAGAAATTAATCACTACTCTTTGGGGTGGTATGGGTGAGTTCGCGCGTAAGATGGATGATGATGACGATTTAGAAAATCAGATTGAGCCACACGCTGCGTTTTTTGGCACGGCAGCATGTCGTGAAAATGTTTATCCTGTAGATTATTCAATGGAACCATTAGTTGGACAAACTCATGCTGATCCCGAACTTTACACTGGACATGATTTGATTGCTGAACCATCAGTATGTTCGATGATGCGGCAAATGAAAGAAGTATTTAATAATCGTGAGGCTCAACCTACTCCTGACATGATGGAGTTTGATCATTCGGTGGTGGGGCCTATAATGTTACACATTATTAATGATATAGTAATAGCAAAAACTGCGGAGGTTGTAAATGTTTAAAGTTCATAATCTTGATGGAAACGAAGTTTCGTTGCCTTCATATGATAAGGGCAAGGTTGTTGCAATTTTAAGTAATGATGATTTAATTAGTGTGGTTTTTCATAAAGATCAAGCTGATGAATTATTAGAAGGATTGGGTGTAACTTATCCTTATAAAAATGATACAACTAAAGATGTAAGTCGCTGTTTACATTGCCATGTATATGGCACTATTGGGCCTGAAGATGAACAAGAGGATAAATAATGGATAATCCGTTCAATAACAACCTACTTAATCAAGTCGACTCTATTGTTAGCTTGATGGATAACTCACCAAGGATTGTGCAATGTATTCAAGCATGCAATGAAGAACAGTTGATTGAAGCCTGCATGCTTCAATTCTATGACAAGGTTGATAAGATCATTGTGATTGAGGGAGCTGTCAAAAACAAAGTTGAAGCTGAGCAGGCTACTTCTAACGGTCACTCTTTAGATCGCACAGTTGAGATCATCAAAGATATCAAAACTAATCGTGATCCTGATAAGAAGATTGTCTTTGTGCAAATTGATCGTCCTTGGACTGATCTAGAAGAAATTAAGAATACCTTCTTTCAATACATGCAAGACGGTGACTGGATGTTGATTACCGATGCTGATGAATTCATCATGCCAGAGATTGTAGACAAGCTTCGTAAGGCTATTACATTAGAGCCATGGGCTACTGAGATTGTGCCTGCTGGCTTCTACCATTTTTGGCGGGATGCATGGCACATGCGTCGACCAAGTGGAGACTGGGGGCAACAGCACCAAAGGTTTATTCGTTTTCAACAAGGGATGAATTACAAGAACCACCCTGTAGCGTTAGACAAGAATGGTCTTTGCACCTATTTTAGTCCTGAATATTTAGGTCGTCGTTTCCCTCTACTTGATTTTATAGTTTATCATTATTCTTATTGTAAAGATGGTGAAGAAGAGATCAAAGCTAAGAAGGATTTTTATGACAAAGAGTTAGGACAGGAAAAGCATGGCGATGTTGGCGCATACGCACGTGGTGGACAGACTGATGAGTTTTTGAATCAGACTGAGAATATGACAACAGTTCTAACCTTCGACGGCAAGCACCCACCAGCGATGCAAGAGCATGCAATCACACAATTCCGTGATGGTTTCTTGGCAGCGGCAGCGTTTGACAACGCAGACGTTGAACAAGCTATGGCAGATTATAAGACTGCGGCACCATATAATCTAGATGACATTCCAGTAATTTGGATTTATGCAGTAGAGGCAGAAGCTGGTGTGGTAGCTAGACAAGGATACGAAAAATTCTTTAACACCATTGATGTATAATGACCATAAAACTTCCAGACAAACCCCGTAAGCATCGTTTTGTAACAGAGGCTATTGATGAGGGTCAAACTTTTGTAACAGTTTGGCCCTCGGAAGATGATTTAAAAACTCCAGCAAAACGTCAAAGTTTTTTAGGGACTATTATGAAAGTTGGAAATGATCCACGGATCACCAAAGTTGAAAAGTATTTACATGACGTCAATGGTGTTGATGAAGTGGTTTATCTATTCCATATTAGTGATGCCTAATATTTCGTATGTCACAAGTATCTATAATGCTGAACCGTTTCTTGATGGGCTTATTGAAAATCTTCTTCAGCAGAGTGATGAGGATTTTGAGCATATCATTGTGGACAGCAAGTCAACCGACAGAAGCGTTGAGATCGTCCGTGAGTGGCAGAAAAAGGATGACCGGGTTAAACTGATTGAGCAGCCAGTAAGGACACCCTACGGCGTCTCCTGGCTTCTGGGGTGGCAGCAGGCTCAAGGTCAGGTGGTGAGCAACTCAAACGCAGATGACAGGTCGTATCCCTGGAGAGGCACCAAGGTCATGAATGCCGCCAACTATGAGAATATAGGGCACAACTTTTATTATGGCGGATACGAGACCAGGATAGATGGAGTCATGACGGCTAAAGGATTTCCGCCGCCATATAATGAAGGTGATTTGCAGCGCTTCTTTCGCTGTGGTGTTCATATTCATTGGGATAATAGCTTGCGCCACATAGCAAGATGGGAAACGATGTTCCAAGCGGGACGAGAGTATACGTCAGCCTTTGACTATTGGCTAGTGTTATACTTTATGTCTCTAGGTGCTAATGGTGTTGCAATACCTAACTGTTTTAGTATCTACAATCAAAGAGAGGATTCATTAGAACAATCGGATAAAGAGTTAAGCTCGTTTGAAGGACTACGCGCTATCTCTGCATTTTTTCCTGGTGGTCAGGCAGTATATGATCTAGAAACCAAAACAAAGGTTGACTCGCCAGAATACTATCAGAGATACAAAGATTTCTTAGCCAAATTTGGTGAGTGAACACATAATAAAGATATGAAACTTATCACGTTTAGCCTATGGGGTCAAGACCCGAAGTATGGTGTGGGCGCAATTCGCAATGCCGAGCTGGCTCGCAAGTTTTATCCTGGCTGGATTTGTAAGTTCTATGTAGGTTATAGCGTTTATGCAAATGAAGACTATACAATCATAGATCAACTAGAAGTGATGGATAATGTAAAAGTCATTCATATGCCCGCGCCAGGTAATTGGGCTAGTATGTTTTGGCGTTTTGAGCCTGCCTATGCTGATGACGTAGATGTCTTTATCTCTCGTGATTGTGATTCTCGCCTCAACGCAAGAGAAGCTGCGGCGGTTCAGGAATGGCTAGATGGACCTAAGTTAATCCACTCAATGAGAGATCATCCAGAACATAGTGTTCCTATTATGGGAGGGATGTGGGGTGTCAAAAAGGGAGCTTTGCCAGATCTTGAAGATCAGATGGATAAATGGAAACAAGAAGATAAGTGGCAAACTGATCAAGAGTTTCTAAGAGCTGTTATTTGGCCAGCTAATTACCACAAAGTTTTAGCACATGACGATTGGGGTAGATTTCTCCAAGCAGAAACTAAACCATTTCCAACAATACGAGAAGCCGACAACTTCATTGGATCCATCATTGGTCCAAACGAAGAAAGATTACATCCAGAACATCATCAAGGATTAAAATGAAATTTCGCGAAGAACCGGCTTATAGTTTTGATGACGTATTATTGGTGCCTAAACATTCTGAGATTGCATCTAGAAAGGACGTAGACTTAAGCACACAACTTGGCAGTCTTAGATTAGAACTTCCTCTATTGTCTGCTAATATGGATACGGTTACAGAGTTTGAAATGGCGTTTGCTATGGCGCGTCACAGTGGTGGAGCTGGTATCTTGCACAGATTTGCCCCCATAGAAGAACAAATATCATGGGTAGCACAATGTGGTAGTAACTGTGTTCCTGCTATACTTGCAGTAGGTCTTGATCGTAAAGAAACTATGAAGGTTCTTGCAGGCACGGTTGCCGAAGATACATTGAACTTTGGCCTTACTGCTGTTTGTGTTGATGTGGCGCATGGTGATCATAGTCGAGTAATAGATATTGTGAAACTTATTCGTAATACATATCCAACATTAGATATTATAGCTGGCAATGTAGTAACAAATACAGCCGCAGGTAGTTTAGTTCAAGCTGGTGCAAATATTATTAAGGTAGGTATTGGTCCTGGATCTGTATGTTCAACTAGAATTGTGAGTGGACATGGATACCCACAACTAAGTGCAATTATAGAAGTGCGCAAATTCATTAATGCGTGTAATACGCCTATTCAACTTATTGCCGATGGTGGTATCCGTTATCCAGGTGATATTGTAAAAGCCTTGGCGGCTGGAGCAGACGCAGTTATGCTGGGCTCTCTTCTAGCTGGAACAGATGAAGCAGCAGGGGAGAGAATTATTGAACATGGACAAGCCTATAAAACCTTCAGAGGGATGGCGTCACGAGAAGCCCAAAAACAACGAGGCGACAAAACGCCACGGGTTGAAGGCGTTTCCGCCAAAGTTCCATACCGTGGTCCTGTCCGCGATACTCTTGATAATCTTGAGGCTGGTATTCGTAGTGGGTTTAGTTATAGCGGCGCTAATAATCTTAGCGAGCTTCGCAAAGTTGCTGAGTTCGTAGTTATCACTGGTAATACGTTGAAAGAAAATCACCCTCATCATCCATACGTATTGTAATCATGAGACTATTTCCAAATCGAACATGTTCGGAGACTCGCAAATGGAAGCTGTGGCGTTGGTATGACATCATACTAGACGGCGAGTTGTATCTGACCCGACTCAACCTGATCGCAACTCCATGGTTTAGTATTAAGATACATTGGATTCATCGTCCTGATCCAGATCGCGATCTTCATGATCATCCATGGTGCTTTATATCGTTAGTATTACGGGGTGGCTATGAGGAGTATGAGTCTAAAGATCCTACAAATAAGCCAGGAATCCTTCGAATCATCAATTGGTTCAACTACAAGAATCTCAAGACCGCGCATCGTATTAGTAAAACAAAACCTGGCACTATTACTCTGATTTTGGCTGGACCCAAACAAGACAAAAGCTGGGGCTTCTACGACGAGGAGACCTTAGAGTATACTCATTGGAAAGAATATGAAGAAGCTAAGTTATGAATAAAGGCTTCAGAATAAAGATTGAAAGAGGACTTTCTGCCGAGGATAAGAAAAAAGCTCAAGACTTTGCTACCAAGTGGGCTCTTGAAGTTATAGAAAATGATTGTTCGTGGGTCGAGAGATGGAGTCGTGGAGGTTGGTCTAGTTATCTACAACGTGGCACATTCGGATATTCACTCAATGGTCGTGGCGCAAAAAACGAGGACGATTTAGTCTTTCGGCGTATCAGTAAGCGGCGACGTATCTTTGCAGTTATGCGCGCTAAACATCTACGTAATCTAGATGGATCTGAAATTGATTTTAAGGGATGTATGTGTCCAGATCATTTGGGTGGCACTAGGGTAATTATGCCACAGAGGCCAGCATTGAAAACATTTATGGAGTATGGAGAAATAAAAGGATGATAGAAGTTGGCGATAAAGCATTTCATATACGTAGTGGTCACGAGGTAGAAATTACTAAGGTAGGTGCTGTTACTTATGGTATCTATGATTTTTTTACTGAACAATCATGGACGGTGCCGCAAGAAGATATTCGACCTTCTCCTCAGCAAAAACCATTTGAAAGCGTTGATAGATCTGGTATGGATTGTCTGAGCTTTAGTGAGCTAAGAGCAGCTAGTGAGACTCGCAACAGCGAGAATGCTGGTGGTGAAAGTGACTGGACCTTGGCTGATTGGGGTAATGCTTTAGCTGGTGAAACTGGCGAGCTATGTAACTTCATTAAAAAGTCCAGGCGCAATCTCCCTAACGACCCTTCGTTGGAAGATCTAAAACAAAATATGGCTAATGAGTTGGCGGATATTGTAACCTACGCCGACTTAATTGCAAACAAGCTTGGTGTTGACCTAGGAAAAGCAGTTAGAGAGAAGTTTAACGTTGTGTCAAAAAGACGTAATAGTCAAGTCACATTATGATAATCACAGGTATCGGAGCACGCGTAACTCCTGATGAGTTTCTTGACTTCTTTGAAGAGTTAGGTAAAGAGGCTCGTGAGCGTGGATGGTGGGTTCGTTCTGGACATGCAGATGGCGCGGACTATGCTTTTGAAATGGGCGCCAAAGAACGATGTCTTGTTTATCTACCATGGACAAACTTTAATAGAGAAAAGCCGGTATTGGGTCACGCAGCCTCACATCCCTTGAGGGATGAAGTGTTGAAGATCGTTTATAAGCATCAGCCATACGCCAAAGATCTTAAGGATCCAGTCAAGCTCATCAAGTCGCGCAATGTCTATCAGGTTCTAGGTGTAGATCTTAAGAGCCCTTCAGACGTAGTAGTATGTTGGACAGACGAAGGCGCTATTACGGGTGGCACAGGACTGGCTATTCAAATTGCTATGGATTACGGTATTCCGGTTGTGAATGTGGGTGACCATGAAACTAAAAAGAACTTTGATAAAATTATGCAAGAAATAGTAACAGAGGTAACAACATGAAGTGTGTAAATAGTATTGAATTTGTTATGGAAGATAAGAAGTTTGATTCGGAAGATTGTTGGGAGGTATTTAACTTTTTAGACACTCTACAAAAATTTGGTGAAGCTAGTTTTAGAGAAGGGCAATATGTCTTAGAAGAACGCACTGTTGTTTTTGAAGATCCAAATACTTATCAGAATGAAGTTAAGACAATCTTTCGTGTCAAGGGTGATGACGTCTTGGTATACTTTATGATTGAGAGTGGTTATGACCCCAACTATGGTCGAAATGCTCAACGTCCCGTTAAGGTTGCAAAGGTTGCGTCTGTCAAGTGGGTAAAAAAGGAAAAGGTTAAGGTGGTATGACACAATCTGATAAAGAAAAGATCAAAGAGCTAAAAGCAAGGATCCTAGAATTGGAATCCATTCACGTCAGTTCTAGTGGTCATCGATATGCTAATATGAATCATCCTAGATTCAAGGGCAAGAAAGGAAATCCATATCTTCCGCTAGATGCTAATGGGAATCTAAGGCATGGATACGTAGGATGAAGTATTATTTCATATTCTGTCTTCATGGCTGTGGCGCTACTGTGGGTCCATATACAGATATTGAGACTGCGAAGGCTGATGTATTAACACATAACGCCTTACATGGTCATGATGCTGAATGTAGGGAGGCACATTCAAAGTGGGAGCCGCACGATGAAATTATCATTGAAGAATCTGGCACTGTTGAAGGATTGTTGCAAGAAGCAAGAGAGTTTGAGGGCAATCACATTTACCAAATGGCATTTAGGAAATGAAAATCTTAGTTACGGGACGCGCTATTCCTCAACAGCCTGATCGTTGCACGTCTCAACAACTAGTAGATGGATTCAATCAAGCTGGACACGAGGCCGTGTTCTATGGCAATTTTTATGGCGAGCCTCATCGATGGCTAGGCTCAGACGAAGCTGCTAATGGTAATTTTGACCTCATTATTATCGGAGAGATGAATGACGGGTATTCTAGCTACCCCCTAAATACACTCAATCTTAAAGGAACGCCACGATTGTATTGGGATTTCGATGTCAGCTATCATCCTGACCTTTCTTATAGTCGCGCCACCGCTTACAAGCCTGATGGTTATCTAGTAGGTAATCGTTATTACTGTGGTAAAGATGCATTCGGACGATTTAGTAAACCAACATTACATCTACCGTATGCTTGTTCTCCTCATATCCATCGTAAGATGCCTGAAATTCAAAAGAATCACTTATTAGGATTTGTTGGATCACTTACTGAAGAACGTAAACGTTTAATAGATCTTGCTGAAAAGAATGCAATAAAAAGAACATGGGTTCATTCTGCTGAAGGAATTTTTGGTGATGACCTCATTCGACAAACTAATGCATATCTTGTTATGTTTCATAATAATCAAGACGCCTGTAAGGGATTGGTTCCAGGACGTCCATGGGAGACAATTGGTTGCGGAACTACATTATTGATGGATCGCACCAGTTACGAAGATTTTATTGAATTTTTACCAGAACGTTTTTATCAAGATATATTCGTTTATGATAATGATACCGATATTCGTGCATGGTTAAGTCGATACACCTTGTGGGATAGTTGTGATCTATTATTAGGAATGGCGGGCGAAAACTTAATGCATTATGCGCATAAGAATCATAGTTATAAAAATAGAGCAGAGGGGATTATAGAATGGTGGAAGAAAACGAAGACATTGGCGACGTAGTTGGCCAATATGGTTTTATTGAATTGCCGGCAGTTGATGAACATCGTAACTTTATTCTAGAGTTACTTCGAGATCGCTATGTCGAAAATCGAGATAAAGATATGTATATTACTATAGTGCATCGTCATGGTAACGAGCATTATATTATGGGTATATATGATAGTTTGCGTGAAGCTTTACAAACTCGTTTTGTAGCTAATAGTTTATTGCATGGTGGTAGTTCATTTAGTCCAGACAATTTTATGATGGTGCATCATATTTCTGGTCCAACAATTGAAGACAAGGTGTTTGATCCTAAAACTAATACCGTCAAGGACTTTGAAGCGCCACAAGATGATTAAAGATTTGTGCCCAATGATGACGTCAGAGAAGGTTAAGATTACTGGTAAACCACAAGTAAATATTTGTATTCCAACAGCTAATTTAGGCAAACGTAGTTTAGAATACTTAGATGACTGTCTGTTCTCAATTCACAATCAGGATTATTCAAACATTACGGTAGTTATTTCTGATCATTCACAAGATGAAGAGATTGCTTGGCACATTGTTCATAACTGGTTAGATGAAAATGGGGATCGTCCTTTTAAATTACGCTATACACGCTATAAAGAAAATTATGGTAGTGCGGTAGCTAATCTAAATAATACTCTTGATCAAATATCGGAAGTGAGTTTTGTCAAGTTATTGTTTCAGGACGATATGCTGAAAACCCCTGAAGCAATTAGCAAGATGGTAACTTGTTTGAAAGAGACAGGCGCACATTGGTTGGCTGTCGGTTGTGACCATATAGATGACAATAATGCCGACATAAACTATCCTCATCCGCCTACATGGGTTAAGGGTCTAAGTATGGCTCATGGCTTAAATCGTATTGGGTCGCCTAGCGTAGTTATGTTTAGGAACTGTGACTTAAGAATGGACCCCAAGCTTTGCTATCTAAATGATTGTGAGTTCTACTATCGTATGGGATTACAGTATAGTGCACCCGCATTACTAAATGAGCTACTAGTAACAATTCGTATGAGGTCGGCGGGGCTGAGTTCGACACTAGATGTGGGAACGGTTAAAGCTCGTGAATCTCTTTATCTTCAGAAGAAATTTGGAGAGGTGTAATGATATCATTGTTTAAGGTTAGGATGGCTTATGAGGCGTCAGAAGAAGTTGGTAGGGTGCTTCATAGTGGTTTTATTGGCGAAGGCCCAAAGGTAAAAGAGTTCGAGCAGCGTATTCGGGAAGTGTTAGCGTTGCATAAGAAGGATTATATGAAGCCAGTGGTGGTCACCAATAGCGCGACCTCAGCAGAACATCTAGCTTATCGTCTCTTACAAAATACGAACGATCTTTTCCCAGGTGATGAAGTATTGGCTACGCCGCTGACTTGCACAGCAACTAACTGGCCTATCCTGGCTAATAATCTGCACATCAAGTGGGTAGATATTGATCCAACTACTATGAATATGGATCTAGATGATCTTGCTCGCAAAATTACTCCTAAAACAAAAGCTATCTCTATTGTCCATTGGGGAGGTTATCCTCTTGATATGGATCGTATTGATAAGATCAGATGGTTAGCAGAAGAAAGGATGGGTGTGTTTCCCGCATTGATTCAAGATTGCGCTCATGCTTTAGGTAGCACGTTGCACGGTAAGCCATTAACACAATGGGGTGATTTTGCCACTTATAGCTTTCAGGCTGTTAAACATCTTACCTGTGGAGATGGTGGCGCACTTGTCTCGTCTTATACACAATGGGATAAGCAAGCCAGGCTATTACGTTGGTATGGTATCGATCGCGATGGTCCTCGCACAGACTTTCGTTGCGAGAATGATATTCCTGAGTGGGGTTATAAATTCAATATGAATGATATCTCTGCGACAATAGGTTTGGCTAATCTTTCGCTTCTAGATGATACATTAAAAA
>SDBT01007802.1_pt1 | contig 17572 bp, 10 predicted proteins | sample 2277101 | NCBI WGS metagenome assembly SDBT01 (sample SAMN10404973, study PRJNA504765) | marine sediment metagenome | isolation source: marine sediment core GS10_PC15, 103 cmbsf | place: Arctic Ocean: Southern Knipovich Ridge | collected 2010 | reverse complement strand
TCGGTAGTCATACCACCATACTTACGGAGCAATTCAATTGCAACCACATGAGTAGCCTTATTTGCCATCAGTATTTATTCATCTGCTGTGCAATCTTTCTAACCTCGGGATTGAAAAGAGAAATATAATAGCGAGGCACTTTGCCCATCCACTTGCGTTTTTTCTTACCTTTTTCTCGATAGACATAATATGCATACGGCCCTCTCGTTACATTACCGTCATCATCCATGTCATACTTAATTTCAATTGATCCCATGTTACCAACTCGGTAGATCCTCAATCTCATACAACGGTGGGATGTCTACCCAATCCCAGGCGTAATCACCATACCCGAACCGATCCGCTATCTTAGCAATGATCTCTCGATACTTGGTGTAGTTAATATCATCTAGAGTAGCGATGGCGGTAAACTCGAAGCCATCCTCGTTGCGAGCATGAACATACTCATACTGGAAGAATGCTTGTGGTTCCCAGCCCATCTTCTCCTGAGCTCGTCGCATAATCTTACGGATCTGATGACCCTCATCATACTCCTCCATTGCCTTCGATGGCTTGACGCTGTAGTTGAGCGCTGAGATCGGATACTCCTCGATGCGCATGGCCAGGCCGATGATTTTGATTGCCTCTGATCGGGGCGCATCGTTCATCCTGATCCATGCCAACTGATCTCTCACGATGTCGAACATCTTAGGATTGCGGCTGTCTTTCCATGATCCGCCAGTGAACTTCAACTTGATTCCCTTTCCTTCGCAACTGGTGCAGTCAGGATCATCCTTATTACAGGCGTTGCAATCAACTAGCAAAGTGTAGGTTTTCATCTTATACCAGTAGCCTTTTATGTGGATCTTTACTTCCAGCTCCAGTTTGGGCTCAGGATCTAGGCCCCACTTGATACGATTCTTCTTAGATACAGCCCAAGTCATGACAATTTCACTGATGTATTCGTTGGAATCCTTCGTGAGTTTGTCTTCAGACAGTGAGGGGTCCCAAGTAAAGTGACTACCATCAGTGTCGGCTTCAATCAGCTCGGGCATACAACTCGTCCTTTAGTTCCGAAAGTTGATCTGTGATATCCTCTATTATTCGTGGTATGGCAAAAAATCGTTTATAAATTGGTTCCCATTGATGGAATTTTGGAACTTGATGAGATATCATTCTTCGTTCCTTTAGAAGAGTGGAAATTGCCTTTTCTAACGTATCAATACGGCTTTCGAGATCCTTCGGCATCAGAAGTCCCAGGCCATGCCATCCATTGCGAATGCTTTGTTCCCGATCAGATCAGACATGGTGATCAGATCCCCGGCTGCCATAGCGAGTTGCTGCGTGTCGATTTCATCCAATCCCTTACACTGCTTAGCCAAAGCCCATGCGGCCCTCCAGGCGGTTACTGAAGGGCCATCAGCGGCGACTGCGGCATGGAATGCCTCTCGCAATTCTGTTCGGATCTTGATAACCTTCAGCCATTTCAGAACATCTGCGGTCTTATACTTGGCTTTAGTTGATCTCTGTATCAATTGTTTGATTTCACCACGATGGGATAGCAATTCATCCAACTTAGGTTGTATCTGTCCTGTGATGTTCTCGTAGTTAGCATTCAACCACATCACCCTGAAGCCGCTTGGTGGAGTGGGAACACCGCATCTGATGAATTCGGTTTCTGCTTTGAGATAGTTTCCGAACAAGTCAATGCGTGGTCCATTGACGATATCTGTTCTGATAGACCACGAGCAACGAGCGTGATGCATTTGATCTCCACTCTCAGGTTCTTTGGCTACTCCCCCCCAATATTCAATGCCCAGGCCCCACTTCTTAGTATACTCGTAGTTGTACATAGTACGACCCAAGTTGTATCCTGTGCCCATCTGAAGCAGTTGCCCGCCATCGGTATAGTGAAGAAGGGTTTCTGCCTCTATCTTCTCATGTTTGGAGAGATAAGATGCCCACAATTCGTTATCAGGATCAAGCACGAAGGTCATCATCTCGGATCGCACTGGACCGTAGGTATCAAGATCCTTCACATACTTGAGCAGATGCTTGACGTGTTCTTCTCCGATCATGATCTCGAAATCTTCTACCTTCACGTTCTTACCTTCGCCCTGAAAGGATCGCACTCTCAGTGCTAGGTCCCCATCTGCATCTTCGCCATACCAAATAGGATAACCAAACAGATAACTACAGTTGTTAAACTCCTCTGTGTGGTTGTTGACTATCTTCAGATCGGGTGGGATGATCACAGTCTCCTCCACTTCAGTTTCATCGATGAGATCAACTACTGGGTCGCTAATTTTGGGACTGAATCCAAACTTACCACTGGTGATCATCACGATCTGTTCCCAACGAAGATCAGTCCATTCAACCATCTCAAGCATAGCAGCACCAATTAGCGGTAAAGACAATGCATTTCCCGATCCGCCTCGTGATAGACCGCTATTTATGTATCTATAGATGTGGCGTTCGATGGTTTCCTTCGTGGACTTTTTAGAGAATTTAGAATCATACACCTGCTTTTCAGTGTCAATCTCATACGAATCACAGACGATGATTGCCATTGCTGCCCTGGCGGCAACTTGCTCGCGATTCTGATGGCTTACAGAGGGTTGCCGATAGAATCTATCATAAAGGGAAGATACATAAGCATCATCTGCTGCTAATTCATCCCCGAAGGACATGAGATAATTGTAAGCACTGGCAGTTTGCATTAACTTAGGATATGGACGCAGGTTAATATAGGTTACTCTAGGTTTATATTGTAAGTAATTTCAGTATAGCCATACCATCCAAACTGCCAATACTCAACAGTCCAATCGTTAGGAGGAGCATCTATGAACGAACCGAGATCCAACTCACCACTATCTTCACATACAGCAGGAGGAGATGGTACGGAAGCATGCAATACTATATTGTTCATGAAAGTGCCCTGATCATAAACTCCAGTTATACTTAATCTCACACCAAAGTATTCACAATCTTTACCCTCACTCTTCCAATCCCAAGTGATATTGCCATCATATTCAAAGTTAACATAATAAAGACGATACAAGTTGAGATCAACTGTGGCATGCATCGGATCAAACTCAACCTCATTGGTTTCAGGTGGGCCATTCATGCATCCCATCATGAATATAGTCAGTATAACTAGAAGTGATCTCATGGTGTTCTCGCTAGGTAGTAAGTGAAATGAAAAGATACATTCGACCATTTAAATAAAGGTGCTTTTAGATCGACGCCAGTTCCAACTTTCGATCCTAATTCACGATCATCAAATATCTCGATACGAGTAATGGGATTCCTGAAATTTAAGATACTACCCTGACCAAAATCGAAGAAACCACTGAAGGTATAGAAGTCCTGATCCGGCTGGGACCTGGTGAATGCGAATGATCTACGATATCCAGGAGACTGAGCAGCATCTATCTCATTACCATCCTGTTGTATCAATGCCATGAAGAAGCCATCAGTGACTGTGATTGTAGTAACCGTAGGATCGGTTCCATCATCAGCCAATTTGAATTGATCAATTACTTCAATACCATTCAGTAAATTCTGCCTTTCTCGAATTTGTCTTTCGGCATCGTCTAGATTAATTAATCGATTTGTCAATTCGATTGTAGTTTGATGTTCTTTGCCATTATAAGATATTCTTACCGGCTTAAACACATTCTCAGATCCAGTTGTATCTGATCCATTATCTAATAATGAATCTATAAATCGTATGATAGCATTAATATCTACAGATCCATCAGCAAGTTGAGGAAATAATCCATCAACAACTATAGCCCCGGTTTTAAGAGCAATACCATGCAATTCATTTCTCGCTTCAGCATAGAGCCATAAATTCTCTAAACTATTTTCTTTACTGAAAATCTCAGGTTTCATTTCTTTTCTACGGCCTAATGTTGTCTCCAAAGCCTGGTTGACAAATCTAGCCTCAAATTGAGATGACTCTCCTTTGATTGTAAAAACTGTAAATACATCAGCATCATCAAAACCAACGTCACTATCCTGCACTATCGCAAAATCGTCACTGCTTGCAGTAGTAACTTTATCTTTCGATACAATATATTGATGAGCAGGGAGGGGATCTCCTACATCAACGGCATCGGTTATTGATATATTTCTTTCAAATACAACGACAGTTGCGCTCCTAGCAGTATTGAAAACCATTCTCACGATGGCTTTATAATGATCTGCTAGATCCCGAAGTGCATCATAAAGTGAGCGTTGCTTGATCACAAAGGTATCAATGATGAAATCGGTTGTATCATATCCTGATCCTGATGAACCTCCTGATCCACCATCGATATCCAACCCTGTTTCATCATCAAACCCATCTCCGTTGAAGTCAATAAATACAGTAGGGGCATTGCCAGGATTAAGAGGATCATCAGCCGTAGATACGATCTCAACTATAACATCTCGTAATCTCATTTTACGATTAGACCTTATGATACCACCGAGGGTAGGGTTAATGTATTGACTGAATCTTATCAACGGAAAATTATCAGGAGTACGAGCTCTATGAACATCAGCATTTGTTGCTCCTGCTCTCGCCCCAGCATTGTTAACCCATTCAAGTCGCTTGTTGGCATAATCACCTATAAATTGAACATTTTCAGTTACAGGTTCCCAACTATCACTGAACTCAATCATGAATAATCCAGATGATCCAACATCAGCATCAGTTAAATTAACCCAATTAAAACCCCCGTCATTAGAGATCAATGTAACATTGCTGCTATGACCCTGATTGATATTACTATTAGCAACATGTCCCCATCCAATTAGATTAGTATCTCCCCCAGGTTGTAGATCCAAACTATAAGCCACAATACCGACTAGAACATCAGGAGCTGGAATAGGATCATCACTAAAATCTATTTGTACCCAATTAAAAGAATCATGGTGAACATTCCGTTCATTATTCTTATCGAATCCCTGTGATAGTACCACCCCACCAGAAGTTGCACCAGTTACATTAAAACCGCCTGGTAAAAAGAAACCCGCTAGGCCAGTAACACCAGTTACATTCACTTTATTAGTTGAAGTTCTGATTCGTTCTAACTTGGCAGTACGTGAAGGAGTTGCTACAAATGAACTTATCAATAATTCACCTTCATCAAATACACCAGGAGATGAATCCATATCATATTCTTCCTGACCAGTAAGATAGTCTATATCAGGCATCACGCCAGCATTACCTATCTCGTTGCCACTTACCCAGCCTACATCAAAAGTGCCGGCCGAACCAGCTCCAGGATCATTAGTCCATAATATTTCTAGCCTACTTGTTTTAAGTGGAAGTTCACCACTAAAAGAATCGAAATCGATTATGTTAAATCTACCAACAAAATCCCAAAAAGGATCTGCTAGTTCTGTTGCGTGCTGCCAATACAACTCAAAAATCATTTTCTTCAAGTCAAACTTGAAATGAAAGAAATAATTAGTGGCACTTGCAAAGGACGCAGATTTGATCTCAGTCACTGTGTTACCATCTAGATCCCTTCCATGAACAACCTGAAGAGCGCCATCTTTTTGAAAGCGAACAATACCTCCGTCAAATTCGGTATTCAACACATCTCGGAGAATAACTTTGCAATCTACATCTCCTTCTGAAAGAGATGTGAAATTAGGTCTTACTGCAAATGAAACTCGTCCCGATGCAGATGCTCGTTCTGCACTATCGAACGTGCCAATGAGGGATGAGAAATCTGCTGATCTGATTCCAAGCGAATTATTAGATGTGCCATTGATATTCAGTTTGCAATAAGAATCAGATCGGGTATCACCAAGTCCTGCATTGTTAACATTGTTGATCACATCTACATCACCACCACCTGCACCGATTACGGTCCAACCCATATGTGAACCAGTGATACCTGCACTGATTGCATAGGTTGCAACCGTTGCTTCTGACCAACCATCTTTTACATTGTTGGTCATGACATACACAGCATCACTACCTGCCACTGATTGAAGTGGCGGTAATCCATTAAATCCACAAAATACCAAATTCTTAGTTTTATGTGTTCTTCTCAACTCAATATATATAGGAGCATAGAAAGGTGAATCGTTAGGATCAACATCAGTCTCATCTATAGTAACTTGATCTTCGAAGTCTTTCATATAAAGCCATACTTTGTTGATCGTATCTCTACCTGAAGGATCGAAGATCACGGCTGCATGAGAATCAGTGCCGGCTAACTTACCTATAAAAAGTGCATTTCTTTGAGCTTGATTCCCAACTGTAGTTCCGAATAATCGTAGACGAGATACACTATTCATCGGTCGAATTTCACTATCAATATCACTGAAATAATCAGAATCTATAGTAGTCTCAATCTCGTTACTATAACCATTGTAAACGATTCCATCTCGTTGCTTGTCAGATAATATACGCCCGAAGTCATGAGCAACTATCCGAACGATATTGAGTCCCTGTGTTCCAATAGTTGTTTTTGTGTATATCTCTCCGAAGAATATAGTCTTCAAACCGCTACCCTGATCCAATTGAACTTCTAACCTGTCAAAAGGGTCCACCTCACTGAAGTCAATATTATTCTCATCGTTGTCCTGAATTTGAAAATCTACCATGAGCTCAGCGGCACTGCTTGTGGCGGTCTCAAAATTTGCGACCTCGCCATCTGGTTCCTTCGCCGTATATAGTGATAATCTAGATGTGATGATATACTTGAAAACCTCAGTGGCCATCTAGCGGAACTCCTGTAATGTAACCGAGAATTCCAATACAGTCATTCCAGGATTTACTGGACCGCCAGTTGTATCGATGATCTTACACTTGTGAATATAACCTCTCGGCCACACAACTTCGAGAAGGATCTCTTCATCCTGCCACTTGCGCAGGAAACCATACAAACAGTTGTCATCGAAAGTGGTGAAGGTAATCGTAACCTCATGATCGGAATGAGATTTGACAATATTACGGTTACTCTGTCGGCCCCATACTTCATGGCTAATCACATTCACAGGATGATCAGGTTCAGGAGCATCTATCACAATCTCAAACGCTTGATCAATTTCATATGGAGCATCAGCACCCTCAAGTGGTCTGAACCTGGTATTGAGATTACGAAAATGACAACTTTTAATCGTCATCGGCGGATCGAAAGAAGAATTTTCAGTTTTGAAAGTCCAAAAATCATTGGTCTTATGTTCAAATATACTTCCAAACGCAGAAAGCAATCCTAGATTCCCGAATACAACATCACCTGTGACTTGAGTATTGACACAATTTAATGAGATGGGACTATTCACACTCTGATCAAATACGTCTTCCGTGAAAGTGACATTGACTTCATTGAACAGTCCTCCATTATTGATGAATTGACTTCGAGATGCATTCACTGATCCATTAACGAAGTTATATTTACCATCAGATTCGAGAGTGATGAAATCGGCAGGGCATAATATGACATCTACATCTCGCTGAAAGAATCCAAAATGAGATATGGTATAATTATTCCAAGCCCAACCTCTTCCACTGAATCCATAGTTACCAACAGAAAATGTTGTATCCACCGTAGTCAAACTGCCACTAGTAATCCAAGTTTGTACTACTCCATCAACTGAAACTTCCAAACTACCTATAACTGGAGATGTTGTATTTGGTAGGAAACAACCTGCCCCATCCCATCTCACTCTCAATTCACCTGTATCTGCTACGATCACCCCGGTAATCGTATCAAGTGGAGTCACCACAGTTGCAACTACTTTATTGAAAGTGATTGTTCCAGTAACCCGATTAAATTCTAGATAGTAATAGTTATTCGCATTCTGTCTGCCAAATTGAAAGACGCCAATTCGATCAGCACCACTTCCTGTTACAACAAAATCCATATCAGTTACATCAATAGCATTCGTATCTGATGCGCCAAACGTCACGATATCTGTGTTTAGAGTAGCAGTTATCTCAAAGTTGAGAACGTTTTCTATACCAGTGAGGTTGTAATTGATATCATTCCCCTGCCATTGATAATTATTGATCAAATCCTCATTGAATATCAACGACCCATCTACATCAGTTTCTCGCACTTCAACATTATTGAAAACCTCATCAGCAGCAGATGCTTCAAAGGCCCACTGTATGAACACAGCATCTGCTCCAGTATCTAAACTACCCTCATATACTTGCGTAGCTCCATTGAACACAAAGATAGTCGTAGATGCCACGACAGTAGTTTGATCGAGCTCATAGGAAGTAACAGTAATAGTTCCGCTTGCTCCTATATTACCAGCGACAGTGCCGCCAAACTTGAGATAATAAACTGTGTCGGCCAGAGTTGGTACGAAGATACTCTTCAACCCTCCTCCTGTAGATATCGCTAGAGATTCGAATTCGCCAAGTGAAAGATCAATGTTCCACTCGCCATCAACATGCGACCAATCAAAGTTATCCTGGTTTTGAACCATAAATAAAGTATCATCAATCGTGATACCACCACACAGTATCAGAGTTTTCGTGTTCTCTCTCTTATGGAGATGAGATCGGATTTCAGCACCAGAACCAATTGTGATGTTATTCTCATCAAATAGACAACCAACTAACTCAGCCACTAAATCAGTACCAACCAATATATCATCAGTTGCAGCATTAGTAATGGCACAGTTCAGAAGTGAATTTATCTCAAACCCTCCATCTTCTGCCCATATACCAGTAATTGCTCCATCTAATAGACAGTTCTCAATCTTCCCTGCAAAACTTACACCACTAGGAGTATCATGTTCCATTCGAATACTCCGAAGTCCACCTTTCAGTGTACAATTTCGCATCACGAATTTATTGAATCCAGGTGTTTCCAAATTGTTGATGTTCATGATATCCAAAGTAGAACCTGATGACTCGAAATTGCAACTATCAACAAGCCAATCAAAACTTGAAGAAGATGATTCTAATAAAAGTAATGTAGGATGTGGAGCTTTAAACTGACAGTTCTTAATCGACCCCTTTGAATCTGCATTAATCTCAACTGCTGAAGCACTAGATGTAGATGATCCTGTATAATCTACAAACTGCATATCAATAGGAGTATCTTCAGTATTATCTGAGTCCGCGAAAACAAATCCTCTGACAGCAGTAACTATGATTTTATTAGCCCAACTATCGGATTTAAGAATAAATTGAGGTGCCAATTGAAAAGTTATCAAACCAGGAGCTCCATTTAAAATCAAATTAAAACCTGAAGTTTGAATATCTACATTGAAAATCCCTCTCACGAGAATATTTTGATTAAATGTCCAGGTATCATTATTCAAACCAGTAGTAGGAGTTAAAGGTTGTAACGTACCAGATATAGTCCCTCCATCACAAGTGAAATTCTCATCAGTTTCTACAGTAGCAAATTGTTCAATATCAATCTTACCAGTAGTCGAGAAAGGAGTTGTTGCATCAGTGAGATTAAATACAGGATCATTGGCTGTCCTTTCAAATCTCACATCAATTGTTAAGGTCGCAAAATTAGAGACTGAAAAAGTACTGCTAGTGGCCGCAGTGAAAGTTAATTCACCTACTCCTGCAATTGTTCCGCCTGTATTATCAAAATTAGAAAGAGCTCCTTCTTCAATAAATAAAGTACTTCCTGAATTCACTGTAAAAGTACCATCACTTGTATATGAGTTTGTGACTCTCATATCTCCAGCAGTTAAAGTATAAGATGGCGTGCCAGAATTATGAAGAAGATCAAAGAAATCTTCAGTGTTACTATTTGTAGCAATCGTCTTACTAGTTCCACTCAAAGAAGTAGTCTGAGATCCATTGTTATAAACTGCTCCCGTTGCATTTGAATTCCAATTACCTGATACATTCAATGTTTGACCCTGAGTAAAAATACCTCTAGTCCCAATCGTAAAGTCATTGTCAACTGTAGTAATGAATACCCCAGTATCAAACTCCATAGTATTGGAAGCATGTTCAGATTCAACAATGAAATTATATGGTAACATCGACGCATTAATCATAGTCACTTTTGCTGACCCTGAACCAGCAACATCCAACACAACTTTAGTTGTTAAAGGAGAATCATCTATATCTCCCAGTGTATTTCCATTAAGTGATGCATTTGCACCATCATCAATTCTGAACTCTAGAGTCCCACTTCCATTCACTATGCCACCAGTGTTATCAAATCCAGCAATACCATTATTCAACATGGTCAGGATTGACGATCCGTCTACGGTGATTGTGGCATTGTTATCTAAGAATTGACCAGCAGGGAATATCATATTGCTAGAAGTCAATGTGTAAGTACCATCGTTTTGAACATCAGCAAAAGTATCTGAATTTGATCCAGTTTGAATTGTTTTACCCGTTCCTGTAAAGTTAATGAATGAACCCCCAGGAGTGAAAGTCCCACTACTTAGATCCCAATTCCCAGCAACTGTTAACGATGCAGTATCAATTACCAAATCACCTACTACCGCAATATCATTGAAGTTGTGTCCATCGCTCGCAGAGAAAGTGCCAAGATCCAATTCACAACCACTCTCTACAGTTGTAGTTCCAGCAACTTTCAATTCGAAGGATGCCATATCCAAATCCATTGCTGATCCCCCATCCAGGCCAACAGTGAGGGTAAATGCGCCAGGATCAAATCCTACCACTAGTGAAGCTCCCATTGTCAGTTTAGACGCACCTGAAGTTGAAATGATTTCTAAAGGCACATTCAAAACACCATCTGCTGCCCCCATTATAATTGTAAGATCAGGAGTATCAGCTCTTAATCTTACAAGTCCTGCCCCTGCTATTGTCCCTCCTGAATTATCCCAAGCAGAGATACCCCCCTGATCAACGAAGATTAAAGCACGACCACTATTGATTGTAAACAAACTATTGTTCGTCCATGATCCACTAGTATGAACCATATCTCCCGTAGTAAGAATTGTAGCAGCATCAATCTGCACATCAAAGAATTCCTGAGAAGCGGCCTGAGTTTGAATATTCCCCCCATTAAACTTAAAGAAAGATGTTCCTTTGTTGAAAGTCCCACTACTCATATCTAAACCCGCATCAAATTCTGCTTCACCGCTTGCGCCTTCCAAAATTCCATTGATAGTTACAAGTCCAGTAAAATTATGTCCATCACCCCCAGTGAATGAACCTAGATCAAGTGTAAAATTAGAACTAATTATAGTAGTTTCTGTCACACCCAACTCAAATGTATCACAATCAAATGTTTCTGCTACTGTTCCAGTTGTAATACTAACAAATGTGGCAGCCCCTGTTAACGCATAGGTATTGACATTTGATCCTGATGAATCAAAATCTGATGTAGGATAATTCAAACTACCTGGCACACTAACTGTCTGCCCAGTTCCAGTGTGTACCCAATTAAGGAAACCTGTTTTATCTGGATGAAAATTACCTCCGGCGGTAAAAACAACAGGAGTAAGACCCTCTAAGAATAATCCATCTCCCGCCGTAATTTTTAAAGTTGCACTAGCGCCATTTATTGTTAATATATTTTCAATAGTAGCAGTAGGGAGAGTCGCACCAGAGATAAAGGTTGTAGTTCCCGTGATTGTTAAATTGTGAATCAAATCACTTGTGTTCCCAATAGTAAGATTCTTTGTTGTGCCACTCATCACCAAAGTAGATTGTGAACTCAAATAAGAGGACAAGCCACTTAAATCGCAATTCCCACCACAGTCCAGGGTTCCATCATCAGTTCCATCTAAGGTTCCAGTCGGTGTAAAATCGCCAGTGATGATCATAGTTGAATTCACTGGTAAATTCAAAGTTCCGCCCAGAGTCAAAACCCCAGTGATGGTTGAATCGGTAACCGTTGCGGTATTCTCGATCTCATCACTACCATTTACAACTACGGCGCTAGATACGGTGATATCAAAATCTAACATATCTAAAGTCAACACATTGGCAGATCCATCTAATGTAATCGTCGATGCTAAGGGAATGTCATTGCCCAGGCTAATAGTTCGGACATCGATACTATTATTCTCAATAACGGTGGGAATTGACAGAGTTCCAATTCCATTCCCACCATTCCCTAGCGTCCGATTTGCATCAGCATCGAACCTAAAGAGGAGAGTATGACTCCCACTTCCAGAGATAGTGCCAAGGTTATCAAAATTATCTATACTCACATCTAAAACAAGGAGCGTGAAAGTATTTGTTGAAGTTAAAGTCAGCACGTCACTGGCATCTATAGTCAATGCATTTTCAACACAAAATGTGAGCATTGTTGCTTGAGCATCTAATCTTCCATTAGGACCTTTAACGTTCAAATTATAAAAGAAAATATTTGCATCAAAACGAATTTCGCATTGTCCCGCTTCGGATAATTCAATAGTACTTGTCTCCTTGTTCCATGTCCCATTCTGTAAATCCATTATCCCCGCCCCTGTTGCTCCCCTCATTCGAATAGTCCCGCCAGCGCCACCATTGAGAATTCCTGTTCCACTTAAAATCAGATCATCATCAACTGTAAATATTCCACCATCTACATCCAATGTTCCACTAGATATATTACAATCTTCAATACTAAGATCGCAAGTATCACCATTCAAAGTGCCCCCATTAACTGTAAGCACACTTCCTGAACCATCATAAGAAATGGACCCACTCCCCGCATTGAAGGTTCCGCCTGAAACTGTAATATCTGCACCAGCCACACCTTCCGAAATATCGGCACTATTTCCATTGAAAGTGCCACCGCTCACAGTGATCCCTGCCATCGTAGAAGTTCCACTACCAGCATTGAAAGTAGCTCCTGAAGCGATAGTCAAAAGGCCATCAAGATTATACACTCCACTAACTGATGTGATTGATCCCCCCGCACCAAGATCCGTGGTGCCTGTAACATTGAAATTTCCTGTATCAACCCTCAACTCCGCCGTAGTGCTTCCACCACCAGCGCCCCTGTCTACCGTAGCATTACCATTTACTTGAAGTGTGGAGGAATTCAAATCAACCAATAACTTATCAGTTGATGCTGCCGCAGCGGTAAGCGCGACCTCTAGTTCACCACAAGTCAAAGTAACAGGGCCAGCACCACCAATATTAATTGTCCCTAAAGTTGGATTATTAAGAAGAAATATGATTTTTCTAACCCCATTAGCATCTTCTAATGTCAAAGAAGCATTAATGTTCAGGGTAAGACTAGTACCAATAAGAAAAAATTGAACATTTACATCATATGTTCCTGAACCAAAACTTGTGATCGTCTGAGGAGCAGCACCACTCACCAAAGCAATACTTAACGTCGATCCTCCACTATCACCTGAAGCGAGTTCAATAGTGCCACTCATATCATTATGAAAATCTGGGATTGTGGTATCTCGAATAACCACATCAGATACCGCAACAGCCAAACTTGCAGCATCATCTGTATCATTCAGACGAATGATTACACTATCGTCTATAATCATATCACCATCAGTGACATCTCCAAATATGATAAAGCGGCGATGAGCAGCCTGGACAGGTTGCGCCTCCCATTCAATGAATCGAGTTTCAAAACCACCGCCAACCTCTCCGAATGTTATATTGAAAAACTTCTCGTTCCAAGCATTTACGCCCAGTTTGAAAAAAGCAGGTGTGCCAGTGAGGGTAGATCCCCACATCTCCATCAATGAACTAGAATCCCCTCGAGTGATATTTCCATCAGTAGAATCAAAATCACCACCCTTCATTCTCAATGTTCCTGAATTGAAAGTCAAAAGTCCAGTTGAACTAATGGTAACATCCCCCTCCATTTCAAGCGTATTTGTACTTAATGCCAAAGTTCCATCAATAACCAAAGTCCCTGTCACAGAAGCCACATTGACCGTGATAGTGTCTCCAGAATCAATAGTTACATCATCTCCTGTTTGGGGAAAACTCGCTTGAGTCCAACTGGCGGTATCATTCCAATTTCCACCACCACCAGTACTATCAAATACGGTTAAAGCAAACCCAGGAGCAATTGTAAAGAACTCACCCCCCATCGGAAACAATGCGCTAATCGCTTTGTAAGCAAATATAGCATACGCAACAATGAGGGTTGGATACATTAATCGGTCTCTAAATTTGCGACGAAGTTGTCTATCATTAGCCATTCCCCCACCTGTAACCTTCAACCTACCATTCTCTCGGACGACATTCTTTGACAGGACCCGCATGCCTTTCATGCTCTCCACATGCTCATAGCGACCGCATACAACCCTCCAGAGCCACGGAACGGTCCCCCGAGGGGTATCGGCTAGCTCGGTCAAAAACGACGCCAACAGCAACCCTGGAGCGTCGGGTATGCGACCGAAGAGGGTGATCAGAATTTCATCCCGTATGGTTTTCAGGATCAACCCAAGTAGTAGCCATATGGATGGCATTGCCACTGTATAGCGAGCTTGATGACTCCCTAAGTAGAGCATATTCTGTGCTGTTATCATTCTCATCTGTAGGCTAACCTCCGCATATATTTTCGATTCTCTCGTTCCTGCATCATTGCTGTTGCTGGATTAGTAACGTAATAATTATTCGTGATACTCATCTGACCTTTGCCCGATGGCCCTCCTGCAAATTGACCTGGAGCTTGGCCAGCACGAGGATTGATAACTTCCTCTCCCTGTTCTAAATGATACATACCACTGCGTCTGATGAGACCACCCATCTGTCGCTTTTCTCCTCCTCCTAACCATGTAGGCATCTTATCATCATACCATCCCTGAATTCGATCAAATCCTTCATTAACTCTATCTATCCAACCAGCCCAATCTTTGAATAGCATAATAATCGTGCCCACAACAAATATAACCGTAAGAAAAATAGGAATAATACCAGAGATAACACCAGCAAATACGGCAACAGCTCCAGCAATTGCAAGTACTACTTGAAGTCCAGGTCCTAAAGCAGCAATAAATTGTATAATTTTCGCAAATGTCGTAACAAACATTACTATGATGGGAGTAATAGCAATAAGTAAAGGAATAAGTGCTTTCATGAATTCGATAAAAGATTCAAGTAATGGACTCTTACCCTCTGCTCCTTCAGGGAAAATTGCTCCCATCAATTCTTCTGCAAGTGGCATCAATTCAGCACCGGCCGTAATCAAAAAGTCAGTCATCTTAGACTGGAACTGTAGGAACTTCGACATGGCACTTTGTTCAATCTTATCTCCTGCCTCTTCCGCAAACCCTCCAACGTTCAGAAGTTCTGCTGAGAATTCCTTCAGCGCTTTGGAATCACCCTCAATGGCATTCATCAACGCTAAGAAGGCAGGACCTGCACGCATCTGGAATACTTGCATGACATCTGTTGCAGTTGCGCCAGCATCTCTGAACTGTTCTAGGATCTTGATTAATCCTACGAATTGATTTTGATTATCAAATACTGTAACGCCCAACTCCTGCAATACACGATTGGCTTCCATTGAAGGATTGATCAATTTGGTGAATATATTTCTAAGTGCAGTACCAGCCCGTTCACCTTTGATACCTGCCGATGATAAATTACCGATGGCAGCAGCAAGGACGTTTTGTTCTTCTCCTAATATTCTAGCCAGCGGAGCAACATATGAGAATGCACTACCAAGTTGTTCAATTGTAGTATTAAATCGTGAATAAGTAAAGACCAATTGATCTGTCAGGAATCCTAATTCACCTTCCTGAAGACCCAATGCTCTCATGATATCCGTTACGATATCAGATGCAGTGCCCAACTCTACCATACCAATCTTAGCGAGATTGAGAACATGAGGTAAGGCACCTATTGCCTCAGTAACATCTAAACCTGCTTGCACTAAGAAGAAAGCAGCATCAACAGTTTGATTAGCCGTGAAGATAGTCTCACGAGCCAAGTCCCGGATTGTTCCTCTGAATTTCTTTATCTGAGCATCACTTGCATCTACAATAGCAATGATCTTAGCCATGCCATGTTCGAATTCAGCAAATGCAGTTAGAGCTGCTTTGGCAAAATCTATTGCTAATATCGCTCCAAGTAAAGTAAGTTCGACCCCCACTTTGGAGATGGCAGCAGCCCATCTGTTGGTTCCATCTGCCGCATCCTTATATGCGCGCATACCACGACTACTCGCGCTGATCAAAATCGCCAGTTTAATGAATCCTGCTGCCATCTCCAGTTATCTCCTAAAATCCTCCGCCATAAACAGCCTCAGAACCAAATTTCTGTACTAGGGCTGCTTCTGCTCCTGCTTCATTGGCTCGACTTCTACTCATAGCAGCATCTCTCCATTGAGCTTTTGCCACAGGCGATTTGTCTTTCCATTCAGTTGGAGCCATTTTTTTCTTTCCTGAAACCATATCCATCTTATGCTGTTTGAATTCTTCAACCCCTAATATGTACCAAAAGAGTCTGATCATGACTCTAGGTCGCTCTTCGAGATTGCGCTCAAACTGCAATATATCCCATCCAAATTTCTCCATAAAGAGATAGTAATAGAACTCAGGAATTATTCTGCCGCTACTTGCGTCGTTTCCGCCTTCTTCTGCGGCTTTCCATTCTTCGAAGAAGGCATCAATTCCCCCTTATCTGAGACTCCACCGTAGAAACTAGTAAGTTTTTCTTTGACGGGAGTCATCAATTCAGGGAGATCATCGATGAAAGTTTCATCACGATCAATGAAATGATCCCAATCTTTGAAACCATCTCCAGGATGATCAGCAAAAGGATTGTCAATCTCTTTGTAATAAACAGTGCTACCATTCACTTTTCGAAGACAGATTTTTATTGTCTCAGGGCCAATCTCATGATCATTAATCTTATCCTTCAACATATCCATCTCCTCTTCAGTGAGGGTATCCATGTGTTGTAGCATATCAAATTCACTCATCTTCTCCATTGCTTCCTTCCCTACTTTATTAGCGAAGGCTTTCATCTTATCCATCAACTCTGGAGTAAGAGCATCAGTCACCTTTGGCGACATCTCCTCAAGCACAACTTTATTCAATTCGAGTAGGTATTCACGCCCACTCTGACATTTTACTATCGGCATACTTTCATACTTCCTTACTTTCTTTCAGTCTCAAATTTTGCGACTAATTTAGGTCGTCGCCCTACCTATATCTCGAATATTCAAAATAGGTGGAGTCTCAGATGCCATGCCGGCAAATGATTCTTCAACATTCTCAATATCCTGTCCAAGCGGAGCATCACGCTCAGCAAGCACTGTGATCGGCATATCTAAATCGAGGAATGGCCCGTCAACTGCATCCAGTAGATTAGTGCTACTCAATCCTTTCTGATTGAATACAACTTGAGTGCGCAACTGGCCCTGCGGCAATCCAGGTCGATTCCTGGAGATGTCCAGGAAATCGTTATCCTTCTTAAGCGTCTTCATGTTATAGGTGAATCTACGCTTACCTTCAATGAAGTGCTCAACATCAAAAGATTGATTGTCAGCATACTGCACCTTCAAATTTTGCGTGATGGTAATATCATACTCAAGCACATCAGTTTGAATATCACCATTAGCAACAGGAGAGCCTGTCGTTGTAGCCGTATTGCTACTCCGTTGTCCAGTGACAGTTTCAGCACCCTGAGAATGGAACACTCCCGCAATTGGCACTATAGTAAGTGTAGTTGCATCAGGTGTCTTCCTCACTTTAC
>SDBT01007801.1_pt1 | contig 17574 bp, 12 predicted proteins | sample 2277101 | NCBI WGS metagenome assembly SDBT01 (sample SAMN10404973, study PRJNA504765) | marine sediment metagenome | isolation source: marine sediment core GS10_PC15, 103 cmbsf | place: Arctic Ocean: Southern Knipovich Ridge | collected 2010 | reverse complement strand
TCGTCCGTCGTGAGGCTGAGCCGAAGCAACAGCTCGGTGACGATGACGAACACGCTGCGGAAGCCGTCGCTCAGCGCCTCGATGGGTACCAGGCCGGTCGGGGTGCGGATGAGGACCTCGAAGTGCTCATCCACGCGGTCGAACTTGAAGGGATCGAAAATGGTGTCGATGGCCTTGCGGAGCGTCTCCCAGGCAGGCGACTCCTCGTCCCGGTCCGCTTTCGCCTTGGCGCGTTGAAAGTCGAGGTTGACGATCCACTGCTTCAGCTGTCGGAACCGTTGCTCCAGCGAGCCTGTTCGCAGCACTGTCGGCTTCATGGCTGCATGGAGACGGTGACTCACCACCTGTTGAGCGTTGGGCCCGGCCACCGAATGAGGAGGCAGCCGGCGGTAGGCATCGAACGACACCATCAGGCCGGCTTCCCGGGGTGCGCTGTCCTGGGCAGCGGCGAGCCAACGCTCGTACGCTGCAAAGTCGAATTCCCCCACAAGGTGGCGTACACCCGCCGGCACCTGCTGTTTTCCGACTACCGCAGGGCGGCGAAAGATTCCCACGACAGCGGAGAACGGCTCCGGGCGCTCCTCGACCCGGTCGAGCCACTCCGCGCGGATCCTGGCCATGTCCTTTCCTGCCCTGACATCATCCAGCGTCAGGTGATCCGCACCGTATTTGTCGAAGAGCTGGGTGAACAGACCGCCGAGCGCCGCAATCACCGAGCTCTTCCCGGTACCGTTGGGCCCGACGAACAGCGCCGTGGAGAGCGGCTCCTCTTCTCCAGGGGCCCTCAGATCGAACACCGCCTCGCCGAAGCAATGGAAGTCCTGCAGCTCGATGCGCGTCAGCTTCATGACGACTCTCGTGGAAACCGTGATGCGGTCAGCATATCGGTAAAAATAATACTCTTTTCGCCATCCCGGCAAGTATCATGTCAGGTCTGATCCGCGGGTCTGCCCTCCGATGGTGGATCGGTGCGAGATCCTGTTCGCCAAATCCGGATCGGACACCACCAGCCCGTCTCGATGGCTCGGACCACCGGCAGCGTCTATGCCAGCAGCTCTTCTGAAAACTCCAGGATTTCCGTGATCTCGCCGGGGTTGAATACTCCCCGGATGCCCCTTGGGTGGATCTGGGTGAACGGGGCCTCGATCAGGTCCTTCTTCTCGACCCTCCCGGTCTGCAGGATGAAGGTCCTGAGCGTCTGGATGAACTGGATCTGGAGCTGGCCGAAGGTGTTGTGCTCGGCGATGAACCGGTCGAAGGCGGCCGTGACCGTCTCCGGCCAGGAGGCCAGCTTTTGAAGCCCCAGGATGTGCCTGAGGAACTGGATGAACCGGGCGGCCTTGTGGTCGTAAACCTTGCGCAGCAGTTCCTCGGTTATGTACGGGTCCTGGCGGCGGAGCAGGTCGGCCAGCTCGCGGATTTCGGCGTCGCTGACCTGCTCGCCCGACTTCAGGCGCTTGAGCACCGGGTTGTCGTCCACCAGGGCCTGGATGTGGGCCTCGACCCTGGTGCGGTAGGTCGAGGTGGAGATGCGCTCGTTCTCCGGGCCGAACTCGACCCAGTCCTTGACCAGCACCAGGTCTTCCAGGTCCAGCTCGACCATGGCCCGGGCCTGCTTTTCCCTGAACCGCATCAGAGGCGCCAGTTTGACCGCCAGGTCGACCAGCTTCTCGTCGGTGGGCTCCTTCCACCAGGAGGGCTGCCTGACCTCCTCGATGAGGTTCTTCTCCCTGGCCACGATGTTGACTGAAAGGGGCAACTCGCCGACCTGGGCGACGAGGCTTTCCTTGATGCCCTCGAAGGCCTCCTCGTTCCCGGACAGGAGGGCGGAGGACAGCTCAACCACCTCGGTCTCGAACTTCATGGCCTTGAAGTCGATCCCCGAGCGGGCGCGCTGGATGGGGGCGATGACCTTGCGCAGGTAGGCGATCCCTTTCTCGTCCAGGTCGTCCCAGAACTGATCGGGTTCGACCTTCGAAAGCTCCCTGGACTTGTCCGAGACGATCACGTTGTTCCGTGGAAGGTCGGCGATGTCTTCCCGCAGTGTGTTCTCGACCCGCTCGGCGATGTCGGGGCGCCCGGCGGCCAGGGCCGCTTCGAGCTGGTCCAGGCGGCACCTGAACAGCTTGACCGGCATGGGCACCTGCTGGTTGGGCTCCCGGCCCGCGGGCTTCATCTTGAAATACTCGAAGTTGCCCCAGCAGTCGATGATCAGGAATTTGTCCTTTTCGGTGCACCAGGGTTTTCGCCTCCCGGGGTCGTCGTCCAGCACCCGGGTGCCGCGGCCGATCATCTGCCAGAACTTGGTGTAGGAGTAGACCGGCTTGGCGAACACCAGGTTGACCACCTCGAGGATGTCCACGCCGGTGTCCAGCATGTCCACGCTGATGGCCACCCGGGGCATGTTTTTAGTTTTGAACTGGTCCAACAGCCCGCCCTTGCCGTAGACGAACCTGTCCGTCGATACCAGCACCCGGGCCAGCTTGCCGGCGTGCTCCGGGTAGAGGGCGTCGAACATCTTCTGCAGCCGGCGGGCGTGGCCCATGCTGATGGCGAAGAAGATGGTCTTGCCGGGCAGGGTGCCGGAGGGGTCCTTGATGCACTCCTCCATGAACTCGCGCACGATCAGCGCGTTGGTGCCCGAGTTTGTGACCTTGCGCTCCAGGTCGGTGCCCTCGAAATCGATGTCTTCGATGTCCCTGCCCTCGGCGATCAGCTTCTTCTGAACGGCCGGCGGCAGGGTGCCGCCCTTGATGCCCTCGAGCTGGAACTTGGAGCGGACCTTGAGCACCTCGAAGTTGTTCAGGTAGGGGGGCTCGTGGTTGATGGCCTCCTCGTAGGAGTAGGCGAAGGTTGGATCGTTCGCATCGCATTCGAAGAGCTTGAAGGTGTGATGATCGACGTGGTCCCTGGGCGTGGCGGTGAGTCCGATGGTGAGCGCGTCGAAATAGTCCAGCACCGACCTGTATACATTGTAGATGCTGCGGTGGGACTCGTCGGCGATGACCACGTCGAAGAAGTGGGGCGAGAGCCAGCTCGACGGTTCAGTGCCCTTCTCGATCAGGTTGAGCATGGTCGGGTAGGTGTTTACGTAGATCCGCCGGTCGGGCATGAACTCCTTCTCGATGGTGTTGCCCTCGCGTTTGGGCCACAGGGGCTCGGTGGGCAGGTGCTCCTTGAAGGCGTCCAGGGCCTGATCGCGCAGGGCGACGCGGTCTACCAGGAAGAGTGCCCGCTTGGCCCAGTGGGCGCGCAGGAGCACGTCCATGAGCGCGGTAGCCGTGCGGGTCTTGCCCGTGCCGGTGGCCATGACCAGCAGGAATTTTCTCTTCTTGTGCTCGACGCGTTCCAGGATCGAGCGGATGGCGGCGATCTGGTAGTCGCGGCCGGCGATGTCGGTGTCGATCAGCTCCACGGACAGGGGGTTTCGTGTCTGTCGGCGCTGGGCCATCCACTCCAGGTCGGTCCTGGTGGGAAATCCGTGGATCTTCCGGGGCGGGTAGACGTCGACCTCCCAGAAGTATATCTCGTGGCCGTTGGTGTACATGACGAACGGCATGTCGCCGCCGTGGATGGCCTGGAGGTTCCTGGCGTAAGTCAGCGCCTGCTCCTTGCCAAGCTCGGCGTCCTTGGACGCCTTCTTGGCCTCCACCACGGCGACCTTCTTTCCGTGCAACACAAGGGCGTAGTCGGCGAACTGGTGCCCGGAGTACGGCGTGGTCGGCTCATCAGAAACCTGGTGGCCGGCGGCGGCCAGGTCGATGTCCAACTCCTGGGTGACCTGGGACGGGTCGTCCACGTTCCAGCCGGCCAGGTGCAGCTTGGTGTCGATGAGCTGCTTGCGGGTCTGTTCCTCGGTCAGGGTCATGAATGCGACAATCCAATCGATCTGGGGACGGTTATTACAAAGTTACTATTTGTCGCCCCTATTTGCCAGGCTCCTGTACGCCTGAGGTGGGAACAGGCGCTCGTCGACTTCCCGTAACTTCTGGAGCAGCAAGACTTCCCCGATTTCCCCCTGCGGGATGCATTCCAGCGGGGTCGGTGCTAGGATCACCTGGATCGCGACATCCCGGCCCAGGAGGAGAGACGATGACCCGAGCGCCCCAACTGGTCCTGGCAGCCGGCCTGATGTGCGCGGCCGGCTGCTCGCGCGACTTCAGCCGGCCGCCGCCTGTTGTCTCCATCTCCAGCTTTTCGCCCGCCCACGGCTTCACGGGCGACCCGGTGGCGATCTGCGGCCAGCACCTCGACCTGCGGCCTGAGCTCAACAGCGCCTACTTCGACACCAGCCCCGCGGAAGTCCTGCCCGACGGCCAGCCCGCCGATGCGGTCCTGGCGCCTTCCTTCGGGTGCGACCACGAGGTGCTCTGGGTGCGGGTCCCCGCCTTGCCGGCCGAGGGTTATGTGCCGATCAAGGTATCCACCACCGCCGGTCAGGGCGTCTCGAACACCGACTTCCACTACGACGGCCCGGGCCACCCGCCGGCCGAGGTGCTGGCCGAGGCGCTCGACGTGCGCTCGGGCTTGTGGGGGGTGTTCAGCGTGCCGGAGACGAGCTTCCCCCTGTTCGGAACCATCAGCACCGAGGCCGGCATGCTGAACCTGTTCGAGCGGCGCCACGGCCTGCACCTGGACTTCGGGCTCTGCCACCTGCCGCTCTCGGGCGCAGCCGCGCTGGTCACGTTCCTGGACTTCGAGATCTACCTGATCACGCTGGAGTTCTCGGAGGCGGGCTCTACCGGTTTCGAGTTGCGCCTGTGGCGCTGGCCGGTGAACCTGCAGGACGTGCTGAACAACGTGTTCAGCGCACCCGAACAGGTCGCCCTGCCCCCCACGTCGGACGGCCAGCCGTTCTTGCCCGGCATGGTGTGGAGCTTTCCCCTTCCTCGCCAGGGCATGCTGCAAACCCACGACATCGTGGTCACCCACCAGGCCCGCCCCGCCCTGGCCATCCTCTCGGTGCAGTCTCCCGGCGACATCACCGTGGTGGAACTGCCCGACCAGCAGCCGTATTGCCACCAGGGCGCTGAACTGCTCGGCCCGATCCTCGACCTGGTCTACGACCTCGAGCAGCGGGACTTCTACCTGGCCCTGGAGGGCGGCAACGAGATCTGGCGCGTCTCGGCGGTGACCCACGAGGCCCAGCGGGTCTGGCCGCCGCCCGATCCGACGGGCCACGGACAGGCGATCGACTGCAGGTGGAAGAACGGGCCGATCGCCATCCGCCGCAGCCACACCGAGCACCAGTACCTTCGCCTCTACGTCTCCAACCAGAACGGGTTCCTGGCGCGGGAGATGAAGCTGGCGGATTCTCCCCTGGGCGAGCACCTGACGCACACGCTCAAGGTCGAATACCTGGACGCCATCCCCTATGCCATGACCACCGGTCTCTATCCGACGACCACCGACGCGGGTGTCGCGGTGACCGGCGAGCGGCTATACGTGGCCACCCAGAACGGGCTCAGGATCATCGACATCAGCGCCCGGCGCCTGCTCAACCCCGACAACATCGACTGGATTCCCGAGGGCCAGATCGCGGTGCCGGTCAACCGCGGCGGCCCCCAGGGCCTGGCGGTCAACTCGCAGTTCGGCCTCTCCGAGCAGGAGGCGGACACGATCCTGCTCACGGACGCCAACGAGGAGCAGGTCCTCGTGTACCGCTGCGGCGAGGAGGCCGTCGCCCTGGAGCAGATTCCCATCGGCTCCACGTTCCCCCACCTTGCCACCTCCTACGAGCCCGAGCGCTTGTACCTGGCCGACGCGCTGTCCAATACGGTCCATACGATCGACCGCAATAACGGGATGCGGACCGGCCAGTTCCCGATCGCGTCCCTGGCCGACCATCCCCACATGGGCTTCGGCAGCCCGACGGTGGAGACCCTGAGGCTCGATCAAGGGGACCTGCTGATCCTGCCCTTGACGGAGACGTACGCGCCCGACGATGAATCGCGCCAGCAGTATCGCCGGCTCGCCTTCGGAATCATCTCCGAAAGCCCGCCCGCGTGTGGACTGACCGACTCCGGCCTGGACATCGACGACACCATCGACCAGTCCTTCGACGAGCTGCAGCTTGTCGCCTGGGACATCCAGGACGATCCCGAAGCGCCCTTCCTGGTGTTGACCCGCTACTTCGAGCAGACCCCGCGGGACGACAACGGAGACGGTGAGCCGGAAGGCTGGAACGTCCACCCCGGTCGAACCTGGTGCCTGGAGGTCTCCCCGGCCAATGCGGCCGGCAACGACATCACCCATGAACCGTCCTCGCTGTGCGACCTGTCCGCGTTTGGGGAGCTCGGCCCCGGGGTCCTGATGGTCCGGGCCGCTTCCGGCGCGCCGGTCATCGCCCAACTCGAGAAAAACACCGACGCCGAACGGCTGGATCTCGGGATGCGGTTCCTGCAGGAAGGCCCCAAGCTGGCGCAGGAAGGCATGGTCCTGGCCCTGGACCCGGGGCTGGAAGACTACATAACCGACCTTGTCATACTCCGGCGCGGCACCGGCGAGGCGCCCGTGTACGTGGCCTACTTGCCGCTGTCTGGCCTGGGCCAGGTCCTGACGGCCACCTTCCGTCCTGCCACCGGGAGCACATCGCTGGGCACCATCTGGACGGGCGGGGAACCGACCGCAGCGTTCGCCAGCCCGGACCTGCGGCGCCTGTACGTCACTCACCTGTTCCAGGGCAAGGTCAGCGTCATCCAGACCGACTGCGAGCCCATCGGCGAGTGCGAAACCGAACGGGCCACGGTGCGCGTGGGCGCCTGGCCCAATCAGGTGGTCTTCGACCTGGGCGGGCGCCACGCCTATGTGCAGCACCTGCTGGGCAACGATATCTCGATCATCGAATGAGGGGGAACTCGACGAATACCTTCATCAGCGCTCCGCAAGCAGGAAAGCGGCCTTCCCCTCGGCCGCGTGGAGCCTCCTGGCCGCCTCGCGACCCTTGTGCAGGCCGACGTCCACGGCGTCAACGAAGTCGACGGCCTTGACCTCGCAGAAGCGCACGCACTGGGGATCGCCGTCGCAGAGGTCGCACTTGATCACCTTCCGGTCCGCCGGGGTGAAGTGCATGGCGCCGAAGGGACAGACCGAGACGCAGGTGCGGCAGCCGATGCACAGATCGTAGTCCACCTCCACGCGGCCCATCTCCTCGTTCAGGGCCAGCGCCTTGAGCGGGCAGGCGTTGGCGCAGGGTGCGTCCTCGCACTGCTGGCAGGACATGGGCACGTAGATCCCCTCCGACTCCCACTTGATGACGCGGATCCTGCTCCGGGCGGGATTGGACACGTGGTCGTGCCACACCGCGCATACCAGCTCGCACAGCCTGCAGCCGGTGCACTTCTCGTGATCTATCTTCAGAACCTTGTTGCCCATGGGAGATCTCCTTCACAGCAGGCGCGAGGGCTCGTCGGCCAGGCCGAGCCTTTGAAGCGTCTGAAGCCTGGGAACGCCGTTCTCGTCCAGGCCCTTGTGCTCGTAGAACTCGTCGATCATCTTTTTGAATTTTTCGCGGTCTATCTTACTGCCCACGACGCCTGGAGCGCCGCGCCTGCAGGGTTCGTCGAAGTAGCGGTGATTGAGCGTGTCCCCTTTTTTCAGGTCATCCCGGGAAAGTCCCTCCCGCAGGTTGAAGAGCCTCTCGATCATGTTGCAGCGTTCGGCGACATCCCAGATCTCCTCGGGCGTGAACGTAAGCCCGGTGTTGTAGTAGACGACCTTGGGCCAGTCCTCGAAGTTCGGCAGGGTGGGCCCGAGAAACACCGTGTGGTACTTGCAGATGCCGAGGCAATCGACGGCCATGTAGCAGTTCTCCTGCCAGAAGACCTGCCACGCCTTGCCCTGGTAGGCCGTGTGCTCCGAGCTCAGCGGCCCGTCGTAGGGAACCGGGCTGGAGTAGATCTTTCTCAGCACCGGCTCCGGCAGGTGGTAGAGATCGATGGCGGGCCGGCTCCGCAGGTGGTCGGCCCCCCTGGATGACGTGGCGACGTTCAGGGCCAGGGCCGGGGTCGCTCGCTCGTCGGAGTGGAGGTTGCTCATTCCCTTGACCTGGATGAGATAGTCGAAGGCGCCGGAGCCGATCTTCTCGGCGGCCGGGATCCCTCCGTCGGCCAGGGTGTCTCCCAGCCAGTCCTTCCTGAGGCAGATCCGGTGAACCATCTCGAGCAGCGCCTCGTCGTTGCCGAAACGGAGATCCAGGCCGCCGGTCTGCTCCGATGTGAGGATGCCGAGCTCGACGAGTTCCATGGCCCACGAGATCAGGCTGCCGATCTCCAGGTTGTCCACCCCGTACTGGTTGACCAGGTGGTTGCCGGTCAGGACGGTCTCGGCGCTCTTGCAGTCCGGCTCGGCGCCGAAGGCGCCCTGGGAGGTGTACTCCGGCCCCTCGTCGTACTTTCCGGCGTAGGGTCCCGAGGGTATCCTGTACTGGGCGCGGCAGTGGACCTGGCATGCGAAGCAGCCGGTCATGTGATGGGGGCCGATGGTCTCCGTTGCGATCTCGTCGATCCGCTCCGGCTCGATGTCGTCGGCGTACTCGCACTGGTTGTACTGGAAGTTCCGGGTCCTCACCCCGCCCCAGGAGTTCGTGGCCCCCCAGATGAACGGCGTCCCGAGCATCCCCTGGGTCTGGTTGACCTTGGAGCTCACGATCTGGTCGATGAACCGCTTGTTGTACTCCAGGGCCTCGACCGGGTGGGCTATGGCTATGTCCGTGGTTCCCCGGACGGCCACCGCCTTGAGGTTCTTGGAACCCATGACACAGCCCATGCCGGTCCTGCCGCCGGAGTTCTTGACGCCCGTCATCACGTTGGCGAACCGGACCAGGTTCTCCCCGGCCGGGCCGATCACCAGGCTCTTGACCTCCTCGTCGCCGAGCTCCTCCCGGATGGCCCACTGGGTCTCGGTGGTCGTCTTGCCCCACAGGTTCACAGCGTCGCGGATCTCGATCTCGCCGTCGTGGATGAACAGGTAGACCGGCTTTTCGGCCTTGCCTTTTATGACCAGGTGATGGAAGCCGGCCCAGGCGAGCTCGGGCGCGAAGAAGCCGCCCATGTTGGCGGAACCCAGTTGTCCGGTAAGCGGCGACTTGGCCATGATGTGCGTCCGGGCGGTGGCCGAGGCGCAGGTTGCCGTCAGCAGCCCGCCGGAGATCAGCAGCGCGTTGTCCGGCCCCAGGGGGTCGCAGCCTTTCTCGGTGTGATTGTAGAGCAGGTAGGCATCCAGCCCCCGTCCGCCGAGAAACTTCCTGCGAATGTCCATCGGAATGGGCCTGGTCTCGACATCGCCGGTGGAGAGATCGATATAGGCGATCTTCCTCTTCAGCGCCATGTCACTTGCCCTCCTTCTTTCGCAAGGCCTCTTCGGCCAGCTTCCGGTTGACGTCCCAGACCGGGCCCCGAATTCTCGGAAAGTCGGGACGGATCCAGTGGACGCGAAACTCCATGCCGCACTCGGGGCACTTGACCTGGGCCTGCCCGGCCTCGGGCCGGAGTCGTCCCATACAACTGGGGTTGTGGCACCTGAACTTGCCGTAGGTCCTGGTCTTTCTCAGGCTCTCGGAGGTTGACATCGGTTGCTCATCGTCAGGCATGGCTCTCTCCTCAGCAGTGCCTCCGGGGGGTCACTATCGTGAACACAATGGCGTCACGGAGTCTACCACACTTGACCAGCCTGTCAACATTTATTTGCAAACATGGCGTTTTCTATTGACAAAAGGCGGAAGCTGGATATCATTATGGAATTGATGAGTGTTCATTATAGTGAACAGTGATCCAAATGTACCGGGCCCCGACGGTTGAGAAGGCGTTTCAGATCCTCGAGATCCTCTCGGCGAGCGATCAGGGCTTGACGATCAGCGATCTCTTTCGAGCATCAGGAATCAGCAAGAGCACCGTGCACGGGATCACCGCGGCCCTGGAGGAGGCGGGGGCCGTCGTTCGCGACGCCAGCACCAAGCGCTACAGTCTGGGCCTGACTCTTTTCGAGCTGGGCCGGGCGGTCTATTCAAGGATCGCCCTGAAAGACGTGGCCCGCCCCTTCATGGAAGACCTGATGGCAAGGGTCAGGGAATCGGTCTTTGTCGGTACAAAATCCGGCGATCACATCTCCATTCTCGATGTCGTGGAGTCCACCCAGGATCTGAAGATCACCGCGCCCATAGGAACGAGAATCCCTCTTCTGGCCGGAGCGACCGGCAAGGTCTTTCTGGCTTCCATGCCAAAGGACCGGGCAGCCGAGCTGATCCGGTCGCTGGGCCTTCGCCGGCACACCGAGAGATCCATCACCGATCCCGAACGGTATCTGGAGGAGATCGAGAAGGTGCGCACAGACGGGTACGCCACGGACGACGAGGAGTACATCTCGGGCGTGCGTGCCGTGGCCTCGCCCATCATGGGTTCAGGGCGCCAGATGTCGGCCATCTGGGTGGTGGGATTCACACCGAGCATGAGCGCCGGGAAGATGACGGTCATTGCGAAGGAGACGAAGCTTGCGGCCGAGGCGATCACCAACGCCGCCTGAGGAGCTCAGAAGATGACCTATTTCCAGGTAAGCGATCAATGCAACGGATGCCTGGCCTGTGTTCAGAACTGCCCGGCGCGTGCACTCGACTACACGGACGATGGAGAAAAGCGCACGTTGCTTCACAACATGGCGCGCTGCGCCCGGTGCGCCACCTGCTTCAGGGTCTGCCCCCGGGACGCCGTCGAGTTCGGGCATCTTCTTCAAGACCGCTGGGACGAGGTCGTCACCCTGGATCTCGTGCGCTGCGAGATATGCGGCCAGCCGGTCCACACCGCGCGCCTGAAGGATACGATCGAACAGAAACTATCCGACATGGCCGAGCCCCTCTGCCCGCGCCATCGGGCGAAGCGCCAGGCCGTTTCCTTCTCGCACCTGATCAGACGAGGAAATGCCCCATGATCACAGGCGACCTGAGGCCGTTCGAAGATATCGCATCCTCAATAGCGGGATCGAGCAAGGTGCTGGTCCTCGGCTGCGGGGGTTGCGTGACCGTCTGCCGGGCCGGCGGCGATGCCGAGGCCCATGACCTGGCCCGACAGCTTTCCCATCCGAAATACTACGAAGACATGCCTCCCGAATTCTCCACCGACACGATCGAGAGACAGTGCGAACACGATCTGATCGAGGCCTACTTGAAGGTCCCGCCGGACACAGACGCTATTTTATCCCTGGCCTGCGGGGTCGGGGTTCAGATCGTAGCCGACGTATTCGAGCCGCTCCCGGTCTTCCCCGCCCTGAGCACGACGTTCATGGGCGGAGCCGACGAGCCTGGGGTCTGGCGCGAGAAATGCAAGGGGTGCGGAGACTGCCTCCTGACGGTCACGGCCGGCATCTGCCCCATATCGCTGTGCGCCAAGAGCATCCTCAACGGCCCCTGCGGGGGATCAAAGGAAGGCCACTGCGAAATCAGCCCCGACATTCCCTGCGCCTGGGCGAGGATCTACGACCGGCTCGACAAGCAAGGCAGTCTCCACCTGATGCACGAGATCAGAACCCCCAGGGACTGGCGCAAAGCCGGCCACCAGGGCCCGCGAGAACGCAGGCGCACCGGCATCGCATTGCGGTGATCGGAGAATTCGGCGACGGACTTGAGGATATCGGTCTTTTGGGCCATTATCCTGTCTGGAATACACTGCCTGGAGGTCGATGATGAAGCGCCTGTTTTCTGTCGGAGCCTGGCTGGGCATGGTGGTGGCGCTCAGCGGGAACACCGAGTGCTCGCGGGATCACTACGAGATCGAGATGAAGGCGGACGGCGAGACGCTGAAGCGGAAACTGGTCTGCTACCACAAGGGGGACCGGGGACTGGAGGAGTTTCCCAAAGCCGAGCTGGACAAGATCGCCGGCCAGTACGCCGAGAAACTTCCCACAGCCGAGCCTCACAGACACGCCTTCTCGGGAAGCTTCAAGAGCAAGACCCCGGACGACGTTGGCGGCTCGGGACGCTACGTCACGATGAAGACCAGGATGGGCACGAGCTCCGGATACATGGAACGCTTCCGGGGCCAGGACGAAATCGGCCAGCAGCTCGCCAGGGCGTTTTTGGCGGCCGATCGCCTGACCGACCTGCTGATCGGCTGGGCAGGGTGGAACCTGCAGGAAGAGCCGGGATTCGAAAGGCTTCGCGGATTCCTGGACCGGGACCTGCGCGGGGACCTGAAGGACCTGCTCGTGTATTTCTCCACCGGCATCGTCCTGGAAAACTATTCCGACGACGCGTTCGAGGAAATCTCGTTGAGAATAAGCCTCTATCTGATCGAGAGAGGCTATTTCGCCCCCGAGGACCTGTCGGAGATCACGGTCGCCTTCTTCAAAGACGAGGTGTCCGGAGACGGTCGGCACACCATGGCGCTGGTCAGGCGCCTTCTGGCCACGAAGATGGGGGTTTTAGACAAAGAGCCCGTGCCCGCGTCTCTCGGCTTCCTGCAGGACTCCAAGACCACGGAAAGCTCTTTGCGTGCCTACATAAAAACCACGAAGACATTCCGCCGGCGGCTCGTGAAAGGCGAGAAAGTCGAGCCAACCGATATCATCGACGATATCATCGAGGATCTACTGTCGATCGAAATTTTCTCGACAGAAGATATCGTAAAGGTCGATCTGCATTGCCCTGCCGAGCCGTACGCCTCAAACGGGGACTGGATCAAAGAGAAGTCGCTGGTTGCCTGGCCGGAGTCCGGGATCAGAAGCCGACCCAAGCTGCCGACTTTCGTGTATGCCTTCTGGAGCGAACCCGACCAGACCTTCCAGAAGCGGCACTTCGGCAAGGTAGTCCTGGACGGGAGAGCCCTGGGCGAATGCGTCATCTGGCGGAAGGGGCTGGGCGTCAAGGAGGCCGGGGAGTGGGATGCGTTCGTGGACGGTCTCCGCCCCGGGGAGGATCTGGCGGAGAAACTGGGCTCCTTCCGGTTCTCACACGAGAAGGCCGGCCAGCAAAACAGCCTGGCGGACCATCCCAGAACGCGCATCCTCAAAGGTCTTTCGGAGCAGACATCGGATATATCGACTCAGGAGAATCCGTGAAGGCTCGGGTCGGACGTTGCCTTTCGATCGTGGTTCTCGCAGTGGTCGCGGGTCTGATCCCGGCTCCTTCCTGTTCTCCGGACCAGGGTCCTGCCCAGAACGACGACGCCGGCATGGACGACGATCCCGATTCTGACGGCGTGGCTACCGGCCGGGAGCTGGAGGCGGGTACGGATCCGTCGGATCCGTCCTCCGCTCCGGCCTGGCACCCCGAATGGTCCGGTCACCCACGCCTCCTGTTCGACGCGGATCTCTGGGCCCGGATTAAACGGGCCATCCTGGCCGGCGACCCCGGCTATGCGCCGTATTACAGCAGACTGAAGGAGGACGGCTCCAGGCCCTTCGAGCAGCACTCGACACCGGAGTTCCAGCCGCGGGTCAACGAGCGCAACAGCCGGACCGTCCTGGGTGCCGCGATCAATTTCGCCGTCGAGGAGGATCCCGAGGCCCTGGCCCATCTGCTCCAGGTCGTCGGGCAGATGCGTGTCGACATCTCGCCGCAGCCCATGAGCGACCTCGATCAGAGCTCGATCCACACCAGCAAGGCCCTGATCAATCTGTGCGAGGCATACGACTTGATCGAGGGGGTCGGTGCCCTGGGCGCGGAAGACAGAATCCTGGTCAGGGGCTATATCCGCTCGCTGGCCGCCGAATGGCACGACTTCTTCGCACAGGGCCTGGGACAGGCGGTCTTGCTGCTGACGCAGAACAACCACAACATCAAAGGTGCTTCCGGCCTGGCCTTCGTCGGGATGACGCTCAACGACCTGCCCGAGGCCGCCGCATACGTCAACTACGGCCTGCTCGACGCGTGGTACTTCCTGACGGAATACCAGAGTCCTCCGGGCGGCGGGCAGGCCGAGGGGCCGGCGTACCTGGCCTACTCGGCCCTCAACTACCTGCCGGCGTTCTGGGCCTACCACCGGTTCGCCGGGGGAAAGACGCTTCCGTACAAGATCGACTGCGTCCACCGCCTGGGCGACTGCAGCGAGGAGATCGTGGAGCTGGCCGATCCGGTCACGACGCCCGAACTCTTCGAGATCCACCGGTGGTGGCACCGGATAGCCATGCCGGACGGCTACGGCCCCAACATCGAGGACGCGAATCTCAACTGCTTCTTCAGCGGTGCGGCGGCGGCCATGGCAGACGACCCGGTGCTGGCCTGGCGCGACAGTGCGCTTCCGGAGTGCAACGGCCACGCCGGCGGCACCGAAATGCTGCGCCTGGCCGTCGCCCACCTGATCCCCGAGCCGCAGGAGCCGGAGGTCGTCCTCGCGGACTTCATGGGCGAGTCCGGCCAGGCCGTTTTCCGCTCCTCCTGGTCGGCCGGCGCGGTCTACGGGCTGCTGGTCGCGGAGCACGGACTGGCCCGCACCCACGGATTCGGGCACGAGCAGCCGGACGCGTCCTCGCTGATCGTGGCGGCCTCTGGCGAGTACCTGCTGATCGACAGCGGATACATCTCTTATTCCGAGCGGTCGCGCGTCGCCAACGCGGAGAACCACAACCTGGTGCTCGTCGACGGCCGGGGGCCGCCGGTCTCTCCCCTGGGCATGGGCGCCGATGTCGACGCCTACCTGACAAACACGCTCTCGCGCACAGATCTCGCCGGCGCCACGGTCGAGACCGGCTGGTCGGGATGCGACGTGACGCGCGACGTGCTCTTTTCACGGGCCGCCCGCTTCTTCGTCGCCGATCGGCTGCTGTGCCCGGCCGAGGAAACCCACGAGTTCTGCCTGTTGTGGCACGCGAATGCCGGCGGCACCACGGACGGAGCGTTCACCCTCGAACCCGACGGCTTCTCGGCGGTGCGCGAGAATGCCAGGGTCAGGGTGCACGTCGGAACAACGGGTGGTGAGCCGACCCTTTCCCATGAAGTCGACGAGCACGCCATGTTCCACTCCAGGCCGGAGACCCACGAGGTCTTTCGCGCCTGTACGGTCTCGGACGACGCCGCTTTCGTGTCGGCGATCCTCCCGACGAGCGGCCAGGCCGGTTTTCCCGCGGCGCGAGTGGTTCGACGGGATCCCGGCGCCGTCTACGTCGTCGTCGAGGACGACGAATCCATCGAGTGGCTGGGGACGACCCGCGGAAGCGGCCCGATCGTGTTCGAGCCCGACGGCCCGATTCGCATGATCGAGACCGACGCCCGGACCGCCCTGGTGAGGTTGTCGGCCGACGGAGGGACGGTCCTGGACTTTCAGATGTTCGAAGGCTCATACCTTCGATACGACGGCCTACCGGTCGATTGATCCGGAAGCAGCCGATCGCCACATACTTCGCGACACCCGGCTTCCGGCTATGGCTACCTGGTGAAGTCGGGGATCAGGCTGAGACACCTGGTCAGCGCGACCACCTTGTAGTCGACCGGCTGGGTCCGGTTGAATCCCTCGCAGTTCATCATGTTGCACAGTTCGTCGTGCCTGTGGGTGTTCTCGATGAGCTGCTCCAACCGCTCGGCGATCGACTCGTCCATACCGCGCATGATGACCAGCCCGTCCGAGGGGATCGGGTCGGTGATCCCGAGGACGTTCAGCCGGGTGAAGGCGGTCCCCACCATCTGGGAGAGGACTCTCCGGATCGAGTCGTTGTTCGCTCGCGACGTGACGATCGACGTCAAGTCCGCCTTTCCCTCGAGAACCGCCGACGCGGCGTCCGGGTACGACCCGTAGAACTTCTGGGAGGAGAACGTCCGGTCGGGATCGATGCGCCGGCGCTTGAGGAACTCAACGGCCAGGAGGTATCCCCCGAAGCTGAGCGGATCGACCCAGGCCGCCCGCGAGCCGGAGAGCTTGTCGAGGGACAATCGTCATAGCTCTCCGCCACATCCGCGCTGACGGGCTCTCCGAGCGAACTGGCGAGAGAGCCGGTGAAGGCCTCCGCCTTTCTGCGCGCCTTTGTCGTTCCCAGTGCTGCGCTGATGATGAATCGAATCGCCATTCGGCTTCCCGTTGCTCAAATGCTGGTTCATTTCTCCAACAATTGCAAGCGCAGTCTGTCTACATTGAAATAAACCCTTCTGCAAATCTGTTATGATGAGAGGCGGACCAATGTGCAGAAGGAGGAGCCGCATGAGACCTCACGAAATTCCATCGACGCATCCGAGAAACCATCGCCTTTTTCCCTGGATGGCGCTGGCGGTCCTGGCCGCCGCCTGCGTCGGAATGGGGTTTCCGACAGACGGCTCGGCAGGCCAACCCGCAAAAGTCTGGCGGGACGCCCCGGCCGACGCCGAGCCGCTGCTTCCCAACGGATACAGTCCCCTGCCGTCTCTCTCCGGCCTGGTGAAAAAGATGAAGCCCACGGTGGTCAACGTCTACACCACGCAGGTGATCAAACCGAGAACCCGGCGCCGGGAGCGGATTCCGCTGTTCAGGGATCCATTCTTCGGGGAGTTCTTCCAGTTTCCGCAAGGGGAGTTCAAGCGCAACTCGCTAGGCTCGGGCTTCATCATAAGCCCGAACGGCTACGTGATCACCAACCACCACGTGGTGGCCAACGCGTCCGAGATCAAGGTCAAGCTGGCCGACGAGCGGACCTTCCAGGCCAAGCTGGTCGGCAGCGATCAAAAGACCGACATCGCGTTGCTCAAGATCGAGCCGGAAAAGGCCCTGCCGTTCGCCCTTCTCGGCGATTCTGACGATCTCGAGGTTGGCGACTGGGTGATCGCCATCGGCAACCCTTTCGGCCTGGGTCACACGGTGACCGCCGGGATCGTCAGCGGCAAGGACCGCCAGATCGGCCAGGGCCCCTACGACGACTTCCTGCAGACCGACGCGGCCATCAACCCCGGCAACTCCGGCGGCCCTCTGTTCGACTCGGCCGGCCGGGTGGTGGGCATCAACGCGGCCATCATCACCGGCGGGTCCGGGGTCGGGTTCGCCGTGCCCATCAACCTGGCCAAGGACCTGGTGCCCCAGTTGCGCACCGACGGCAGGGTCACCCGCGGATGGCTGGGCGTCGGCATCCAGGACCTGACCGGCGACCTGGCCGACAAGTTCGGGGTCGAGGGCAAGAGCGGAGTGCTGATCTCGCAGGTCTTCGCCGGCAGCCCGGCGGACGAGGCCGGCCTCAAGGCCGGCGACGTTATCCTGTCGCTCGACGGCAAGCCCGTACGCGAGTCCCGGCAACTGACAGCCCGAATCGCCCGCATACCTCCGGGCAAGAAGGCGCGCATCGAGGTGCTGCGCGCCGGCAAGAACAAGAGATTCGCCGTGACACTGGGCGAACGCGAGAAGGGCGAAGCGCAGGCCGCGGGCCGGCATCGTCCGCGCGGGCTACGTGATCCTTGAGATCAACCGGCGGCGGGTATCCAACCTGGCGGAGTTCGGTCGGGCCGCGGGGAAAGGAAAGAAGGGCAGCGTATTGATGCGCATCCAGCGCGGCTCGTCCCAGCTGTACGTGGTGGGTGGTGGTCCCCAATTTTTGGACAGCCTAGCATAAGTCGTGCCAACTGATAGGCTTGGGTCAGTCACTCCGACAGGGAGGAGACGTGACCATGAGAAACCGATCCCAAAAACGACGGCGCCA
>SDBT01007800.1_pt1 | contig 17575 bp, 13 predicted proteins | sample 2277101 | NCBI WGS metagenome assembly SDBT01 (sample SAMN10404973, study PRJNA504765) | marine sediment metagenome | isolation source: marine sediment core GS10_PC15, 103 cmbsf | place: Arctic Ocean: Southern Knipovich Ridge | collected 2010 | reverse complement strand
AGTTTGGGGATTAGCTGCATTTTTTAGTTTGCAACATCCCTTTAGTATTCTCATTGAAAAATTCCCTGCTCAAATTATTACAGGTGTAGGATATGGGTAGAAAGACAACTACAACAATTAGGACAGTTCCTGCTCAAAGGATACCTGGGATTGATATTCGACCAACAGACAAACCAGGTGAAGCTGTTGCTAGATCTTTAAGAGCTCCTGGACGCGGAGGTGGTAATGGTGGAGTTGCTCCTTCTAGAACTCCAGCACCAAGACCAATAATAAAAAAAGCACCGCCTGTTGTGAAACCTGCTGCTGTTAAAATAACACCTGGTTTAAAACAAGCGATATTGCGAGCAAGAATAAGTACTAAAAAATTGACCACTGTTGATAGATTTAATTTAGGAAAAGCAGCCGCACTAAGCGGATTTATAACTCGTTTTGGAAAGGCAGATGTAAAAAGTTTTATCGAAAAAATTAGAAGAACAAAACCTCAAATAATTTCAATGGAGATGGCCAGATCAATTGCAGAAAGAACAATAAAACAAAAAAGACAAGAACTGGGTCAAAGAAAAACTAATTTAATCAGCCAAGCTTTAAATTTTATTAAATTAGATAGATCATTAACTCCCCAAAAAAGATTATCATTAATCAGGATGATAAAACCTGTAATTGACTCAGCAGTATCAGAAAAAATAAAGAAGGTAGGATTTGAAGATGCAGATTTAGAAAGAATATTTGGTTCTTTAGAAGTTGGAAGATTATTGAAGCAGGAAAAAATATTTAAAACTTTGAAAGAAGTAAGTCCTAAAGCAGCACTAGGTGTTGAAGCATTAACTCTTGTAGAAAAAAAAGTTATAACCCCTCTAAGAGTCGGAATAGTTAAGGATATTCGTGACCGTCCAACAGATGCAGCAATAAGTTTTGCACTAGGTGGAGCATTTCCTCCAGCTACTAAAGCAATTGGTGGATTAAAAATAACTAGAGGGATAGCTCCCTTTATACCACTATCAATAAAAAAGAATTTACCCAAAGTATTATTTTCTACATATTTAGCTTCCTCAGGATTAGATGTAGCAAGAGCAAAAAAAGGAAAAAGAGTAGAAGTTGTTGGTGAAAAAATTATGGAGATAGTTCCTTTTATTGTTGGATCTAATCTAGGAGTTAGAGGATTGTTGAGAGGAGAATTAAAATCTGAGATTAGTAAAACAATATCAAAGTTGCCGTCTAGAAAAAGAAAAGCATTTAATGAATTAATAAGAAAAAGCGATATTTTAGGAAAGACTAAAACAACAGTAAGAGATCTAGATATCGCAAGATTAAAAAGAATACCTAACAAAGCTAAACCTTCTATCCTTCGTTTCTTGAAAAAAGAGGACGTTATTGTTGGAGGAAGTGTTGGACAGCAAGCACAAGTTAAAGTAAAACGAAGTTTAGCCGAATCTGATTTGGATCTTTATTTAGATAAAGGATCTTCAGAAAACCTGGCTAGAAAGTTGGTTAATACTTTGAAAAAAGAAGGAGTTAAGAGAGTCTCTAGAGTGAAAGGGACAGTTACCATTGCAGGAAAAAAGGTTGCAGAATTCCATGATATATCTAGATTGCATGCAAATATAGAATCCGTTATACCAATCTGGAAATCTCCAGAATCATTTATAATAAGAAATAAACAAGGTATCAGAGTTCCTAAAATTACAGTTCAATTAAAAAGAAAGTTAGTTGGAGGTTTTACAGATCCTATAAGAGGTAAGGACTTAAAAGATGCAAAAGATATTCTTAATCAATTATTTAGAAGAGCAGAGCGACAAGCAAGAGGAAAATTCTTTTTCAAAGAGAAAAATATCAGAGCATTAGAAAAAGAATTCGGAGTTAAAATTTCAAGAAAACCTGTTAAGATTAAAGGCAAAAAAATAGTACAGATAACTTCTAAAATAAAACCTATAAAACTAAAACCTATAAAACCAAAACCAGTTTTAATACCGAAGAGAAAACCAGTTTTTAAACCAAAGCCAAAGCCAAAGAAAAGACCCTCCCAGCCTACAGTTAAGAAAAGACCCTCCCAGCCTACAGTTAAGAAAAGACCCTCCCAGCCTACAGTTAAGGGAAGACCCTCTCAACCTCCAGTTAAGGGAAGACCTTCTCAACCTCCAGTTAGTGTTAGGGAAAGACCTGGGCCAGGATTACCACCAAGGAAACCAGGACCATCGCCAAGACCAAGGCCAAGACCAAGACCTTCCCAACTCCCAGTAGAGGAAAAATCAAGACCAGGACCACCACCAAGACCAAGGCCAAGACCAAGACCAAAGCCAAAGAAAAGACGTCCAAAGAAACCAGGGATTCTCATAGGAATTAAAAGAAAACCTAAGAAAATAAAACGAAAAGAGAAATTAGGATTTGATATTTTAGCTAAATCTCGCGGAAGATTCGTAAAATTAAATAAAATACCTCTATCAAGATCAGATGCTTTAAGCAGAGGAGCCTACGCGATAGATCATAGCACAGCAAGAACAACAAAAATCTTACCAGGCAAGCGAGTTAAAAGATTAGGAACGGTAAAACTTAAAGAGAAAGGTTATTTTACAAAAAATAGAGTAAAACTAAGAAGCCATAGAATTGTTAAGGGAAAAAAGAAACCTCTCAGAAATGCTTATATCGAAAGGAGAAAGCACGGAATTGACACAAGAGGAGAGAAGAAAGGATTATCATTAGCAAAACTTATTAAACGAGAAGGATATTTAAAACCTAAAACAAAAACCAAAAAAAGAAAAATTAAATCACAAAGAAAAACAATTAACAAGAAAAGAAAATCAAGAGGAGGATCTGGGATTCTAGATATATTTTAGAATATGGAACAAAATGAAGAGGTAGTTCAAGAATTGGTTAATGAATGTAAAAGATTAGAGGGTGAAAATCGAGAAATGAAAGACCATATCTCAGTTAGTTCTTACGGTCGAGACAAAAATGCAAATCTAATTTCTGCGCAACTTGAAACTCAGGAACTCCTTGAAAAACTAGAAAGATTTTACAAGGGAGATTATTTAACTTCTGATGGGGATGATGTTGTTTGGAAATCCCAAAAAAATACAGATTTGATTCCATTAAATGAATATGGTGTCAATACTTTCATGGAAGTTGTTACTAAGTACATAGATAAAAATACAACATTATCAAATTATTCTGAGGAGAGAATATTTGAAATATTAGCAGATGTCGGAGATGAATTAACTCTTGTGGTTTATTGCAATTATGAAAAGATGGGTATGGATACTCCGTTTAAGAAAACGAAATTTAGACTTTTAGTGACTACCACACTTCACTTAATAGAATCTACTTATAGGAGATCAATCGGTGGAGAGACTAGCAAGGATCTAAATCAGTCTAGGATAGTTTCTCAATCGGATCATATTGGTGCGGCCCATTCAAATATCCAACAAAAAAAGAAAGCTAGACTTCTTGATCCTAGGACCTGGGGGGGATAATGGAAAAGAGATATTTTGTAAGTTTGTTTATTGTTCTTTCTCTAGTTTCATTGTTCTTTGTACCATTTGTATACGCTACTGAACAAACTCTCGGAGGGGTGGATGGATACCCTCCAGGAACAAATGTAAATCTTGTGCAGACCTGTAGTAATTGCACATTTGTTAATATAACTTCAATTGTGTTAGCTGGAGGATCTTTACTTTCTGTAAAATCTTCTATGGAGAAAGATGAGGTATTTTATAATTATACATTAGATTCACAAAATACGCGATCAACTGGAGAATACATAGTTAATTGGGCTGCAGATCCAGACGGAATTTTGACTACTGGAAATTATAACTTCTTCATTAAAAAAGGAGGCATCTCATTAACAACCGGCGAAGCAATACTTTATGTACTTCTAATGGTAGTCATTTCACTAGCGTGCTTCTTATTTCTCTTTTTTGCTTTCAATATCCCTTACTCTGATGATAGAAGTAAAGACGGAACCTTAACAAGATTAGTTCTACAAAAATATCTCAAAATATTCAATTTCTGGATAGCTTATGGTTGTATTCTTTTGTGTGTTAATTTATTAACATGAATAATAAACACATTCACTTATTTAGATATTGCATATAATTTAATTAGCGCGGCCTATCTTTTCATTCTAGCATTAGGGTATGGTATAACTGTCTTTGTATTGATTCTAATGTTCTTTGAATTTTGGAAGGATTTGCTTGTTCCATTGTTTAAAATTTTACTAAAGAAATTCATCCCTTCCTAGATAGATATTTAAATAAAAGAAACTGTTTTTATCTATGAAAAGAGGACTGTTGTTACTATTATTCTGTATACTTTTTGTTAACATTGTTTCAGCAGATCTAGGATTTGATAATCCTAATTTGCCAACAGTTGAGCGTCCCAGTTCTCCAATTATAATATCTTTCGTCAATGGGAGTGGTGGGGGGGGTGGAGATATAAACCTAAGTAACTTTACAGAAATATGGATAACTGCTCAAGGTCTTATGGACAATATACCAGACTTATATCCAACACTTAATGCTGTCTATTGTGCATTAACTGGTTGTTCTATGACTGGAGATATTACTATGAACTCAAATAATATCTTAGGAATTGGAAACATCACAGTTGAAGATAGAATAATTCAAGACGATTATTATATCCAAAGCAAAACTTCTAATGAATTTATTAATGGAGATATTTTAGCAATCTTTGCAAATGCCACAACTACAAATGATATTCCGTTTGTAGGATTTCAACCAGGGGGTGAAGGGCAGGCAAGTTGGATTGGTGGAAGTTTTATGTTGGTAAATAGAAATGAAACTATTCTTAATACAGTAAGTGCTTCAAGTTGTCAAGCTGAATCAGATAGTCATGGAATAGAATTAAAAATAGATTGTAATTCTTCTTCACCAGATAATCCTCTGGGTACTGGTCCAGATATTTTAGGGTTTGGGGATATTCAAGTAGCAGGAGAATCTTGGCTAAGAAACAGCGAAGGAGAATGGAGATTTTTTACAAGGATATTAACATTGTTAGATGAAACTTACGAAAATATTTTATTTAATGACGCGACTTTATCAATTGCAAATGGGGTTTTAAATATAAATGATACTTTAAATGAAACATTGGTTGTTAATTTGAATAGAACTGAAATAATTTTTGCAACACAAAGCGATTCTATTTCTTTGAATACTGGGACAGATTTAAACCCAGCAGTAAATCATATATCTTATCAAAATCCAGCTAACCCAACTTTAACAATAGATACATCTGAATCTTCAGAACCCCATGCAGAAGTTGTAATTACCTACATAGGAAGTGATACAGATAATATTTATTTATTCGAGAATACAATCTCTCATAATGAACAATTTATAGACCAAACTTATGATACCTTTGCTGACTTGGGAGGGATTTATTTAAGTGGATTAGCCCAATCATTATCCACAACTCAAATTAATATTTCAACAGGAGTGGTTAGATTAAGAATGAATAAAAAAACTTATTCAAATGATTTAGTATCTACTGATGATTTTTTTTATATAAATAGTACAGGTCAATTTGTTCAATGTACAGACAATTCTTGCTTAACAAAATATATTGATGATACAGATATAAGTAATAATAGATATTATTCAATAGTTTGGGGTGTGGTTCCAATAGATAATAATGAACAAAGATTGATGATAATACTTCAAGGAAATCCTGGTTCAGGAAAAGAATATAGGTCTGCATTAGATGCTGAAGAAGATCCTCTATCTAAAGTAAATTTCTTTCCAAGTAATATTGATTTTAAGGGAGCATTTATACCAGTAGCAAGAACAGTACATAGGCGAACTGGTAATAATGATTTTGTTGTCTTTCCAACAACTGGAGAATTGTTTCAAGATTTAAGAGGAAAGGCAACGGTATCAAGTGGTGGTGTTCCAAGTCCTCCGATAACTAATCATGATTTATTAAATAATCTTGCATGGAATGCATCAGGTCATGAAGAAACAGGTAATTTAGAGTTGGGTGCTTTTAATGCAACGGCAGATTATTTCAAGGGAAATGGTACAGAATTAACAGGGCTTACTTCTTATAGCATAACTAGAACAGGAAACATGGAGGTAGTTACTTTCAGCTTTAATTAAAATGGAGAATGAAGAGGTGATTTGTACAGAGAAACCAAAGAAGAAGATCAATTACTTAATTGTTTTTGCAGTATTTATAATATGTATGAGTTTGATTTCATATATAATTTTATCAAATACAAATGAATCTGATTCTTTTGAAAGAACAGAAACAAGTTCTAGTAATCTTTTAAATCTAAATAGTTTTTCAACAATACAAGATGTCCAGACAAATGATAAAGTATGGACGATAACAAAGTATACTGGAGAAGAAGCAAAGGATTATTCCATAGAAATAACAGATAGTACCAAACAGAAAACAACTATTTGCATGGTTAAGAAACCAACCTCAGTTTCCTTGTCGTCGGGAACTTATCCAATATATGATAAAGAAGGGAAGTTAATCTCAGATCTAGATAAATCCCAAGTAAAGAGTAGAGATGCTTATTGTTATTTAATTGACAAGGAAGAATATATTAAATTTGGTCAAGATAAAATTATATTAGAATATCAAAGTATCAATGTGGTAAGTTACAACTCTAATTGGTTTGACCTAAATGCAACTTTGTATATTGATTTAGGGAACTGGAACAATACTGTGAACAGCATTTTTGTATACGACAATCCTTCAAAGAAGTTCGGAGCAAATGTTTCAAACTACAATACAACTCAACACTTTAAGTATGTTATTGAAAGTACAAGAGAGATAAAAAAAGGAAAAGGATTTGAATATTATATCTCAAGAAGAGTTCCTAGTATGTGCGGTTCGTTTAGTTGCAGTCAAGAAGAGACTCATAGTATAGACTTTGCAGACATTTGTACCGAAGAAGCTGATTGTAGTTTCTCAGATGTAACTTGGGTTAATAATCTATCTGTTTTGGAAATAGAATTTTATGCAGAATATAATGAAACTTTAGGGATAATTTCAATCGACCCACAGATAACAATAACAGAGATATCGGTTGCAGCATCTTTTCTTAATAACATTACAAAGAGAAACAACTTTACTCATTTAACAGTTGATATAACTAATGAACCTTACAACGAACTCTATATGTATTTTGCTGTCGATACAAACACTAGCACAATAATATATGATTTATCTTTTAACAATTGGACTGGAGTGCCAGAAGGAGATCCATTCATAACAACTGATGGTCTTATTGGAAAAGCAATAGATGTTGATGGAGTAGGTGATGCCTACCAAATTGATAGCATTGAACCACAAACATCTGGAACGATAATGACTTGGATTAAGGTTAATAGTTTCCCATCAGCAGGAAACACAGATAGTATAATGGGGAGTGTTGATTCTTTTGAAATGATTATCAACGATTCTGGATTCTTTGGACATAAGTTTAGGGCTGCATCTGGAGATTTCATCTTTAGCAATGTTTCTATATCAACAGGAGAATGGCATCACATAGCTATGGCTTGGAATAGAACTAGCACCGAGTGTTGGATTTATTTAGACTCCGTGTTTACTGGGTTCAGTAGTACAGCTTGTAATGATGACCCAACTTCTCCAGATAACTTTGACATTGGTGGAAGGGACGGACAAACAAATGATATAGATGCACAGATTGATGAATTTATGTGGTTCTCTACAGCCCTTAACTCTTCCCAAATCAGCGATATATACAACAATGATTCTTCTAGGTTTATTCCAACAGGAAGTGAGGAATTTCAGGTAACTAGAATAATGCAAACAGGAAATGAGAATAGAATCAATGTGACTATATCTGCCTTAGATGCAATATTCTTTGGAAGTAAGTTCGATGTAAGAGGGGGGGCAGTGACTATAGAAAATTATTCAATTGCCTCTTTACCATCACCAGCACCAATATTTTGGTGGCGTTTTAATAATCGGAGTGGGTCTGGTGAGAGTGAAACCTTCGTTAGAGGATTTGGTACAAGAGGTGTGAATCTAAGCTGCGCCACTAATTGTCCACAAAATGTAGAAGAAATGGGTGGAGGGTATTTTAGAAACATCTTAGTTGACTCTACTGATTTAGATATAGATGGTCCCGCAGAAAATGGTTTAATTACAGATAATATGACAATTGTTATTTTTATGAATGTCACTTCCCCCTCAACTTCTGGAAATGACAATATAATTTCAGAATTATCAGGTGCTACAGGTGTTGGGGAATGGGAATTATCTTACGATGATGGTGCAGGTAGTGGAGAATTAGAGTTTGATTGTGGTGGAGTCGTGGCGTCATCCACATTAGGTAGTATAACAGAAAATGTTTGGATTGCTGTTGCTATTACTGTGCAAGATGATACTGAGACTGGTGATGAACCGATACGTTTCTATATTGAAGGAGAACTTGATTCTGAGGTTCTAGTAGATGCTTCTTGTATATTTGGAGGAGGGGGAAATAGAGTTGTGGAAATAGCAGAAAACTTTGTTGGAAATTTAGATGAGATGATGATCTTCGAGAGGATATTAAATATCACTGAGATAAGACAGATAAGAATTAAAAACGGATTCAATTATTCCTATACTCCATACCAAACAATATCCAACAGTGACAATGTAAAAGTATTCACAATAGTTAATGAAACGAACTCACTAACTGAATATTTTTTGACACAAGTAAGATTCATTCCTGGGCCTTCTTCAAATAATCCATTTATCCCTCCAAATCTAGAAGGAAATATTATTTTAGATACTTGGGGTTCTGGTGAAGAGATTATAGAAGACAATGAATTCCCAATCTTCTCAAACTTCTGGGATAATAATGCAAGTCTGATTGATTCAGGGATAGCCTATTTCAATGCTACAATAACTTCAACAAATGGAACTGCTTTTGTTGAAATTGAAGGGGTGAATTATACGGCTAGCAACTTAACAGCTTCCGAGTTTAATGTATCCGTAAGTATGTCGTCGGCAGGAATATTTCCATACTACTGGGGAGCGAGAGGTAATGGTTCAAATAATAATTTCAATGTTTCTAATATCAGATTTTTTGCGGTGAATGAGTCTGCTGATATTACTGCACCGAATATAACAATAGTTTTTCCAGAAAATGCAACTAATACCTCAGACATAAATATAGATGTCAATTATACAGTCAGTGCTGACGCACAAGCATGTTGGTGGAGTAATAACTCAGGATCATTCAACAATACAGTTACCTGTGGTGTGAATGTAACTGGTGAAACCTGGGACGAAGGAATTAATGTTGTAACACTTTATGCAAATGATAGTGCAGGTAATGAAAACCTTAGTTCTGTGCAATTTACTATTGACACTGTCCCTCCGAACATTAGTATTATTTTCCCAACTAACAACACACTCACGCCAGATGTTAACATTGATGTAAACTACACAGTTAGCCAAGACGCACAAGCATGTTGGTGGACGAATAGTTCTGGAGTTACAAATAACACTGTCGTCTGTGGTGTGAATGTAACTGGAGAGACTTGGGACGAGGGTGATAATATAGTGATTGTCTACGCTAATGATTCTGTGGGTAATGAGAATTCAAGTTCTGTTCAGTTTGAAGTTGACACAATTAATCCTAACTTAAATGTTGTAAACCCAAGTAACAACAGTATAACAAGTGATGTTGGCGTTGATGTAAACTATACTGTCAGTGATATTAATTTACAGGCCTGTTGGTGGAGCAACTCTAGTGGAGTAAATAATAATACCATAACCTGTGGTGTGAATATTACTGGGGCTGTTTGGGATGAGGGAGATAATATTGTTACCGTGTATGCCAATGACTCAGTTGGGAACGAAAATTCAAGTTCAGTTCAGTTTGAAGTTGACACGATTAATCCTAATGTTGAGATTGTTAATCCTGCAAATGATAGTGTTACAACTGACACTGGTGTCGACGTAAACTACACAGTCAGCGACGCCAACCTCCAAGCTTGTTGGTGGACTAATTCAAGTGGGGTGAACAACAACACAATTACTTGTGGAGTCAACATCACCACATCCATCTGGGACGAAGGAGTCAATGTTGTGATTGTATATGCCAACGATAGTTCAGGAAATGAAAACTCTAGCTCAGTACAATTCACCGTCGATACTGTCCCTCCGAACATTAGTATTGTTTCACCTGCTAATGGGACATCTTCTGAAGACCAAGGATTAGATGTTAATTACACAGTTAGTATTGATGCTCAAGCATGTTGGTGGACTAACTCTAGCGGAGAGATTAATACTACCGTTACTTGTGGAGTTAATGTGACAAGTGAGACATGGAACTTGGGAACAAATGTTGTGATTGTTTATGCTAATGATTCTGTGAACAATGAAAATTCTAGCTCAGTTCAGTTCAGTATTGTAGAAGAAACAATACCCCCCAACATAACAATAGTCTTCCCAACTAACAACACACTCACGCCAGACGTTAACATTAATGTAAACTATACGGTCAGTGCTGATGCACAAGCCTGTTGGTGGAGCAACTCAAGTGGAGCAGCTAACAACACAATTACCTGTGGAGTGAATGTGACTGGAGAGACTTGGGACGAAGGATTTAATTTTGTTACAGTTTATGCAAATGACTCCATCGGAAATGAGAACAGATCTAGTGTAACCTTTACTGTCGATACACTTGCCCCAGACATTAATATTAGTTTTCCACTGAATAATACAAACACTTCTGATTCAGGGTTAGATGTTTTATATACGGTAAGTGACACTAATCTCCAAGCTTGTTGGTATTCAAATGATACCTTTGCTGGAAATATTACTCTGACTTGTGGGGTGAATATTACTACAGTTACTTGGGCGGAAGGTCAGCATAATGTTAGTGTTTTTGCAAATGATAGTGTTGGTAATGAGAATAGTTCTACTGTGACTTTTACTATTGATGTGACAGCACCAAATGTAACTGCCATATTCCCAGACAACAATACAATCACATCTAATGTAAGTATTAACTTCACAGCAAACCTGACAGATAATTTGGGAATTGCAAATGCAACTTTGTTCATCTACAATGCGACAGGATTATTTAATTCTACATTTATAGATATTATCGGATCTCCGTTAGCTACTACGGTTGGCGTTGTTGTCACATTGGTTGATGGAGTTTATACTTGGTTCTGGGAAGTTGTAGATATTGTTGGTAACTCTAGAACATCGCAAGAACCAGAGACCGGCCCTGGTGGGAACTTCACATTAACCATTGATACCATACCTCCAAACATTAGTATAGTTAATCCTGGAAATAATAGTGTCACAGTTGATACAGGTGTCGACGTGAATTACACAGTTAGTATTGATGCACAAGCATGTTGGTGGACGAATAGTTCTGGTGTTACAAATAATACAGTTACTTGTGGAGTTAATATTACAACTTCAATATGGGATGAGGGAATTAATGTTGTAACACTTTATGCAAACGATACCGTTGGTAATGAGAATAGTTCTAGTGTGCAGTTTACAATTACACTTGATAATGAATTTCCCCAGTTCTCAAACTTCTTTGATGACAATGCAACCTTAGTTGATTCGGGTGAAGCTCATTTCAATGTTACAATAACTTCAACTAATGGGACAGCATTTGTAGAAATAAATGGAGTCAATCATACTGCTTCCAACTCTTCAGCAAGTGAATTTAATGTCACAATAAATATAGCATCTGGTGGCACGTTTGAATACTACTGGGGAGCTAGAGGTAGTGGTTCAAATAATAATTTCAATGTTTCTAACATTCGGTTTTATACTGTGAACACCACTGGTGAAAATATTGTTATTTTTAATTACACCAAGGTAACAACGCATGCAAATGTCGATCAGTTTTGTATAACCTTCAATGAGAAACAATTTTGTTTGAGAAATGAGACAATTCAATTCCCCACTTCAGCATCGCCACCAGTGGTGTGTTCAACAGAAATTGAAGGAAGAGCATACGCAGACTCATCAGTTCATATATCTTGCTATTGCAATAGCACTAGCTGGGTACAGATGGATGATTACTCCACAGTATGTAGTTAGTTTCTTTCAGAATATATAAGATTGATATTAATTGGTTAAATTTATAAATTACAGAATGTTCTTAATAGCAAGGAGGTAATCTTATAATTTGTTAAAAAAGAATGGGGGGGTTTCTAGTAGATTGGGAATTAAATTTAATGAATCAATTGAACAAATAAAAGATCAGCGTTTGTTAAATGGAAAATCAAAACAAAGAGTTTCGACAGAGAAAATTACTAATTTGATAATCAGACATAAATCCTGGCTTTCAATCTCAGAGGACATTGTCAAAGCAGAACAAAAAGAGGTAGATCAATATGGTTTATAAAAAAGGTCAAGGTTTTTCGCCGACGGTAATGCTTTTATTTTTTGTATTTTTTGCACTCTTCTTGGTATTCGGAGCAGGAATATTATACTTTTCTGCTGATGTGGTAGATAGTTCATTTACTGCAATAGGAGATTTATCAATTGGAGGTATTGATTTTAACCAGACTTATCAGAATACATTAGGTATTGGAATCTCGGCTTCAAAGAACACAATAACTACTGCTTCTATCGGTTTATTATTGGGAATGGTCGTCGTAATGATGCTTATGGGCTATTTCTTGAGAGGTACTAATCGTCTATGGATTATTCTAGATCTATTTATTATCTTAGTCGCATTTATTACGGCAGTATACTTGTCAAGATCTTTTGATACATTCATCAACTTAAATTCAGATCTATTCTCAATCTTTTCAAACGATTTAGAGACTTCTTCTAGATTTGTTCTAAATCTTCCATTTGTAATTCCAATAATCGGTGTGCTTATTATGTTAGTGACGTATGCAACTGGGCGAAAAAAAGAAGAACCGAATGTGCTAAGTTTTCAATAAAATTAACGTTTACAAAAATACTTAAATTATAAAATATACATATTACCATGAAAAGAGGATTAATTTTGATTTGTATTTCTATATTAGCAGTAAGTATAATCCTTCAAACTGTTTTAGGTCTACCTAATTTGAATAGTAATACCGAATACGAATATGACAACTTCTTTGATAACTTTGTTAATCTAAGTCTATGGACCAATGAGACACTTGAACAGACTGGGAACGGAATTCTTACAATAACAGAGGCGGGTGGTAAAATGACGGTTTTTGCTGATGACGCTGGTGGTACTGCTGTAATGAAATTTCATAGTAATGCCTCTGATATGCCAGCAATAGGTTTATTAAAAAATCTAACAATGAGTACTGAATTAGCTGCTCATGGTGGGTCAGTAAGATCAAAACTGGTAGTATTCGGAGATTTAATTTGGGACACAGAAACACAGGGAAATGATAATAGTATATGGACTTTTGATAAAAGATCTGATGGACAGTTTGATGTATACAACGACGGTGTTTTTGATTCTACAATAAATCCAGTAGGTAACATAGTTACATTATGGGTCAGAGCCACTCTTCCTGGTGCTCCTTCAAGTGCAAGTATAATTTGGTTAAACTACACAACAACTGCTAATGATATAAATACTACATTGCAATCACCTAGCGATTCGTCTACAATAATCACAAGTCAAATTAATTTTACATCCAATGCTAGTATTGTTGGTTCTGCTTTCCAATCAGTATTCACTAATCAAACATTATATGTTTGGAATAGTACTGGCGGTATATTCAATATGACGACGGCAACAATCACTGGGAATACAACAAACTCTTCAACTTTCCAGATTGATGGATTTGTAATTGGTTCTTACAAGTGGAATACTTTGTCTTGTATGGAAGAAGCAGGAATAAGAACAATTTGTAATTTTGATTTATCTAATAATACATTCGATCAGGGATATCTAATTAACTCCCAGACTTTTAGTACTCCAACTCAAGAAGGAGCCATAGAGGAATTTAAAATTAATCTTACTTATGATTCTTCAGAGATAGACAACATCGCTGTGAATTTAATCTATAATGGGACTAGCTATTCGTCGGAAAGAGAGGGGAGTGGAGATGATTTAGTATTTACCTCGACATTATCCACACCTTCAGTAACAACCGATACAAATTTTTCATTTTATTGGGAAATTAGTTTAGATAATTTTGATTTTAATTCTTCCTCAAATCTCCAAGAAGTTCAATCACTAGGACTTGATACTTGTGAATCATTTCCTGAATTGTTATTTAATTTTACAGTTTATGATGAAGAATTAAAAACTTTCCTATCAGATGCTACAATAGAATCTTATGTTAATATTTATTCAATAGATAGATCACAGCTAATCTTAAACATTTCAAATATCACTACAAATCCCCTCAGCTTATGTCTAAGCGCTAATATAACAAGTCCAATAGGATTTGCTCTCGATGTTGTTGTTAAATATTACAAAGATGAATATGCTGTCGAGTATTATAATGTTTTGAATGCAACTTTAAACTCTTCTTTCCAAGAACAGAATATAGGATTATATGATTTAAAGATTAATGATTCTATAGAATTTGAGGTATCTTTTACTGGAAATGATTTTCTTCCAGTGGAAGGTTATCTAATTTATTTAGAAAGAGAATATGTTTCGGATGGTATCTTCAGAACAGTTGAAGCTCCCCTCACAGATGTAAGCGGTAAAACTATTTTACATATGGTGGGTGGAGATGTAAGATATAATATTAGACTTATTAATCCTTCTGGAGAATTAATAGGAAACTTTTTAAATATAGTTCCGTATTGTCCAAATCCTTCCTTCACAGATTGTAAGATATCTTTGAGTGCTACTTCTGCTCTTTCGGGAATATTCCAATATGATTCTATTGCCGGATTAATTTATTCTACTGCTCCTATATATAATCCAGCCACAAATAAAATTTCTTTTGATTTTGTTGTTCCTGGTGGTTTGACAAAATTAGTTTCACTTAATGTTACTAGAAGTGATGTTTTTGGCAATAGAACAATTTGTGAAAATTCTTTGCTAGCTGCAAGTGGAACTATAGCGTGTTCAATAGGAGATATTTCTGATACTTCTTTAATCTCGGTAATTGGAGTGGATGGAGTTTCAGTTCTTATATCCTCGGTTGATATTGATAAGGCAGATTTTGGATCCATTGGTTTTGTTGCTTGGTTTGCAATTTCATTAGTTTTGTTATTTGTTTTTGGAGATTCAAAAAATGGTATAATGATTTCCTTGTTAATAAGTTATGTTGGGGCTACTGCTCTGGGGATAAGTAAAGGAACTGTTGTGGGGATAGGATCGGCAGGCATATGGATTTTAATAATCACTGTGCTAGCTATATGGAGAATAAATAGAAGGAGGCCCCAATAATGGCTAGTTTTCAAGATGTCGTCGGTAATATGATTTTTCTAACCTTGTTTATTTTTGCAGGAATGGCTTTTGTTATAACAACTCAATCTAACAACGATGCTGCTCAACCATTAGCAGAAGATGCGCTATTGAATGAATCTTACGGAGATCTTCAACAATCTCTGGAATCATTAGATTCAATAAGCCAAACACAGTATAATCAATTTACAAGTGAGATCCCTAAACCAGGATTCGTTTCGATTGTTCTTTTTGGAATAGTCTCCGCAGGAAAAACATTTAGTAATGTAGTTCTATCAACCTTTACTATTATTATTAAACTTCCAATTTTAGTCCTAGGTTTACCAAATACTTTATTCTCAACTGTTGCCGCGTGGCTTGTGATCGTAATAATAGTGGCCGCTTGGATACTCTATAAGGTGGGTGGATAAAATGGTATGTCAAGGAATAGATGTTATGGGAACGAATCTTAGCTTTGCAGATTACTTAGTATTTCCTACGACTTGCTTTTATCATTTCTATAGTGTAATCTTTTTTGGATTATTTTTATTATTGGTTTTTATTCTATTCCAAACAGAAAGAGAGACTAACCCTAAACCTGATATAGTGAGTATAATTGGCGTGTCCGCAACAGCAATTTTATTTCTAGCGGTTATTGCCACTTCGATAAAAAGCACTGGTGGGATCCCAATGTTGCAAAGAGATATCCTATTATATATTGTAGCATTATGGATAGCTATAAGCTCGGTGTGGTATTTTAAGGACTGATGTTGTATACGTTGTCCACAAACCTTTTTAAATAAGAAAGGTTTGTGAAATTTGAAAGGAGGTTATATTCAATAAATTTCAAAAAATGGCAACTGTTGGAAAAGATGTTAGAGAATTTGCATTGATTGGATTCTTGCTTTTAGCTGTACTTTTCGGTATGAATATTATGGCTTTTATCTTTGGTAATTTAGGACCGGCTAACGCTGGTTTGGAAGCTGGATCAAACGCCTTTAATAGTAGTTTGGCTATCCAGAATGCCTCTCTAGATTCCATTAATACATATGCAAGTGCGTCCTCATCGCAATTCACAACACTATCCGTATCCATTATACTGATCTTGCTATTGGCCGTATTCGCAATCTTCTGGAAAGCGTTTATGGGCGGTAAAGGTAAAGGCGGTGGTGGAATGGGAGGAGGAAACTTCTCATAAGTGTAGAAAAGTTTAATTTATTTTTTTATTTTTTTGATTCGTTAAAAGGAAGGTTTAAAAAAAAATGGCAACAACAGGAAAAAGTGTCCGAGAATTTGCATTGATTGGATTCCTACTTCTAGCCGTACTTTTCGGTATGAATATTATGTCTTTTATCTTCGGTAACTTGGGAACTGTATCTGCTGATATTTTTGATCCAGTAACAGCTACAGTCGTTAATGAATCGGGACTTACTATTAATACAACAACTTCCACAATTTCAGTAGCCTCCGATGTTGGCTTTTTAGGTGGATTTACTATTATAACTGCTATAAACGGAAGTGATAGCACAGTTATCGGCGCTGGAAATTTCACAATAGATTCTGCGGCAGGAACAATAGTTAATACAACTGAGGAAACTTGGTTTTTCGTTAATGCGACTTATCAATATAATCATAAATCAGAAAATCAACTCGCTTCTGAGAGTGTAACCGACAGTTCCCTGGATTCCATTAGTACATACGCAAACGCATCCTCAACGCAATTCACAACACTATCCGTATCCATTATACTGATCTTGCTATTGGCCGTATTTGCAATCTTCTGGAAAGCGTTTATGGGCGGTAAGAAGAAAAGTGGTACTATGGGTGGCGGGGGACAATTCTCATAATGGGAAAGTCTGTTTCTGAACTAAGAAAAGAATTAGCGGAGTTAAGAAAAAAGAGAAAGGAACGCGACGAAAGGTTAGCTCTTACTAAAAAGATACAGGAGTGTAGAAGAGCAGATGGTAGAAGAGGCAAAAATAAAGTTCATGGTCACGAAGATATCCGCGCTAAAGTTCGGAGAAAACTTGGCCGTACTGCTGGTTTTTTTGATCGTATTACGGGTATTTGATAATTTCAGAGCAATAAATAGTTTACATAATATTTAAAAAGGAATGATACTTCTTCTTCTTGATGGCAAATCCTTTAGCAGATATATCTAGTATAGTCGGATTTGAAGGTCCTTCAATAACAGGACTGTTCGGATGGGTCAGAACTTTTTCAATGATACTTGGTGTATTTCTTTTAGCC
>SDBT01007799.1_pt1 | contig 17576 bp, 26 predicted proteins | sample 2277101 | NCBI WGS metagenome assembly SDBT01 (sample SAMN10404973, study PRJNA504765) | marine sediment metagenome | isolation source: marine sediment core GS10_PC15, 103 cmbsf | place: Arctic Ocean: Southern Knipovich Ridge | collected 2010 | reverse complement strand
ATGAGCGTGAACAACTGCCCGGCGGCTCTTCCCGAGGGAATCCGGCCGCACATTTGGGTGCATACCGACCCGACCGGCAAATTCCATGATTCGATCTGGCGTGACCCGGCTATTCTGAAGTTCTCACCGGTCAACCACTGGAACACGATTTACGTGGACGGCAAACGCAATAAGGAAGGCGACCAGAAGCTAGACGGGCTCCGACGGCGAAAGCCCGACGGCAGCGGTGACTTCGAGGGCCTTGCCGATGGTATTCGTGCGTCCGATATGCCGGGAGTTCTCGGATTCGAGCGAAACGCCGGTTTCGATCCAGAACACTGGCTATTCGAGCCGTCGATAAACTTCGGCAACGATAAGAAACACGCCGAAGGATTGAAGGGCCACAAGCCCAACGGCTGGGAGCACGTTATCAATACGATGTTTACGGCCGTCCGTCTGGCGTTTTATCTCGGCATTGCCAAGCTGTATCTCGTGGGTGCCGACTTCACGATGGACGCCGACGAGCCGTATGCGTTCGCACAAGGCAAGAGCCAAGGCGGCTGCAACGGCTGCAACGGCTCCTACGGAAAAATGGCAACGATGTTCACCGCGTTGCGACCGCTGTTCGAGGAGGCGGGATTCGAGGTGATTAACTGCACGCCCAACAGTGGACTTTGGGCATTCGATTACTTGCCGTTGGAAGATGCCGTATCGGCAGCAACCGACGGCTTTGAGGAGAAATTAGATGGAAAAGATTGGTACAACGCCGTCACGGTCACGTAGTGCGAAACCGCTCAAAAAGATCGCAATGCCCGTCCCCGGTCCCGTCAAGCCGGAGCCGGTGTATCGCGAACTGACCGAAGACGAGGAGCGGTTACTGCACCAGATTCGCGACACGATGCGCGAAGACCAGTACGCCCTGATGATCTGGCGGCCGGATGGTAACGGCGTCGAGATTACAAGCAAGCCGTGCAAGATGCCCACGAATCAGTTCCCTGCCATGTATAAGCAGGCCAGCGAGACGCTGAATGAGTGGCGGAAGAACGCCGACGATGCGGCCCCCGAGAAGAAAGAGAGCGACGATGGACATGCCGCCCCGTGACGTTGAAATGAGGGTGTTCCGCGATCCTGGATGGCGTGCTTTCTCGCTGTACGCATTTCAGCGTGTTGACCACAATCGAAGGTCAGATAAGTGCGGTCGGCTAGTGTTCGATGTGCCGTATGAGGCAGGGGACCAACCCCAGGCAACGGCAAGACTGGAACCGGAAGACGCACAGGTTCTAATGGATTCGCTATGGGATGCTGGTTTACGCCCGACGCAAGGCCACGGAACGGCAGGGCAACTATCAGCCACGCAAGCCCACCTTGACGATATGCGGGCAATCACGGCGGATAAGTTAAAAGTTCAGCTTCCTAATCCGAAAGGACAATGATGGACTCACCCACCCTCCAGAATGAACACACCTGGGGCACGTCGCGGCATATCGTCGTGACCGAGAAGTTCGACCTTGCCTACGCGGAAGGCCACGCCGGCGGTGCGTCGTCCATGCACACCCACCGCAACAAGCACAACGTCTTTCTGGTTCTTACTGGCGAGGTGCTGATCGAGGGGGCCGACGGCGACCCTCTGGCCGTACTTTGTCCGCACACCGCCTACACGGCTAAAGCAGGCGTGCCACACCGCATGGTGTTCCTCACCGATGCCACGTTGTACGAGTTGTACTACCCGGTAGACGAAAACGGCGGAACGATTGACCTGGGCGACATTCAACGGCTCGACAAGGGGTGGAAGCCAGGGGAGCACCCAGCAGCATGAAAGTGGAAATCGTAGTTCACTGCCACCGCTACTCCAAGGTGCTGGCATATCAGTTATCGTCGCTGGTGCTATTTCCGCCGAAGATGATCGAAGTAACGGTTCACGTCGTTTGTGTGGCTGAAGACAAACCCACCGTGAGGATGCTGGATTGGTTTGAGGAGCGGGAGGGCTTTATGTCGCATTGTCCCAAGTTGCGGATCAGTCGTACTCTCCAGCCAATCGAACTGTTCCGGGCACGCTGCACCGGTCGCAACATTGTAGCCCTCGCAACCGACGCTGATATTGTCTGGTTCACCGATGCCGACTACCTGTTCCGCGACGGATGCCTCGACAAGCTGGCATCGCTCGACCTAACTGACGATAGTATCCACTTTCCGGGCAAGATGTTCTTTCAGCGGAACAAGCAGATGGGCGCCGACAACGCCCGCCAAGTGAAGAAACCCGGCATTTACGATATTGACAAATCAGAGTTCGACGAGAAGCGGTTTCGGGTGCCCTACGGTGGCCTCCAGATAGTCACTGGCAACACCGCGCGGCACTGGGGCTATTGCGACGCCGAGCGCTCCAGGGGCCTGGAATCGGCCTGTGAGCGTGTCAGTAAGCCGATCACGAAGAACATCATGCACTGCCCGTGCGACGTGGTCTACCGACGTATCATTCCGGAGCCGTCAGTCAGGATCAAGTTGCCCAATCTGTATCGGATTCGTCAGGTCGTAGGCAATCCCGAGGAACCCGGCATACATCCCGTGGATACACTCAAATGAAGCTCGAAATCATCACGCACTGTTGGCGTTACAGTCGGGTCCTGAATTACCACCTGTCGTCTTTCGTGATTCATCCACCCGCCCCGGTCGAGGTGTCGTTGACGCTGTTCTACGATCCGGCCGACGTGGGCACTGTCCAAGTGCTGGAGTATTTTCAGAAACACCATGCCAACCAGATCCCCATCACGCCCTGCCCGCTGCCGTTGCCTACGTTGTTGCGCCGTGTGATCGGTCGCAACATCGCGTCACGAGCCACCGACGCCGATTTCGTCTGGTACGCCGACTGCGACGAGATATTCGGCGAGAACTGCCTGCGGACGCTTTCCAACCTCGCCCCGGACTTCGACGACAACATGATCTACTTCCCGGGCATCATTCAGATCAACAAGACGCACGAGCTAGGCGACGAATACGCCAGGCGTGCCAGGGTGCCGAGCATCTACACCGTCAATCCGAAGGACTTTATGGACGAACGGATGAAGAAGGCTATTGGCGGCATCCAGATCGTCACCGGAGATACTGCCCGCAAACGTGGCTACATCGATGATCCGCACTTTCAGCAGGACGTTATTAGGATTGCCCTCAAGTGGGGCATGGTCTACGAAGACCCGGAATATCGCGGCAAGTACGGGCTGAACTGCGGCCGGGGGACGCCGATCTCGCTGCCTAACTTGTTTCGGATTCGGCAACTGGTACATGGGCGGGTGGATACGCTATGAACACTTCAGTCGATGCGTAAGAGTCGGGCTAAGTGCGAGCGGTGGCCAGCACAGACAGATTCCACGACCTTGCCGGGTAGCAGGTCTGTAGCCATTGATCGGAAGTGATGTGCCACAAGTCAGGATCAAAGTAACCGAGAACCGTACACACATCTTCCCGCACGAACGGCTCGCACCCGTGGAATCCCATTGGGGCGTCGAGAGCCAACCAGCCATTCGGTTTGAGTACGCGGTGGATTTCTCGCAGGCCGTCTGTTGGCTTATCGCGCTGTGATCGTCTGCCCTCTTCCCAGTGTTCGATGGATTGCGTACACATGCAACAATCAAACATATCGTCGGGATAAGGCATCTTCGATACTCGGCCACATTTTCTGTGAACAGCATCAGCATCCCCTCGCCGTTTGTCTATCCCAAACCAGATGGCTTCTTGCTTTTTGACGACACGCCTGATTACCCTGATGGGACCGTAGCCAACCTCCAGCACGATGTCGCCGGGGTTGATACGCTTTCCTGCGTCTAATATAAACGCATTAGAACAGCATCGCAAGTGGCTGTGGACTCCACGCCAATCCATAATACTACACGCATCGCCTTTCTTGCGGGGGCAATCTTTACAGTGCATCATTATGCCATAATGTTAGAAGCCCGCACAAGTTCGGCCGTCACGGTTTGGAGATCGCGAGCGGCTTGCTGAAGCTGTTTCTGCCGCGGTGCTGGCACAAGTCCCACTCGCCAGGGTAAGCCACGCTCGGAGTCGGCCGCAAACAGGTCGCACACGTCACCGTCGCGAATGTCCCCGGCTACAATGCTACAGCCAGTTTCGCCCCGCTGAAATCTGCAAGTCGAACACCGAATCTGCCCGAACGCCGGGCGGTAATTCACGTCGATCTGACGATAGGTCGGCTGCTCGGGCATGTCTTCGTCAGTTATCAGCGAGAAGCCGGCCTTGTCGTAGTGCTCTTTCGACTTGGCTTCGTGTTGAAACCGTTTGGCGAGTTCCCGTCGCTTGCTGTGCTGGTGTTCGGCGTCCTGAAACTTCATGGCGAGCGTCATGGCATCCTCTTGTTTCTTCGCCAGGAAGCGGCGAGCGTAGGTTTCGCGTGTTTTGGGGTCTTTTCGGAAGGGCACTGCGCCAGTGGCCTCTAGAGCAGCACTAGATCGCTTAGGCGGCCGTTCTGGAGGCTCCGCCCCTGATCCGGAGATTGGTGGCGGGCCCGACTTAGAACGCTCTACAGGTGATTCTAGGCCACCTGGAGCAATTTGGGAGGCAACGGCGGCGTATTCCTCCCGAAACCGCCCTGTCAGCGTCGGCGCCAGAGGCATCATCAGCCGGTGGAGATAGCCGAATTCCCAGGCAAGTTGACGGGCGGCTTTGGTGGCTGTGGCAGACATACCGCCCAGTATAGCCTATCCGGGCGGTCGGGGGGTAGGTGATTTTGGACAGGTAAAAACGCTCGGTGAGTATGGATACTCTTCTCTGCTGGCTCGCTCCTCGACCATAGACTCTCGGCTATATTGGCTTCGCTCTAGAGGTTTGGACTCTCCATTGTCCTGGCTCGCTCCCTATTCTTGGACTCTCTCACTACTTGGCTCGCTCAGCTTTTCTGCACTCTCGATGGGTTTGGCTCGCTCGTTGTCCATAGATTCTCGGCCGTCTTGGCTCGCTCTGACCCCATGCACTATCTAGCGTGGTGGCTCGCTCCGCACTATTGGACTCTCTCCTTTCTTGGCTCGCTCGGTTCACCTGTACTCTCCTGCTGGTTGGCTCGCTCTACAATCGTAGACTCTCTCACACAATGGCTCGCTCTGCTCCAATAGACTCTCAGGGAGGTTGGCTCGCTCTGCAATCTTAGACTCTCTCGCACAATGGCTCGCTCCGGAGGTTTGGACTCTCGGCTTTCGGGGCTACTTCATATCCTTCAGCGAAGCCCCGTCGTACTCACCCGGCCACAACGGCGGCGTAAGCAAATGCACATGTTGCCCCGTATCGCCCGGATGCTCGAAAATGTACGGGGCTGGCGGATCAACTCCATACCAATCGTGGTGCATGACGTGGTGCAGGTGGGACAGGAACAGCTTGACGGTCCATCGCCTGGCACGGGCGTGAATCTGCGCGGGCGGTAGCATCGGGGTCCCAACACCCAGGTCGACCGCCACAGGTGGCTTCTCACCTTTGCCGGCAGCAAGCCATGCCTCAACCGACTTGACGGAGTAGTCGCCACGCACCCACTTCAAGGCTTGCGTGGTGTCCTTGTACTTTTTGTTTGCCACGTCGGCTTGTGCCGTTTCCGAGAACTCCCCCGCGATGTTCTGCAACCACAGCTTGTCCTTCTGTTGCTTCCATAGCTTGCCGTAGTAGCACTTCTCCCGGCCGTGGAACTTGACAAAACACTCGCCCATCTTGAATACCAGAATGGACTTGAGTTGTGCGTTCCAAGGGCGTTTGGTTTTCTTCTCCCACTTCGACGTGGGGTCGAGTCCGGCGAATCGCCAGAAGGCCCCGACTGTCGGTCGACCCTCGATCTCCAAGTGTGCCAAGCACGCGGCTGCCAGTACCGGCCCAATACCGTACTGGGCCATCATCCACTGACCTACCTTGTACTGCTGGGCGTACTCTCCGAGGGCTCCCTGGATGGCAGACTCGAATCGTCGCATCGTGTCGAACACCCAGTCAATCAGTTCCTTGGGTTCTGCCGCGCTGGCATTGGCTCTACCTTGGCTGGCGGAGCGAATCCGCTCGTCCTGGATCGTGTAATACTGGTCGATCATCCAGCGGGCGTTACCCCGGCTTAGGTGACGTGCGGCCTGTTTCAGGTCGCGGCTCAACTTAACAAACGCCTCTCTCGGTGTCGCTTCGTCCATAATGGACTCCCTTCGGTTGGCGCCCCGAAAATGCCCGCTCACACAGTATGGATACTCGCTGTACTTGGCTCGCTCAATCCTCTTGAATACTCACAATGAGTGGCTCGCTCAGGCAGTATGAACTCTCTGATTCATTGGCTCGCTCGCCGTCCATGGATTCTCGGTTGGCTTGGCTCGCTCTTGATTTTTGGACTCGCAAACATCTTGGCTCGCTCCGATGTCATGGACTCTCAATACCATTGGCTCGCTCCGAGACGCTGGATTCTCGCTGGCAATGGCTACCCCCGACCCGGTTTGCACACCACACGGCAGTACGCCAAGAGGTCCGGGCCGGGGAAGTGTTTCATTGGTGTGCAATCGGGATTCTACCATCCACTGAAACCCTGTCAAGCGGAATCCACCCAAGAGGCACGGATATTACAGAATAGTTTTCCGTATTATTCGCCGGTCTTCCGAGGCTTGTAGAAGAAAAAGGCCCGTTGCGTATCAGTGCAACGGGGGCAAGTTACGGAGCGTCGCAGGGAGATACGCTTCGGCCGATATTCTTCCGGCAATCTGAACTCGTACTGGCAGGCGCGGCAACGGGCGTTATTTGGTGCCACCACGCTGCAAATGGCGAGCAGAAGCACAAATACCGTCAAGGAGCCCAGCACGGCAGCCAGAATGACCGGCCAGTGGCAAGCGGGCAGTTCCCGTGGGCTAGGGGGGCGGATAGTAGGCATCGTGTCCCTTTCGATAATGGGTGGGGCTATCGGTGGCGGATCGGGCGGCACGGGGAACGGGTATTTTATGCCGGGACTATTGGGTGCTGGTCGCGAATCTCGCCGTCTACGTCAAACTGGCACGGCTCCGGGTTGCCGACTTGATGCAGAAATACGGGGCGACCGCCGAATCTGGAAGCGGTGAAGTAGTCGCCACTTCCCGCACGATCCCGCCAGACGCCGAGCCGCTTTACGTCAACCATATTGAGTACGCGACCGTCCTCGCTGCGGAATTCGTAGCCTCTATCCACTTCACACACGCCGTACACGGCCTCATCCACGCCGATAGCATTGCCACCAGACTTGCTCATTTTCTTACGTTCCATGGTATCCCTTCATCGAATCGTCGCCGGGTCCTTGCCCGCCAAAAGCCCCTTGATCCACTTATCCCATCGTCCAGCCCACTTGGCAAGCCCACCAAAGTTGACCGCCATAGCTTCGCGGAAGAACGGCTCCCAGATAGCTTGACCGGCCGGGCGCTTCAAGTGCTTCTGGCCGTGGAAGTGCCAAATGCGCACGTCATTGGGATGCCGACCATGAACGAATGAGTGGTTGTAGCGATCGTCGAGTAGGCCGATTTCGCACTCTGTGCAAAATGGATACAAAATCTGCATTCCAAGTTCATCCGTCATGTGCGAACCCTCCCCGGCCAGTGTCATCTTGTGCCAACGATCGGCAAACGCATTGCCCTTGGTGAAGCCGAGAACCCCCGTATTGATTGCCGGATAGCCCGTCGTCCGCACGTTCTCGCCGGGCAAAGCCAGCCGCCACGCCACCTTGCCCGAGCCATCCTCGACAGTAACAACCTCGTCGGCCAGGCAGCGGTCTACCATCTCGTCGATCTGGATACGCCCCTTGCCGCGGCCGTACCACCATCCGCAGCGGTTGCCGATCTTCCGGCCCTTGGTCTGCCAATCGCTGTAGCTCGTTATGCAGAAATCGTAGTTGAATAGCTCGGAGAAGTCCCCCACGATCGCGGTGTCGGCGTCGATGAAGACGGTGCGATCGTAAGGCGTGTGGGCCGGCACAAGCGTCTTTTGGATGTACGCCTGATGGCGGCTCTGGACCTTGGCGGGCTCGAATCGGCGAACTTCGATGTTCGCGGCCGGGTCCGCTGCTATCAGGTCGGCTACCTCTTGGTCCTCGTCGCTGGTCGCCAGGATGGCTACAGGGCCGTCCCAGTGCCGCCGCAGGGTGAAGATTGAGACGGCCAGGCGTTCGGCCACGGATGGGCCTGAGAGTAGGTAGACGACGCCGCGGGTTTTCTTGCTCATTTTTTCCTCAGTTGATCCAGAATGGCCCAGAGTTGATCCAGAATGGCCCAGAGAAATGCTATTACGGCAGCCAACTCACAACATCCAAACGCAACAAGGGCTGCAAGTGTGTCAACGTCGTAGAGCAAGGATTTAATCTGCTCGGGAGTCATGGCAGTTCCCCTTTCAGTGGCTTGGCTCCAGCAAGTATCTGGGTGCGCAGATCATTTGCGATCTCGGCTGCGTGCGCTTTGTTGCGGGCGTAGAGCACAATGGCTAGTTGCCAATCGCTATGGTGGGTGCGTTCGATAGAGTAGGTACTGTAGTGTTCTTTGTATCGTTGTCCTTTCTCGTTAAGCACAGATTCATAATCGTCTACCCTGGGTGTGCCTGTTGTGCCTGCACGAATCTCGAAAAAAGACAAACCAGCCGGCGGTTCCTCTAGCGGAAAGTCGTTGAGAACAAGGCTTTCGCTTAGCTGTCCTCCCATCAGTTTAGCCGCCTTTTCGGCAGCTTCTTCGTGATGTTCATCGAACACCGCTACAGCATAGCAATCCGAGTATTCCCCGACGCTTACGATCCAGACCTTCATCGGTTTCTCCTTTTAGAGTTTCCTCACGGCCATGTTTGACTTTGCCCAGATAACCTTGTGCGGATGGTCGGCTAGGAAGGCGTCAACGGCGTCCTGTACGACACGCTGCTTCGGGTCGTGGTAGCCCGCCCAAATAAAGATTCCGCTGCAAGCAAGTGATGGCCACACTACCTCGGTCCATCGCCCCAGGTCACCGGCATCAACAGCACCCAGATATATCATGTGGGGTGTAAAATCACAGGGGAGCGTGAGAAGGCCTGCATGTAACGTCACCTTGTTGCCATACTTGCCAAACCGCTGCCGCAACGACGTAATCCGCTTTTGCCGAGCGTTAGCCATCACGCCGACGTATCTCGCGTCCGCCAGTGGCAAGATATGTTCAAGGAACCATTCCGCCCGAGCCCCATTGCCCATACCGACTTCCAGCACGGTTTGACCCGGAAACCGTCCGGCTTCCGGCAGCAGATACCGATTGAATTCGTCGAATCTAGCCACAGCATCCCTCCTCTGGGGCGTATTGATCCATAACGTCTTTGACCAGCCGCAACCGCTTTTTCCGCGCATGGACGGTTTGCCAGCCGTCCGCCTTGAAATTGTGTCTTACCACATTGTCGCCACGACGCCAAGCTACGTACCAGTGTAGCGTATCCTGTGAGGGCACAGGGAGCCTGCCCGGGCAGTAGTCGGCAACCAGCTTGGAAAACGCCGTCGAGCAGAAGAAGCACCAGCTACAGATTCGCTGTTTCCTGGCAATCTCGGATCCCGGTGCTACGGCCACGTCCATGGGCCGCAGTGGTGCCAGCGGCGGCACGGTGAGAGCCCAGCGGTCGAGAGTAGCCAGGGCCTCGGCAGGCTTCGTATAGGGCCATCCCGGGCCGATGAGGCTGGGGTAGTGTTTGTCCCACTCCGGCTTGATCCACGGGCCGGGGGCGTAGGCCACCACGTCGCAGTCGAGTTTGTGCCAGTAGGGCGTCTCGACCAAGGCCGGGGGCAGCTTGACGAAGGCGGTTAGCATCCGCTCCCGCTGATCCATGTCGCTGAACTCGGTATCATCCTGATTCGGCCAATCCCACGCGACAAGTCGCACGTTGCGGTGGTCCCGCATGAACCGGGTCCGCTTCTTCCAGTAGCGATAGTCGCCGGCCTGAGCGTCGTAGATGACGATCATGGGGGCTTGCCGCAACTCGGGCTTCAGCAGCATCCAGGTCGGCCATACGCCCCGCAGATCCTTCACGGTATGATCGTCGATAGCCAGGATAGTGGTGTATTCGAGCATATCTACAGTATGGGGAGTCTGCCGGATGCGTCAAATCCGGAAATTGGACAGGCATTCCAAAAAACTTGCCACGACGTAACTCTATACGGCGTCTATAGTTGCGACGACTCACCAAACTATTTCTGGAAATATCCCGATTCCGGGAGAATACCCCTTCCAATTTATCCCGCTGCCGGTATAATAAGGGGCAACACGGGGCTGACAGGAAGAACCATGAAGCCAGTCGAGATCATCAGCAACGGAGACGGCACGTATTCGGTCCGAGTGTTCGACACGATCATCTTCACGGGCACGCGGGAAGAGTGCGACTTCCGAGTGAGCCAGGAGTCACAATGAAAGCCTCCGAGATCAGAACCGGCCGCTACTACACCGCTCGGGTATCGCGCCAGATCGTGACCGTTCGGGTTGACCAGATCGGCACGCGGGACAAGTACCGCCGTGGCACGTTCGGCAATCCGCCCACGGTTCACACGACGACATCCTATCACGTCACCAATATGGCGACCGATCGGAAGCTGGTTTTCAAGACTGCCCAGAAGTTCCGCCAGCCCACCACCGAACCAATCGACGCCGGGCAGCCGGCGGAAGGAACAATATGACGACGCAGGACGCAGCCAAGACGCTCGGCATTGACGACAGCCTGGTGCGGCGGTATTGCCGCGACGGCCGGAACAAACAATACAAGGGGCCAAAGATCAAAGCCAAGTTCGAGTTTGGTCGCTGGTGGATCACGGCGACGGCGCTGAAGAGGTTCCGGCGACGGAAGTACAAGAAGACAACCAAGGGGAATTGAAACATTTGGCTCCGTGGCGCGTAAGCGCAGACGAAACCAGCACTAAGCAGGTTCATGTACTAGGCTGGCTTTCCCCGAGAGGGGTACAGCAGCGTGAAACACCGACAGGCATGAGCCCACGGAGCCGTTTACAGTTTGTAGCCGCCATCGAAAGGGCGGAACCTGGAGCATTTGGAAGTAACGACCCACCTTAGTTATTTGCTCCTCGCAGGCCGTGGGTGAAGCGGCCACATTTAATTTCAGTGACCTTTATAAACAAGAAGGCAGAGGAGTGTCTGTAACGGGTTCGATGCCCGGCCATATTGAGATTAACCCTTGGTATGAGCAAGCCGAACTGGAATTATTTTTGGCTCCGTGGCGGAATTGGAAACGCCCGAACTTCTGGAGAATAAGCTCTATGAGCGATGCGGTTCGATTCCGCTGTTCGAGTTAGTGAAAAGCTAAATTGCAGGTTCGAGTCCTGCCGGAGCCACTGAAACATAGCCTGCGCGGTTTTGTTGGTTGCCGCGTCGGCGGGTCCCCCGCGTTTTCCGCCTCGCCAGGGGCGGCGCGGGGAGTTTGACCAGAGCCGAAAGCGGAGGAAAGAGCGATGAAAACCACGACGCATACTTGCGACCGTTGCGGGAAGACAGGACCTGGTTACGGCGACGGTGCCGTTGTGTTGCGTCAGATCGAGATAGTGGTGGCTAGCCACCACATGATAGCAGCCGATTGGTGCGAGGCCTGCACGTCGAGCCAAATCACCGGCTGGCCTGTCGATAATGTAAGGCCAGACCCCATGCCGGAGCCTACGGTCGACGATATCATTCGCCAGATCGTTCAGGAAGAAATCGACGAATCATAGGAGCCGCGGCGGAGCCGCATAACCAAGGAGAAGCTATGAGTAGTTGCAAGATCATCACATTCGAGAAAGGCAAACCGTCCGGAGAAGTTGTCTATCCCAATTCGTGGGGCGGCGCAGCCCGGATATGGGATGCCATGTTTAATCGGTATCTGAACGATGACAACGAGCCGCACAAAACGTGGCTTATGCTTGGGGCTTCTGGCATTAGCAAACTGTGGGTATTGGCAGATCGCGAGGATTTGCCACGTTGCGAACGTGCTGTCCACGCTGCGACGTTTGACCGCGCTCTTGTCAGGCGTGAGAATTTCGCAGACTTTGCGAACGACCTGAGGGCGTTCGTTGTAGACTATCCTGTCGTCGGCAAGGTGTGTCACCTCAGAGCGTGGGCAGACTTTGTTGATACGTGCGAAGCCGAAGCAATTGGCTTTCAGGCTACAACGGTTAGTGACAATCTGTGGTACACCTACGACGAAGAGACCGACACAACCACACCATACGATTACAACGAGCAAAACGAACACTTGTGGGTTTATGAATACATAGCGCAGAAGCAGGACGGCGAACAGTCACAGGATCCGCGGCGGAGCCGCTGATAGCCAAGGAGGAACGCCGGGCTAAGGCATGACGCCGAAGCCCGGCACGGAAGGAGACCCAATGTTAGTTTTATCACGGAAGGCGGGCGAGGGCATCATCATCAACGGCGACATCCGTGTCGTGTTTATTGAGATGAGGCGCGACAAGGCGCGCATCGGCATCGAGGCGCCGGACAACGTGCGGATTGATCGGGAAGAAATCGTGGAGCGAATCGCTGCCGGGGAGCCGGATCGCAAAAAGCCGGGATTCACCGGGCTGGACATGGCGAACTTTCCGCTGTCCGAGGAGCAAGAGGCGGAGGAGACTGCGGAGCGGACTGACGCGACGTGCGTAGGCTCCGAAGATGCTCCCGAATGTCCGCACCATATGCAGGGATGTTTCGGCACACAACCCGGCGGAGTCGATTGCATCCGGATGGAGGCCATAGGATTCACCCTAGAGCAAGACCTGAAAACCGATTCCGAGTTCCGCACGATCATGGCCGAGGCCGAGGGCCCCGACGTGATGGCGGCAGCCGGCCTGGTGGATGAAGTGCCCACGGTCGACGTCGGGGCCGTGCTGCAAGAGATCGCCAACTGCCGGAACACGATCTATAACCAGGTGAGCGACTATGTGTGTGGCGCCGCCGTGCGAAACGAGCTTCGCAAAATGGAACTGTTGATGGCGGAGTTAGCGGGGGTGCAGTTATGAGCACACCAATCCCCGAAGCCGAATGGAAGTGGTTTGGCAACGCCGGACATTTCATCTGCTCCCAATGGTGTCGGTTCCACTTGTGTACGCAAGTCGGCCCGTGGCTAATATCCTCAGTGGGTCAATACGTTCATCCCCGACACAGCCAAGGCAACGAGCGACAAGAGGCCAAGTGGCTGCAAGAGAACTGGCCCGGGGAAGACATTGGCTCCGGACGAAAGTACGAGACCCTCGTGTTTCTGGCCGGCGAACCTTGCTCGACGCCGGGCTGCGGCTGCGGAATGCCGACGCTTGACGACCCTTCAGAAGTTGATGGTGAAGGCTGCAACACCGCCAAGGAAGCCACCGCGAACCATTACAAATACTGCCGCTCGTATGCGGCCAAGGATGTCCCGACATGATCATCCACCCGCAAGGCTCCGCCGAGTGGCACGCCGATCGTCTCGGCAAGATAACCTGTAGCCATCTCGGCAACGTACTAAAGAGCCAAACGACCAAGGCATATCAGAACTACATGGGCGAGTTGATCGGCGAGATACTCAGCGGCGAGGCCGAGGGGCCACCGACTACCAAGGCCATGCAGTGGGGTCACGATTACGAGGCCGAGGCGGTCGAACAATACCAGAAGGCGACCGGCAACGTCTGTACCGAGGTCGGGTTTATTGACCATCCCACCGAATCCCGCGTCGGCGGTTCGCCCGATCGGTTGATCGGCGATGACGGCGGATTGGAGGTCAAATGCCCATACGGGACCAAGAAACACGTAGAATACCTGCTCGGCGAGTGTCTGCCAAAGGAACACGAGGCCCAGGTCCAGGGTGGTATGTGGGTGACTGGTCGACAGTGGTGGGATTTCGTGTCCTATACTCCCCGAATCCCTGATCCGAAGATCGGGCTGTTCATTGTCCGGGTTCCCCGTAACCAAACCTACATCGACATTCTCGAACACCGCGTAGGGGCTTTCCGCGAGCAACTGCTCGCACACCTGAAAACCATTATGAAGGGATTGAGCGAATGAGTACCGAACCGCAAACTAAGGAGCCCGGACCTAAGACGGCCGTTGCTGTGGCCAAGCCGGCCCTGCTGGTCGTTCACGACAACTCGGCGGCCGACTACCTGATGGATACGGCCAAGTTCGAGCACTGCTATCGGATCGCAAAGGCCATGGCATCGGCATCCTTGCTGCCCGATCACCTGCGGATGACGGGGCCCAAGGGCCACAAGAAACTGTTGTCGCAAGACCAGATCAACGCCAATTGCTTCCGCGTCGTCAACCAGTCGCTGCGGTGGAAGATGGACCCGTTTGCAGTGGTCGACTGCACATACGTCGTGGCCAATAAGCTGGGCTACGAAGGCAAGTTGATCGCGGCCGTCGTCAACGCCCGGGCCGGGCTGGTTGGGCGCCTGTCCTACAAGTTCAGCGGTAGCGGCCAAGATCGGACGATTACCGTAAGCGGCCAGTTCCGTGGCGAAACGGAGCCCTGCACGATCGACCTGAGCGTGAAGCAGGCCAAGACCGACAACCAGATGTGGCGCACCGACCCCGACCAGAAGCTGGTCTACAGCGGCGCGACGAAGTGGGCCCGGCGGTTCTGCCCGGAGGTTGTGCTGGGCGTCTTGACCGATGACGATCTGGAGCACATCGAGGCTACGGCCGGCCGACTCATTCCCGACGATTCGATACCCGGGATGATGGAACGACTGGAGGTTGCGACGGCGGAGCCCGAGCCAGCCCCGCAAAGCGAGCCGGACCCCGTAAAGAAAGAGACGCGTAAGCCCCAGACGCAAGACGCCACGGTAATAACGCCCGAGCCTCCCTACAACCCGCCCACGGCCGACGAGGCAGCCACAGCCGAGAAGGAAGCCGCTGCGGAAGGCGAAGCCGAGAAGGCAGCCAGCCAGGCGATGCTATTCGATCAGTACGCCGGCGAGTTCGCTACGGCCCCGGGTGCCAGCCGGGTCGCCGACCTGAAGACCGAGATCGATGTGCGCCAGGAGAAGGGAGATCTGACCCGGGCGCAGTGGCTGGCACTGTCGCAGGAAGCCGAGAAGGCGAGGACGCGGTTGAGCCAGGTGTAAAGATAGTGGGCAGTGGATAGTGGGCAGTGGATAGTGAAGAGAAAGGAACCAGTGATGAACAAACGCGACGAGTTCGCAGCGGCGGCACTGTCTGGCATCATAGCCATGCCGGACAACCACGACCTAAGTGGCGTTGAAGATGCTGCCTTCAAGGTGGCCGACCGAATGATTGCCCTTTCCGCCCCCGACGCAATCGAGGCGTTGGAGGAGGTGGTGAAGGTGGTGCAAGTATTGGAAGACCAATGCGTATTGCAAGGTAGAGTACCTGTGTCAATCGTGACTGAGTTGGGGGCTGTCACTGCTAGTCGGGTACGTGCCCAGGACGTGCTTGCCCGCTACAAGAAGGAGCCTGAGTGATGAGTAAGAAAAAACCACTCCCCAACGTAGCCAAATGTGGCTGTGGCGGCACAAAAAAATTGATACCGTGTTCCCCGGGTATTTGGCGAGTCCGCTGCCGTGACTGCGGGATGATGGGTCCACAAAGATGTGGGCGAATGAATGCAATCTACGCCTGGAATATGGGCATGACTGGAATATGGGCATGACTGGAAGCGAAGACGTAAAGGAGCCGAGCGAAGGGGCGTAACCAACACCAACCCAAAGGAAGTTCCCAATGTCCACACAAGAGACCCCAGAAACCATCGAACTGAAGAACCTCGGACCGATTGAGTACGTCAAACTCACGCTGCCAAAGGGCGGCGGAATCAGTCTCTTTCGAGGGCCAAACGACTGCGGAAAAAGTTACGCGATCGACACTGTCAGGCGGCTCGCCGGCGGCAGTCAGAAGCTCGAGCCCCGCGACGGACAGCCCGGCCGCGGCGAGGCCCGCATGGGAGACGTCGTCCTGCGGGTCGGCCAGAGCACCCGGACGATCGGCGAAATGGATGTGCTCTCGATCGAGGGCCGTCTGGATATCACGGAGCTGGTCGAGCCTAAGATCAAGGATCCGGTGGCGGCCGACAAAGCCCGCACCAAGGCGCTCTGCCGGCTGACCGGGGCGAAGGCAGAGCCGACCGCCTTCTTCGACGGCGCCGCCGGACGCGAGCGGTTCGCGGCCGTAGTCACGGCCGAGGCGGTGTCGCAGCCCGATTTGGTCGAAATGCAGCGGATGATAAAGCGGGACTTTGAGGTTGCCGCCCGCAAGTCCGAAGACGACGCCAAGAAAGCCGAGGGCGAGGCACTGGCGGCGGCTTCGGCGCTCGAAGGGCTGGACCTGGCGGCCCAGTGCGATTCCGTGAAGTTGCAGCAGGGGCTTGAGGAGGCGATCACCGCGGCCACGGGGCTGCGGAACCGGGCGGAGGCGGCCAAGGAATCGGCCAAGGCGGTCACAGAGGCCACCCAGGCGTCCGAGCGAGCAAAGGAGGGATATGAGGGGCTAACGGTGGAGGAAGCCACTGAGGACCACCGGGAAGCTAGGAATACATTCACGGAAGCCGTCCGCGAGGAAGAACAAGCCTACAAGGACTTAGCATCTGCCAACCAACGGACGCAAGCGGCCATCGGCGACCGGAACCTAGCTGAAGAAAAGCTCCGAGCAGCGGAAGCCCACACCGAAACCATCATCTTATGGCAGGCCACCATCGACGCCGGCAAAATCAAAGGGCCGGCCGAGCAGGAAATCATTGACGCCGATCTGGCGTCCCAGCAGGCACGTCTGGCGGTCGAGCAGGGGGCTTTGATTCGGGAAGGGCATATCAACGCCACGAAGCGAGACGCCGCCAGGAAGGCCGCTACGGACGCCAAGCGGGAAGCCGACACGCTACGGCAGTGCGGGCGGGATTCGGAAGCCGTGCTGGGCGAGATCGTTTCGGCCGAGGGGTTGACACTCATCGACGGCCGCTGGTGTACCGAGCAGGAAGGCCGCGGGCGGGTGTTCTTCGCCGATCGGTCCCGCGGCACCCGGGCGGCGATGGCGATTGGGCTGGTGGCGAAGACGCTGCGGGCTACCGGCGTTGGGCAAGCGTTAGTGCCCGTGCCACAGGAATTGTGGGAAGGATTGGACGCGGACAACCGAGCGAAGCTGTTGCAGGCTTGCCTCGACTTGGAGGTGAACATCGTCACTGCCGAGTGCGATCGCGATGCTACCGGGGCGTTGCGGGCGGAGACGTTTGAGGGTTGATGATAGGACGGGGCTTTGCTGGGGCGAGACAAGGAGAACACTGTGAGCGAAACGAAACGAGAAGATCATCCGCTGTGGGGTGCGTTCAAGAAGTGGCTAGCAGACGGCAATGTCGTCTGTTCAACATGCGAGGACAGACGGTGGCCCGCCTTCCTTGCCGGTGCCGATGCGCTTAACGAGGCTGCTGAGGCGGCGTGGCCCCATGCTCGGCCCGTGTCGATTGTGGAAGGCATCGCGGCGAACGAGGTGTTTCGGCTGCACAAGCGGCTCGATGCAGCGTTTGAACTGAGCCACAAGATGGCAGCAAAGATCGACCGGCTGATGACGTTGGTGGATAAGGGGGTCAAGGTGGAGATCCAATTGAAAACCCCGCCAACCGAGTAGCGAATGAGGTAATAGCCAAGGGGCATTTTCAAAGGACCCAGCCGATGCCAA
>SDBT01007798.1_pt1 | contig 17577 bp, 15 predicted proteins | sample 2277101 | NCBI WGS metagenome assembly SDBT01 (sample SAMN10404973, study PRJNA504765) | marine sediment metagenome | isolation source: marine sediment core GS10_PC15, 103 cmbsf | place: Arctic Ocean: Southern Knipovich Ridge | collected 2010 | reverse complement strand
AAGGTCCATATCATGCCGGGTTTTTTTCTTACCCTTCTTGATGAATGGCACTTCAATGGTGGGTGTGCGGAATGCCCATAGCACGTCCGGGGAATAGTAAGCGATGCCGCCTTTTAGTCCGGGGTCGATTCCAACGATATACAAATTTTTCACCTCTCCCATACTTAGGGGGAGAGGTGGTAGAAAAATTACCTTTTTCCAAAAACCCCTGCGATGAAACCCGCGAGTGAGACAGGAAGCCATCCAATCACACCGATTATCCATGCGATGGTGTTGATATCTCGGTCGCCTCGGTCTATGAGTTTCATGATGATGCATCCAGTCGCGAGATACACCAAAACCCAGAACCCAACAGTGCTATTGATGAAATTCATTCTAGCACCACATCGACGATTGGACCTTCCAATTGAGCCGCCACCTCAACCACGATACGGGGCTTACGGGACGGGCTCACGCCCTTGGCGTATTTGTGGGCGCTCCCCCATGAGAGGAATTCCCTGCTCGACACATGCAGGCGACCGGGGGTTTTGCCTCCATCCGGGGAATCTTCATGATAGATGACGTACCAACTCATGCAGCCTCCTTCAAATTCCACTCGCTGAATTGGGTGGGGATGTTGAATTTTACCTTACGTTTGTTGGCGGTGTCAAGCAGTCTGAGATAGTTCACGCCGCCAAACCGTACCAGCAGGTACATGTAGATGCCCACGAATTCCTTGCCGTGAGACTGTATGGTTCGCCAATCGTTCCAGCGATTTTGGAGGGTATGCGACAACTCGTGCAGGAGCATCCGCTGCGTGCGGTCGCAGGAGAGTAGGCGAATTCTTTTGGCACCACCTTTAGAGCAGCGCCCACCCGTGCGAAACTTCAGTTCCGGCATCTCTTCACCGAGTTCGGCGCAGATCGTAGCCAGGAATTCCTGGATGTATTTTTTATCCCGGCGTCGTTCCAGGCTGGAGAATATTTTTCGTGCCGTTCCACCAGTCCGTAGCACAACAATGTCATCTTCCTCGGGGCTGATGGTCATTGCCATCCAGCTTTCCCAAGAGTAAACCTTGGACTTCTGCGCATCACGCGGGCGGTAGTTACGCTTTTTCTTTTCGGGCGGTGTGAAGTTCACCATCCAATAGGGAAGAGAGTTGATAGCATCGTCACGACACTCGTACACACCCACTCGTTGTTGACAGGGGTGCGTCATGACTCTGATGTCCCAATACCGGGTGTGCCTGCGGGAGGGACGCCAAATGACATACCACTTATTGGAATAGCAACCACCGTCGATGACGCCGAATGTTCCATATGGCTTACACGGCTCTTCATGAGAGATATCAGCGTCAATAAGACCGTCATTTTCATAACCGGTATCGACCTGAATCCAATTTCTTGAGTGTGTTCCTCGCATCCGATCTCTCCAAATCGTTGATAGATCAGCATCTTACCACAATTTGAGGGCGGCGTCAACCTTTGTTAAGAAGTTTCAGACTTTCTTGACGAGCTTTCACGAAGGATTCGTAGGTTTTTCCTTCCTTTTTTGGGAAGAATTTGAATTTTATGATGAAATGGAGTTCATCATAGGGGCACAGTAGGTGATCAACCTCTATATTTTCGATGGTCCCGTACCGTTTGAGCACGTTACGGAATGCTGTCAGGCTTCTCATATATACGTGACTACCGCTATTACATCTGTGTTAGGAATATCATACTTACCAGCCCCGAGGAAAGACAAAGAACCAAATGCGTCAAGAGTTTCCGCTTCCGCTTTCGAAATTTTGTTCCATTGATGACCTGTAAGTAGCGTGTCATCCCCTATGAAGATTTCTAGCATAGGATCGGAGTGGGCTGGATGACCCCCGAGTCTAAAAATCCCGATAGGATGCCACTCCCGCTCGTAATATATTTTCAATACACAGTAGTGGAAATCGATTGGGGTAATCATGATTGTTTGGCATCTGGTGTGATTATCTTTGCGTAGACGGTACCATGGCGTTTGATGTATTTCCATCCACCAAGGAACTCATGCCATTGGTGATGCCATTTCAGAATACCTAAATGGTGCAAAACACCATCAGAGACAATGTGTGGTATTTCACATATATCATCACGGACGGAGAACTCGGGTTCTGAGATCTCTTTCATGAGGTAATGTTCGATTGCCCTTTCATCAGTAGTCCCGAAGGGATTTTCATCTCTTTCCTTCTCGTCCCTCGTATCCTCGTCCGTCACTACATCTTTGACGCCAAAAACGAGTTGATGATTCTCGTTTTCCTTTCGCCAAAGAGCGATTACTTCACCATCCGGCATTGGAGCGTTGCGAATTTCAAAGTAGTCCGTCATGTTCAATCCTGGAGATGTTATTTTCCTTGATAACCATCATCACATCGTCTACGCGAGCAGCGATGTCATCGCGGTGTGTGATAAGGAAGACGCGCTTGTTTTTGCTGGCGCTAGTCATTCGAAGAGCCGTAACGGCATTTTCTGCCCCACGCGGACAAATACCAGAGTCAATGAGTTCGTCTACGGCCAATAAGTTGATGGAGTAGTTCATGAACTCAAAAACATCCTGGAATGCAAAATTCAACGCTACGCGCAGGCGCGTGCGCTCCCCCTTGGACAGGTTTCCATAATCGAACTCTTCATGGTAGAGCATGATGGTAATTGATAGGTTGGGATGGAATGTAACTTGATGTGGTAATTCCAAAATATTCAGCCAGTGTGATATGCGACGATTCAAGATTGGTAGCCAACGGTCGATTATAAGTTTACGTAAGAACGAGTCTTTCTTTGTCAATAATTCAATGAGGTAGGTGTAGTGGCGAATTATTCTTCGAAGTTCTTGAATGTCCTCTTCTTGGACTATTTTAATTGCATCGGTTTTTAGTCCGGTGATACTTTCAGTGTGCGGGTTGGTTCCATCATCTGTTGAAACAAGTTGGTCGCGCAAGGCAGTTAATGTTGCTCCGGCACTGGCGGCTTCTTCAACTGACGTGTAGGTCAATTTAATGTCGGCATACTCGGCTATGGTATCTGCGATAACTACTCGGTTACCATGTTCTCCGTCAATAAGGGGTTGCCATTGATCAATCTCTTTTTCTATTTCCTCATAAGCAGTTAACGCCGCTTGACCATTCATCGATGCTTGATGGCTTTTGGATTCTGCGTCTTCCCTAACTTCAGGTTTTGGTTCCCAGTGTTGATGACATGTTGGGCATTCACTCTTATCTAGAGAATCAAGAGTTTCTTGGAGAGAGGCAATATCTTTTACGGCGCGTTCTGCATCTCTATCATGTTGGTTTTTTGCTATTTCACGAGCTTTTTGGCGCATCTCCATATCTTCGATGCGGTGACGTACTTCACTTAGTGCGGTTTCAAGTTCCGTAGTTTCTTTGAGAATAGTGATTTCATCTTCAACATTGACTGCTTCTAAGACAGCGATGGTATCTTGAAGCTCTTTGATGGTAGCAACCTTCTTTTTTTCCCATGTTGATGATTTTTCTTCTAGATCTTTGACCTGTGCCAAAATGCGAATATTTGCTTGTTTGGTTGCTTCTGCTGCGGACTCGACTTGAACGAGTTCCTTGTTGCGGGTTAGCCGTTCTTTCTTGAGCAATTCCGCCTTTTCGGACATGATGGTAAAACCAAACAATGGCTCTACTACTTCGCGTTGCTTCTCTTCAGTAAGGCGAAAGAATTCGGTGGATTCAGAGGAGTTCGCAACCAAATATTCGAACAGCGTGATGTTGAATCCCAGGATCTCAATGATTTCTCCGGTGGAATCCTTCTTCTTATTTTTGGCGATATCAAATTTGAACTTGCGTTTCTCTTTGGTTTTGATGTCTTCGGGCGAGTTGATAGGTTTTCGAAAGAATCTAAGAGAGGCCGGGCGCTCGGTGCGCTCCACACGGTAGAAGAAATCATCCTTGGTGAATTCTACCCATACTACCATCTGTCCTTTTTGGGATAGTTTGTTGACGAGTTTCTGGTTGCTGATACCACGGATGACTTTACCGAACAGCACATAACAAAGGGCATCAATGATAGCGGATTTTCCTACACCATTACGCGAGTCTTCTCCACCCGTGTCCCGGTTTTCTCCGAGGACGACCGTGATGAAATCTCCCGTTAGGGAAATTACAAATTCTTCGGGTCCAAAAGACAGGAAATTGCGAAGACTGAGACGTTTGAATTCTAGGGCGCTTGCCACATTACTCGCTCGTTGACCAGTAAAAACAAAGTATGTCTTCGTAGTTGCCTTGTCCACCAAGGACGCTCCCCGAACTCCTTACGAGGTTATGTCTCTTTGCCTCGGTGTTCAGGAAATCGAACAGGTCGTACTTGTCTGATTCTATATCAAGAACCGTGGTTAGCAGTAGTTGAAGTTTGCTAGTTGTTAGCGGTCCGTGGTCCTCGATAAGCGATAATGCTTCAGTCTTCATCTTCTTCGAAATCTTCCCGGTCGTGTTCTACCACGGCTGTGATAGGTTTTAAATGATAGCGTTTCATGCAACCACACTCGCTATCAAATAGAAGGTCGGTGTCGTTCCATTCCCAATGTAATGACTCACCACAACATGGTGAGACATTTTCGTATATAATATCGAAATCCTCTGACATTAGTTTTTTCTCGGCGTGTTGGTGGGATTTTCTAGTGTTTATCATTTTTGGGCAAAAACCTTGTCTAGCCAGTTTGTTCCAACACGCTCGTATATATTGACCATAAGGTCGGGGTCATAATCTGAACCCTCGGTATCGAGCTTTTTCAAGTGTCCTATTATCATTGCATCGACACTTTGTGCATCATCTCCTATTTCAGTTTCTTGTTCTATGTCTCCATCGTCCTTTGTGGGACGTAGCCGGAGATCTCGCAATAGGGGGCTGAGCATGTCCTTTATGGCTATGGCATCTTCTACTTCAAGCCCTATATCATCACGGCATTCAATTACACTTTTTTTATTGAAGTGTTGTTCCATGGCATCTGCTTCGATAACGTTTACCAATTCACTCAGGGCAACGCGATGATAGTTGGGAGCGTCGGGCCAGTCCAAAAATTCTGGGTCGTTGCCCCACTCAAGAATCATGCACCCCCGAGCCATGTCATTCACATCATTGAAATCGTGGGGGAAGCAGTTCCCGATGTACCATATTGGTACTCCGTGTTCGTTGACCTTCAATTGGCGCTTGTGAAAATGACCACTGAATACTGCATCGGGTTGGTCAAAGTGGTTCATGTGAAGCCCGCCCTTGTCCGGCATGGGCACACTTTCATTCAAAAGGAACAAAGGTAGTTCAAAATGTCCGAAAATATACTTTACGTCCTTATTGGATGGTTCAGTAAATTCGTTCCCTATGAGCCAGGGGCAGAACAACACGTTTTCAACCTCTGTTATCTCATTGATAACAAAAAGGTTTTTATAGTCCATAAGTTCTGATTCTAGGTACGGAAGGGAGTGAATTCCGCGATGAGCCTTGAAGAATAGGTCATGATTTCCTATCAACCAATATACGGGGCGGTCAAGGGCTAGTAGTCTTTCGATGGATTCCCAAGAGTAGCGGATGGTGTCTACACGCAGGCGGCTTCGATTATCGAACCAATCGCCCATGAAAATGATAGCATCACAGTCGTGGGTTTTGACTTGCTCGCAGAACCATTTGATGTAGGCGACGCAATCGAGGTTGTGTTGCTCCGAATCGGACTTCTTACCGAAGTGGATATCGGTGAACACAGCAGCACGGTGGAAGAGGGTCATAGCGAACCAAATATAGCTCCAGGAGGGCTGAAATTCAACTCTCTGGGTCTTTATCCGGGAAGATGATGCCTTCCTTTATGTCAGCCATTCTTCGGGAGCGGGCTAGGGTTTTCTCCTCATTTTCAAGCTGCCGTGTGCGGGAGGGGTCGAACCCATTTCGTTCCAGGATATCGTCGCGAATAGTGCGGACTCGTTTCTCCTTATCGAGGGTGGTAAGGAACGAGTGCGTAACGATTTGAGTCAGGTAACCGAATGGGTTTTGACTGACCTCGGGTTTGAATTTGAGAGCACCATTCAGTAGCGACACGACCGCTTCTGACTTCATATCTTCGATGTAGGTGTATCCTCTCCAGTTGGCCTTCTGGGAGTATCGGTCCACGAGCATTACTATCATTTTGATTAGTTCGGCGGTCATACACTCGGCGGCAGACGGCAACGAATCGGGATCATTGATGCCGAATTTTTTTGCTTCCCATTGCTCTTTTGAGAGTGCAATTTGCTCAAGCAGACTTGCGTTGTTCAGGTAATTGGTTGACCTTCTTCTTTTACCAGCCATGTGTTTCCCTTGTGCCGTTTATGAAACTTCTTTACGAAGTTCTATTTATAAGGTGGGTATTTTCTTCACGAAAGTCAAGAGACCATAATAGTAAATATCGGTGAACCACAACTGGCTGTATATTGATGGCACAATCGAGCGTAAGCGAGCAAACCCAAAACGACCGACCCACCTTTGCGTTTGAGCAGGTGGCATGTCGGCTAGAGCCTTTTGATTTAATGAGGCTCGCATTTAATACTGGTGGTACTGACCAGCGCAGTGATATAGGTCAATCTTTGCAGAGGGCTCGCATGAATGGCGCATCTGACATCGGTCAGATGATGCGTGGCATCGCGCAGGTGTCGAATACGCAGCGGCAAACGGACAAGAGTCATGCGTTGTTCCCTATCTTTTTGACGAATGGTTTGGTGTTTCCGTATAACCCGACCATTTCGGAGGGGGTCAGTGTCAAGTATGATGCCGTGGAATTGACGCATGCAAACGAGTCTTTCCATGTGTACCGAGCTACAGATAATGTGCGAATCAATATTAGTAACGCGGTATGGACATGTGATACGTTTGACAATGCAGTTTATGCCATGGCGGCGCTACATTTCTTTCGTACCTATAGTCAGATGGATTTTGGTGCCGGGCGGTCGGGAAGACCCCCATCTCCAATGTGGTTTAGTGCTTATGGAAACTATGCGTTCCACCGTGTTCCAGTTTTGTTGGAAAAGGCCGATTGGACGTTCCCCAATGATGTTGATTACGTTGGTATACCAGAATTTGGTAGTACCGAATATGCAGACCGCAAACTAAAATTTGAACGTGATGCAACAATTCCGTATACCTGGATACCAATGAAGTTTGAAATATCTTCTATCAGCTTGGTGGTACAGCATTCACCAAGATTTTGGACAACTTGGAATTTGGATGATTTTCGTTCTGGAAGAATGGTTCAGGAAGGACGAAAGAGTTTTCATGCTACGCCACCGATTAAGCCGCGTACTACCGGTAATCAAAATTCTCAGATCTTCAAGGGGGTTTAATAATGGCATACCGACCAAATTATGTTCCCGAATCCCCGTATGCGTTTACTCCAATTATTGGGAGATACCTAACGTACTATATTCATAGGACAGTACCGCCACATTTTTTAGATGTTATCATTACTCTTGACCCGGACTATGATCATCGTCCAGATTTACTTGCTAATGCTTTGTACGGTGATCCTGATTTGTTTTGGGTTATTGCAGGACGTAATGGTCTTCAAGATCCAATATTTGATTTCAAAGCGGGACAGAGATATGTAATACCGCACCCGTCGTTTGTGAGGCAGGTGGTGTAATGGGAATTAGGAGGTTTGGTAAAATCGCAGGAGATACTGTTGATGTGGATCAAGCTCAAGATAAGAACTTAAACAACAAAGCAGCACTCTCTGAAGCTAGCCGATTAATCCGTGATACTCAGTTTATAAACGAGCGGTCTTTTGGGAGGGATTTTCCTGCGCCTCGAACCGGTGCAGAAGCGGAACGAATCCGGAGAATATTACTAGAACGAGAAAAAGTTTCGAAAACCAAATTAGCTGATGCCTCACGTCCTGCACCAGCCGATATTAACAACCTTAAAGCACGTGTTGGTACTACTAGTTTTGCGAACACCATACTTGATGCGGTGGGAGGAACAGCAATAAACAGAGACGGTACGTCGGGGCGTAAACCGATTTCTGATAGTAGTCCACCTAAGATTGTTCCGTTACCACAATTTGGAAATGAAGTCCCTGATATTCCAGATAATGTGCTTAATGATTATATCAATTTGCAGTATCACTTAATACTTTCTATGCTTCCCATGAGGGAGGCTGTAGCTGTTCAGGTTAAAATTCCTCTTGCTTCTAGTTCGCAATCTAGTCAAACCACAAGGGGATTTGATGAACTTCGTGGAGAGTTAGAATCACAAACAGCATTACCTCTTGCTTCTACCGGAGATGTATTTCAAGATGATAATGGTATAGACATTAACATACGTGATTTGATTAGTATTGGAGAGCTTCCCAGTATTGCTGATAGAGGAGATCCAGATGCTACTTTAAGAAGAGGTACAGTAAGAAGGAATTATTACAACATCACGAATTTAACGCTTGAGAATGTGATGTCACCGTCAGTCAACAATTCATTTATTGCAGATATGATTAATTCTAAAATGACGTTGGTAGAACCGCACGGGTTTAATTTTCATGAAGATGTCCGTGCGATGGGCGACCAGTTGGGATATAAAGAGATTAATGCCGGTCGTATCATATACCGATTGGATATTTTTTATTCTGGATACAACCAAGACACGGGAGAGTGGATTCCTTTCATCCCTATTAATGTGAGAAATGGTACGGATAAGGTTAAAATCATCACTTATTATTTGAATATATCCAAGATTGAAGCTAATGTTTCTCATACAGGTACTACATACAGTCTTGATTTAGTACCTGCTGCTCATATTGCTTGGAGACCTGAAGAAATGACTTTGGAAGCAGGGACCACGATTACTGGCGGTTTCGGCAATGATGGAAAAAAACGTCAAACGTTTGGAGGATTTTTAGAGTCTCTGTCAACTACAATGAATACTGCATGTAGAGAGAGAACACATGGACAAATTGAACGAGAGTATGAGTTTATTGCTCCTACACAATTATCCGAAGCATCGTTTTACGAACAGACTTTTACCAATCAACATGGTTTTCTTAAACAGAACCGGCAGGGGGAAACCGTTATAGCTCAAGGTAGGGATGTAGATGTTATTACCGTACTCAAGGCTGCGTTGAAGGATATGACGTACACCTGGGATTTATTCTTAAAAGAAGATGATCAACAACACATAACCCCGAGAATTCTTTGGAGTATTCGTTTTAATGCTGTCTATGAAGGTGGTGCTCATTCCGGGTTGTATGATTTTAGAAAAATCAAACTTCAATATATCATCGAGCCCTTCGCTACTTTTAAGAAAGGGACGGCGGAAAACAGAGAGGATGTGAGTGCGCAAGTTGATTTGGAGTCGCAGGTGAGTAGAGTGGAGGAGATGGTTCGTCTTGGAATGATTAATCGGGTTTATGATTATATTCACACTTCAAAAAATACTGAAGTTATCAATTTTGACATTAACCTAAAGGCATTCTATTTTCTCTCGTTGAATACGTTTATGTCTAATCAGTCAAATACAGGTGAAGCGGAACGAGAAGCTGTAGCTAATCAAACTAACAAAAATGAAACCAAACGGATTGTGGGCAAGGAAGTTAAGCCAACTGGAGACAGACCACCACTTCCGAGTTCTATCAGAATATCAACAAATGATGCAATACGTTCTATATTTGGAGGTGATAATCGTCCGAAAGTGGCATGTCTTTTTGGTAATCAGACAAGTCCATATGATATTACTGGTGGTGGTTTTCACGAAGCGCCAAAAAGTGATGTTTCCGGTGCTATTGCTTCTAGTGACGACATTAGGCGTAGTAAGTATGACCAACAATTAGCCGATCATTTGAGGAATGATCTTTTAATTTTGGAAAATTTTGAGGTTAGAGGAGATCCATTGTGGCTTTTATCACCGTATGCTAATCACAGTGGTACTGTTTTAGCTAGTCAGGCTGATAGCAAAAATGGGATTAATGGAATAGGCATAGTACAGACACGCTCGTCAAAGGTAATTTTCCTGCGTATGTTTGCTCCCGTGCAAGATGACTTAATGAATCCAGATAGACCCCCCGCTGGAGTATCATGCTCGATAATAGGTGGATTTTATGAAATCCGTTCTGTCACGTCGAAATTTGAAGGCGGAAAGTTCACACAAGTTTTGCAAGGTGCAAAAATAGAAAACCTTAACTATGTAGAAAATTTTGTTGATGTGGGAGCACTACGGGGAAGGGTGGGAGATGCTGTTGTTTCTACTGATGCTGCCACTCCTCTTAGAGCCAGCCTACCTAACGATAGTATTGGTGACGAGTAAGGAAGCAATAGCATGCCAGGAAAAGCACACTTCAACCGTGGTTTAGGTAAAATAGCGCGTGAGCGACAATCGTTTGATCGAATTGTACCGAATCAACAAGAACAGTTAATTGGATTTTATACCGGCATTGTTATGGATGACACGGATGATCAACGGATGGGTCAAATATGGGTTTATATTGGCGGTGTATCTGCACGACGATTTAATCGATCTGATGCTCTACCTGCATATGGCGCAACGACACCAGACCGGATTAACCCTGGTAACCCTAATAATCCTGGTAATAAACCTAATCCTGGTTCGGAATTAAGATGGGACCAACAATTACGACTGGGGTGGATTCAGTGCTATCCTATGCTTCCGTTTTTTGGTGGAGATGATTACCGGGTTGAACGTTCCCCAGACGGAGATATCCGAAGCGCAAGGAACGGAGATGTTCAAACATATGGATTTTGGGCGCAACCGCGTACTGGAGATCGTGTTGGTGTTCTCTTTGCTAACGGTGATCCTCAGAAGGGGTATTGGGTTGGTATGATTCCAGACTTCAACCGTAATTTTATGGTACCAGGAAGTCCGGGGCGTCCTCCTGCGGATTTGGATGAAAAGAATGATCCGGATGGGGTGTCTATTCATAAAGAGACGGCGCGATTCAAAGTGGAAGCTCCAGAAGAATCTCTTGTCCCGGCTATGGATAAAACCGAGCGTATTAGTAATGATGAAAATAATCCAGTGGAGCGTGAGCTTATTGATGTATTGGTGTCACCAGAATTTGCTACGAATACACAAAAAGCTGGATTGTTGTGCGACCCATTACGTGGTGCAGGAAACTCTAGCTCGCGTCGTGAAAGCCCGTCGTATGTTTTAGGGATCAAGTCTGCTGGTTGGAATTTTGATTCTGAGAAAAAAAACCTAAACACCGCTGGTGGTAGCAGACAAAGATTCGATGAGACAGGTACTAGATTGACTGATGTAGCAACTAGCGGTCATCAGTTGACTTTTGATGACCATCCCGATTTCCAGGGTGTCCGTTTGCGAACATCAGCAGGGTCTCAGTTGTATTTTCAAGATAGGTGTGATGAGCCATTCATTTATATCTCTACCGCGAAGGGCAACATGTGGATTGAAATGATTGATGACGGCAAGATTAACATTTTTGCTGAAGGTAGCGTTTCTATTCACGCACGAGAGGATATTAACCTTACGGCAGACCGAGATATCAATATTGATGCTCAAAGAGATTTGAATCTTCAAGTTCGACGGAACACGAACGTAGCTCTCAAGGGAACAAATCAATTTGAGTTTGGTAAGAATGATTTACCACCGCAAGATCTTAAATACGATCCTGCTCCCACTTGGGGAAAGAATTCTGCATTAGGACAAGACACCCGTGACACTCTCATAAAGAGTGCAGGTAATGTAGACATAACTGTTGGTACTGGACCAAACCCATCACAAACACGAGATTTGTGTCTCAACGTAACCAAGAATGCTGATTGGACTGTTGGCGGTTCATTAAAAATGTCTGTGGGTTCTGATCCAACTGCGCAATCAAAAGATTTTGATATCACGGTTGGTGGTAATACTCATCTCACGTCGTCTTTTGATGTTGATATCACTGCTACTCAAGGTATGCATCTACAAGCAGTGGCGGGGACGATGGATATTAGTTCAGCACTCACCACGCATATTCAGTCTGGTCTTCAGTTGAATTTGTTAGCTTCTGGGGATATCCTTTTGACTGGTCTTCCAAACATTCATTTGAATGGACCACCGGCCTCTCCTGCATTTCCTGCTGTGCCTGCTGAACCAGCGGGTGCATGTTCGGAGCCAACTATTCCTGGAACTGGAACTACTTTTCGTGTCCCAACTGATCAAGAGGTGAAAGATTGCGTAGAACCACCATCTGAATTCCGCACTATATTTGGAATGTCGGTTCCTCAACATCAGCCATATCCTGGGCGGTGTGAATCCTCACGTGGTCTATCTGGGTTTGTAGATGAATCAGCTACATCTGTTTCACGTGTTGGTGGTACTACTCTGGATTCTCTCTCGGCGTTAAATCTCCCACAAGAAAACTTTTTCCGTCAGGGACTATCTTACACTTCAAACAATATTGCTGAAGTTGCGAATTATGACAATCTACCACCACAGGGGGAATTTTCTCCTTGTAGTACCTATACTACATCCGACCGGGGGATAGAATTTCTACATGTCAAAGAAGGTGGTTTTCAGAGTAAAGCCTATCCTGATGCCGATGGCTATTCTATTGGGTTTGGACATTTCATTAAGATTGGTGATACCATTAATGGAGATACCATACAGGGTGTGGTGACCGAAGAAGATCTTTGCGCCCTTCGCCGTTTTAACGGAGATCTAAACATTCCCAGACAGGAAGGTGACCGTTTGTTTGCATTGGATTTGCAAAAGTTTGAACAAGCGGTATGCCGTCAAACAACAACGAATATTACGCAAGGACAATTCGACGCCATGGTATCGTATTCATACAATGGTGGTGAGGGTGCCTTACGACGAATGATTCAACGAAGTAGTTTCAACTCAGGGGACTTTTCCAAAGTTCCGCAGGCGTGGATGAGGCTTTCAACTTGCAGCCGATGCGATCCCTCAATTCGAACGCGAGTTGAAATTGGTCTTCGTAGACGCAGACGAGAAGAACTAGAGTTACTATTTGCTCAAGTTTAACCCGAAAACAATTCCCGTGGAACCAAATTCATTTCGCTGACAATGCGAATAACTTCTTCGTCTACCTTTTTTTCAGCGTGAATACGAAGCTGACGAATGCGTTCTTTGGATACACCGTATTGGTCACCAAGGTCGTCAAGTGTTCTTCTCTCGTCTTTATCGATAGCGAGCACTTGGGCCATGAAGATTGTCTGTTCCCGGTCGGTTAGAACATTTGTCATGGCGTTTCTCACAATACGTTTGTGGAATTCAATCTCGTCAGCATTCAACACCATATTTTCTGTGTTTCCTTCTTTATTGAAGAGAAGGTCTCCGAGTGTAGTGGCGTTTCCATTGTGCATCCAACTAGGGTCATCATTTCTGGCGCTGGATGGGTCATTCACACGCGGAGTATCCAAGGAAAAGTATGGGTTTTGAAACATCACATACATTTGAACAACATCATGCTCTGACAACTTGTGGCTTTCAGCCAACTCTGTGGTTATAGCCGGAGTCAATTTGAAGTGTCCGTGTTTGTGAAGCTCCACGGCAATGAGTTTCCGAAGAGAATAGAACAACTTTTTCTTGGTATGATTCGTGCACATGTGTACGAAGAAGAAATTCTTCATGATGTACCCTTGCATCATTCCCTTTACGCATACCTTGGCGTAGGCAGCGAAACGAGTTGCGTCGTGATTGAGCGGATTGTACCGGCGAGCAGCTTCCGCGAGGGCTATTAGTCCCTCAGACAAAAGTTCCTCCTCGGACATTTTGTATCCAGCCAATTCTTTGATGGCTCTGCGGATAACAGGTCCATAAGCTAAGATAATACGAGTCAGGTATACTTCGTCGTTTCCTTCACGGAAGCGAGTGATATCCTTGTTTTTCGGGTCGAAGAATGCCTTGGCGGCTACTGGGTTAGAATCCCACCACGCTTGAAACAGTTTCTTCTCTTCGTCTTTATTCAGCAATGGCTGATAGGATTTCACGAATTGCCGGGCATCGCTGGTTTTAATAGCCTCGCGCATGTCAACCTCCAGGTCGTAGTTTGTTTTTCCTTAACGGAACGGATGGTAAATAGTCTGGATGCCGGGCAACCAGCAGCGAGACCAATTTCGCAATATGGGTCTAGGTTAATAGGATTTCAAGATGGCAGCACCTCTTTATCGTGGTTTTTCATCAGTCGCCAATCAGGGCATCGATACCCGATTGTTCGATATTGAGTTGGTTAAACAAGATCTTTTGAACAATTTTAGTACCCGATTAGGAGAGCGAGTCGGACGGCCCGGTTTTGGGTCCATTATCCATGACCTGCTCTTCGATTTAGCTGATGACCGGACCGAGGGTCTGGTTGTTTCAGATGCTCAAAGAATTTTTGCCGATGATCCTCGTGTAGTGCCGCGAGAAATCAAGGTTGATGTTCAACCCGACCGGAATCAAATTAGGATTCAAGCAACTTTGCAGATGGTGGAATTCGATATGAATATCAATTTCCAGGCAGTTTTTGAGGCCCGTGGCTAATGAGTGCATTACAACGCCAGAACACACTTTTCGTATCCGAAGATTGGATTCGCATTTACAATGCCATCCAGAATGTCGAATTCCGTGCCTATGATTTTGACAACTTAGTTTCTGCTATCTTGAACCACCTCCGGGATGTTTTCCCCGAGGAATTTAACGATTGGATTGCCTCCTCTGAGTTCATTATGAAGGTCGAGGTTTTGGCTTGGTTGAGCCAGAACATCGCATTCCGGATTGACCTTAACACACGTGAGAACTTTCTTGCAACTGCTGAGCGCCGGGATAGCCTCATTCGGCTGGCTCAGAACGTCAGCTATAAGATTTCCCGCGTCCGGGGTGCTAGGGGGCAGGTCCGTGTTGAGACGGTTCGCACCAATCAGGCGCTCTTCGATTCCAATAATATTGCTCTTCAGGACCGTGAGGTCACTTGGGGAGACCCAAGAAACGAGGACTTTTTTGAGCAGTTTATCATTGTAATGAATGCTGCCTTTACGACCCGTACTCCTTTTGGTCGCCCATTGACTAGGGTTCAAGTTGGAACTACCCGCGTTGACCAATTTGTGTTTAATGGACAAGCCCCGGATTCTGGAGCTTTCAGTTTCACTACGTCTGTCAATGGCGTGGAGCTTCCTTTTGATATCATTAATGCCAAAGTAGATAAAGACACTGGTCAGTTTGAAGAGTTCAGTCCAAGCCCGGAAAACGCCTATAATGTCTTTTTCAATACAGACGGGCGTGGGCTAGCTAGTGATGGCACGGGATTCTTTTTCCAGCTACGACAAGGTCGCCTACAGTTTCAGGACGAGGAATTTGTTGAAGCGGAAATTGTTCGTATTTTTGAAGTTGATGTACAGAATATCAATAATGATGATTTTTTTGTGCAAGAGCTTGATGCAAATGGTGCGGTTTTAGCTACATGGCAACAAGTGGATACTGTATTTGGAGAAAGTGTTTCTTTCTTACCAACTGATGAAACTGGTACATTAGATACGACTACCGGGCAGCAGGCGGTTGGCGACGCCCGAAAAGTCTACGAAATAGATACTCTGGAAAATGACCGAGTTAGACTGCGTTTTGGTGATGGTAAATTTGGTGAGATTCCAGTAGGAACGTTTCGGTTTTGGTACCGTACTAGTAATCCACAGCCGCAGGTTGTTAATCCTACTGATATTGGTCTGGAATCTTTTACACTGCCATATGTAGTGGATGGTGTTGTTTTTCTATTGACGATGACGGTTTCTTTGAAACAGCCGCTTGTTAATGCCGCGACTTCTGAAACTAATTTCAGTATCCGAACTCGTGCTAATCAGGTGTTCTATTCTCAAAACCGAATGATTACGGGACGGGATTATAACAATTTCTTCTTACGAGACAATGCAATTCGAAAGGTCAAGACGGTTAACCGAACGTTTTCTGGTCAGAGTCGTTTTGCCAAATTGCATGATCCAACCGGATTATATGAGAATCTAAAAATTGCAGCATCTGATGGGCGTTATTTCCAGGAAAGAGTACGCGGTGTTTCTTTTGCCACAGCCGATGTGACGGTTCTCCAACTTCCGGTCCTGATTCAGGATTTCATTGAACCTCAAATCCAAGAGGCAAACAAAGAAAACTTATATTACAATGATTATCCGGAGCAGTTTTTTCCAACCAATCGTTTTTGGTTCCAAGACTCTATTGTTTCATTTCAATCGCGTGGCCGACTGCTCGGGGTAGAAGGTCTTGCTTCTTCCGCATTACCGGTAGGAGATGCAACAACCTCTTCTCCTGAAAAATTCATTACTACTGATGCAGTTTTGCGGCTTGGTAATCCACGTGGTGCCACGGTCCGTGTAGATCGAGTTATTGATGACGGTGATGTAGTGGATGGAATCATTTTGGAAAGAGTTATTCCAGATGATAGTAGAGTTGTTGCAGTCTTTCCTCCATTTCGAACTAGCTTCACGGATGCCGAAAAGGTATTGATTGAGCAGCAGTTAGAATTGAAGTTAGATTTTGGTTTAACCTGGGTTCTGGAAACACAAACATGGGATATTATTACATCTAATAACCTTGATAAGCAGGAACCTAACGGACAGTTTTGTTTGGACAACCAGGGCGATATGAGTGGTATGAATCTTGACCAGTCCTGGATGGTTTATTTAGAATTCGTTCCTGGGGGAGCGGCTGGCGACAAATGGAAGATTGTGGATCGTGGCATTAGTACCTTTTTTGAATCCGCCCGTGAGAATGATTTTTTCTTCGCAAGTAATGATACAGTTGTAGATCCAGATACGGGACAAGTTGTCCGGGATGCCATCATTATATCAGAGTGTAATGAATCCCGTGATAGTTTGCGCCGACGAAATATTGCTAATATCAATTTGGCTAATATTCTAGCGTGTGATATTTTTTGTTATGAATTTTTAGGAGACGGAACGACCGTAAAATTTACTACACAAGAGAACCCGTTAAGTCTAAATTCCGTAGTTACAATAGATGGAATTCTTCAAGTTTTGGGAGTGGACTATAACATTGAAACGAAAGTTTCCGGGGACTCGGTTGTGTTTGTACTTGCTCCATCGAGTGGATCTCAGATTCTAGTTTGTATTTCTCTTAGTGATACGTTGAAATCACAAACAACCCTTGTGAAAGGTCCATTTTTGGGTGATGGAATTGATTCAGCGTTTTTGTTGGGCTCGGGCGCAGAGTTTGTTAATGCAGATAATGCTTTCGTGTGGATTGATGGCGTATTTCAACGTTCAGGTGTGGATTATACTATTAATAACACAGCAACGTTCTCAGAAATAGTTCTGACATCACCCCTTCCGGCAGGAGCATTTTTATACATGTATTTGCTTCCGAATATAAGCAATGCATTATTTTCTAGATTCTCGTTCACTGGTGATGGGGTTGAAGACACATTCCCAGACCCACTGAGTTCTCCGTTTAACATTGGAGACCAAACTGATGATACGGTTCTGATATTCATGGACGGTGTATTCCAAGACTCGACTTTGTATTCTGTTGTAAGTAATCCACTTAATACCCGAATTGTGTTTGGTACTCCACCACCAGTTGGTGTGATAGTTCATATCATTTTAGTAAATGACCCCACTCTTGT
>SDBT01007797.1_pt1 | contig 17577 bp, 31 predicted proteins | sample 2277101 | NCBI WGS metagenome assembly SDBT01 (sample SAMN10404973, study PRJNA504765) | marine sediment metagenome | isolation source: marine sediment core GS10_PC15, 103 cmbsf | place: Arctic Ocean: Southern Knipovich Ridge | collected 2010 | reverse complement strand
ACACTAATCCCCTTCCGCATTCTCTAAGGTAGTATCGCATAGTCCATTATGTAACGCAAGAGATAATATATGAATACATAATAAAGTTAATGTCTTATATATCCACCTGGAGGTACGGACATGTAGGATGATATATGACTGGAAACGTGGATTTTTATTCCATGTAAATTCAGTATGTTAGAAATCTGTATGGTACCGATCAAATCTGATTTAACAGATTTACCTTTACTTTTCGTTGTTGTCTAGCCCTATATAGAATATGGAACTTTGCCAGTAATATAATCAGTATGTTAACAAAATCATATTTACTTTTTGATATCAGATATTCTCCTTTACTTTCACGTGTTTTTGTGGTAGATCATATGGAATGTTTATTGTCCGGAAAGGTCTCTGTACAAGTTAGGAAAGGTCTCTGTACAAAGCCATTCTTATATGATTTATGGAACTAGAATCGGATAGCTCCCGTGGATGGACGATAGTATATGGTTAATACCGCGTCTGCTCCTTCGATAAGCTCGGGATGTCTCTTCCGCAAATCCGATTGGATGTACTCGACCACCCCTCTCCAAGGAAGAACTGATTTTCTTAGAGCCTCTGAGTAGCCGTCTATGGTAGCCTCAAACTCTGGCCACTTAGATATCGCATACTCTATGTCGAGTTCTCTATCATCTGCGAAATCCCTAGCGATATACTTATGTCCCTCTTCGTCGGTTCGGATAGTACTCATGAATGTACTCACCTCCTTTCCTATTAGACTATTCTTTAGTATCGCACGTACCATAAACTAACTCAAGGATATAATTATGGATACACAAGAAACTAATTTATGGTAGCATATAAAAGATATTGAGTCTATTTATGGTACGTGCGATAATCTCTATAGAGAGTAGGATAGATCATAACCTAAGGAAAGGAGAGAGATCATGAGTATCGTTAAGAGACGCAGAGGCGGGAAGATCACCCGCATTAAGGCACGGATGGCAAAGGAGCGCACCATCGTTATGGTAGGCGATAGGCTCCACGAAACCTTCTATGACGCAGACGGAACTCTCCAGAGTCATTATGAGATCGATAAGCAAAGACTCGGTAGCCGTGGAGAAGGAAGATCGTATAAAGTCTAACTTTGTATGGCCTTAGCCGTGAGAACGATTCTAAGGCTATGTTCGGATCTACTCTATATCCTACTATGCCTTTGGAGATAACATGCCTTAAATCGCATATAAGGATGTGGAGCTAACATAAACAGATACATACCAAAAACAATACAAAACATCTACATTACATAAAAACAATATGAATAACATAAGAAACAGTTTGCGCTCTATTGTGTCCTATGCGATAATAGGTATAGGTAGATAAGGAAGGGAGGTGAGAAAATTATGTGGAAGAAACTAGAGATCAGAGAAGGAGATCACGATCATCCTGCGCTAGAGGATATATGCAAATTCTTAGAGGCTGATGAAGATAGTCTTGAGTCCACTACTGAATTCATCGCTACACGATCTAGGGAGATGGTTCGGTTTATGGCCGACGAAGACTGGATTATGTACGCCTCGATGAGCGTAGATGGTTTTTCTGTGATTGAAGAGGTAGCGCTCCACAAATACAGCGGAGCCGATCCCTTCACGGCGTATATACGAAAGATAGTATAGGAGCGGATAACTCCTTTTGTATGTTCTAGGCTCTAATCGTGCGTATAGGCGTGTGAACGGAGTCTAGTCTATACTATCCTATACCCTACTATCAGACATAGCTTAAATCGCCTCTCATGGCTTTATGTATAACAAAACATACAGAGATAGAAACAATACATAAAACATCCAGAGCATAAACAATACAAAATCTCTCAGCATAACATTACATAAAAAACAATATGGAAACACAATTATACTCTTGCGTACCATATTTGAGTGCGGTATACTCTAAGGGAAGTTGAGTAGTTAACCCCTTAAGGAAAGGAGAAATGAGTATGGAACCTTTAAGTCCGGTAGAGTCGTGGTTACTTATTATCCTAATAGGTCTTATCGTTGCCTATTTCTGTAGGAAACTAGCCAAGTATGAAAGGAGAATAAACCGGAGGATAAGATAATGCCCTGGCTACTAGAGAAGTGCGGTAAGGAGTGTGGCCGCTACGATAGAGAGAACTGTCTGTGTAAGGATGGGAAGATAAACCCTGAGGGGCTGGAGAGGACTAGGAAGATGATATCTTTCGCCTCAAGATCCTTTGTATGTAGCCGCTCTAAGTGGAAGTACGAGATCCTCATTATACGAGGGGAGGTGATCTAAGAGCTATGAAGAAACGATATATCCTGACTAAGAAGAAGGGTAGAAGTGGCAAGTGGAGGATTACCCGTGTCGAGACGAAGAAGTCTGTAGTGTTGCGTATTCGACCGGCTAAGTAAGCTGGTCTGATGCGAGAGGGCCTACTCACCCTCTCTTTCCTGCCCCTGGTAGGGCTAGCTTGGAGCCGTCCTGCTGGGGGTTTTCTTTACTCTGTATAGCCATATATCATTCATAGGTAGGTAAGTGGTATGTTGATGGTATGGCAATGGCCAGATAAATTTAGCGAAGGGCTTAATTTATGGCTGGACTTTTACCATGTTAGTTGCATTTATGGCTGGACTTTTCTAGAGGATCGGAGTATTTATGGCTGGACTTTTCTAGAGGATCGGAGTATTTATGGATGGAGCTATCGGGCGGTGCGAGTTACGATAACGTAACTCAAATCTCAATTACCTTTTCGTAATTACGATATCGTAATTCGGATAACGTATAGTGCGATTATACGTATAGTTAAGCTATACGTTATTCTATTTAGACCGAACCCTATTTATAGACCAAACTATTAAAGAAAAAAGAAATAAAAGTAAAATAAAGCTTGCGTACCTTATATAAACGTGCGATACTTCTCTTGCGTTCGGGAACTATCCCGAACCGAAAAAAAAAGGGGAAAGAAAAATGAGTAGAAAACTAAGTAAGAAACGTCGGGAGCGGAATCTAATCGTAGACGCCTATACCGGAGTCGTTAACCCGGAAAAGATAGGCAAGGTTCTATCCGGTACCCAAGCGGTATTCGCCGTCCTAGTCGGGATTAAGGTTCCGATAGGGATATCGGAGATCGCTAAGCGATTCGCAAGATCGAAAAGCGGTATCGCAGCCTATACGACCTATTGCGCTAGCCGGTTCTATAAAGGTGCGACTATCGAAGCGTACGCAAAGGCTCGCAGCGGAAAGCTTATAAATTGGGGGCTAGGCAAGTCGGCTAGCTATCCGCATACGCTTCCGATTATCGAATCTAACGAGCTAGGGGGCTATTCCTTATCGGCCTTCGGCGTTGAGGAAGTCGGTACGACTCTCGATATCGTAGCCTAGTGGGTTGAGGGAGAGGGGAGTAGCCGCTCCCCTTTTTCTTCGATCTACTAACGATAATGAGAGTCGTTATCGTTTTCCGAAAAACTTAGAAGGACTACCCCCTAGTTTACCATTCCCCCATACCAAGTAGCTCATCATCATTTCACCATACTTCCCTATATACTCAAAGTATAGTATTATATGAATCAACGGAGTATACCATTCCATTTCAGAGACACATTACCATACCTATACAAAATTTTTTCATATTTTAGAAACAGTATGAGTATATCAGTGAATTCTTTGGTGGCTACACTTCTTCCAAATTCATAGAACATCTCTTTTGAAAGCTGACCATGCGGATTCGACAGAAACAAAATGATTCTCTATTGCCAATACTGATCGTTCATAAAGATCCTCTCCCTCTGCAAACCCGCCACTCATTGCTTCCTTAGCAAACGTTTCTCTGAAATGCTCTGGACATAGTTCTATTGCAGCTTGAAAAATGAAATCATAAAATGCTACCTGGACCCTGACCCAACTTCCATACTTTTCAATAAGTTCCTTATCTTCAAACATTCTCACACCTCCTTTTAGTCTGAATCTATTATGGTAACTTCACCTATAGTTATTTGGAGATCTGATATTGCAGTCTCCAAATCTGTTGTCAAGACTGTTGTTGTGGATCCTGCTACGAACACTTCAATGTTTTGAAGATCTTCCTCGAAGTCCACCTTTAATGCGTACCATCTGCCTGAAGTGTATATGATCCTCCAGACTTCTACTCCGTCTAATTCTCCTATCAATTCTGACATTATTTGTCTCCTTTATGGTTTATCCTTGACCATTTTGCCGCATTGTTTTCTCTGGCAGATCCAAACTCCTCCTTCTCGGTTGAGAAACTGGTAGAGGTGGTGTCCTTCCTCGCATTGTTTGTACTGCTGGAATGGATCGATATTGAATTTTGGTGTGTATTCCCACGATATGTGTATTGGTATGAATGGGAGTATGCAGATCCATATGTGCCTTCGCCAATATGTATCTTCTGATTTCCAATATGCTCCTATCCAAAAATCCTGTGAATTGAATTCGAGTCTGATCTGTATCTTTCTCATTGTATTCCTTTCATCGTCGGGTGGGCCGTAACAATCAACAAGCCCCTCATATTCAGACTTCGCGATATCTTCCAGGGTAGACCCTAGGGTATCACCATCATCCACCTTCTCGATGATCCTTGCCTTGAATCTTCGCTCATACTCTTCTCTGTTCATCCCTGCCTCCTTTCAGTTCGCAATAGAAGTTCCAACTCATCGACCACCCACGGCACCGCAAACCAACGCTTCTGGGGCAGGGACGGTGTGATGAGCCGTAGAAAATCATCCATGATATCGAGCGTCCGAGTCTTTCCATTATTTTCTCGCGTTCCAAGCCGTTGCTGCCTCTTCAATGCTATTCATGCATGGTCCTCTGGCTTTACAAGATTGGCACCTAACATGATAGCGGGAGATCAATCGAAGCTCAGTCATCATTTGGGGTTTCGTTGTTGTTTCTTGGCAGAGCTTGTACGGACACGGTAACAATTCTGGTTTCTTAGGACTCATTTTCTAACCCTTTCCCGTTCGGTTTATGTGCCATATCACCCCTTATTTTGTCTCCTTTGACTCCGCCATCTGATCCACCCAATCGAGAATGTCTTGGTATCTTTGTCCCCACCCCATCATCATTTTACGCATGAGCCCCGACTGTTCACCCTTGGCGTATAATCCGAAGATGGGAACCCCACTTGCCCATGCTGCGCCGACCTCAGCCCATGCGTCTGTGCCGGAAGGAGAAATGTATATGACTAAGTCCGATTTTGTGGCACCATCTGTATCGTATTTGAAAGAGCTGTCAGCATTTTCTGTTCCTACCCATTTTTCAAAATCAATATGCTTAACAGATCCTGGTCCTTCACCGTAGTTGTTCTCTACGAACGATAAGACTTTGTGCTCCTTGTCACGCAAGAGTGATGTGAGCATTTCAACCGCGTGGACATTCTTCCAACTGCTGGCAATGTAGATCTTCATTTTGTTTCCTTCACCTCTCTGTGTTTCTTATACCATTTGCCCCATTCGCTGTACCGATCCGTGCTCATGTTCAGTTCCACACTGCTCTCGCACACAGGGCAGACATTGATTGTATAATATCCTGTCTCCCAATCCCCATCTTGTTCTGTGGGACAATCAGCAATGAGCCCACTCCAGTCGCACGTGTCGCAATCTGCGATGTCCGATTCTGGCTCATCCACTATTGGTTCGGGTTCATCAAATATGTTCATTTTGCTCACCACCCCGCCTGACTGCTTCCCTCTCCTTGGCTCTTCGGATTTTCTTTTTCATCTTCTTGAAAGAAGATGGGACTCCACCGATCATAGTCCAATAATATCCGAGTCTATTAGAAAGCTTGATTTTGTAAGCTTTTGTGTCTTTTCGGGTACGGCTCATTCTCCTCCTTCTATCTATTCTCTCTAATAGTGCGTTAGTATGTGTTCAAGGGCCTCTAAAGTGTGTTCCTCGCACTTTAAGAACCTACCCTATATCCTACTATAGGTTTAGTGTAAAAGGGCCTTAAACGGCCTCTAATCGGTTGAGAATATTTTTGTTGCAATCACAATAATTCCCACTATCCAAGGGAAGACCACAATGATTGTTGCTATCGCAGCTATGACGTATGGGATGGGGCCGACTAATTGAATATCATTCTCTTTTGACATTTTTCCTCCCTTTGGGAATGTTCTTAGTCAAAATTTGCACATTTCTTTCTGTGATTGTGAATCTGGAGATTAAAATATCCATCTGCTCCGATGCACTGATCTTATTCTTAAGGCACACAACTTTGAACTCATGCCACAGATCAGCATCAGCCCTCATGCTGATGTGAGTTATCCTCTTCCCGTCAGCCCACTTCGCTGGCGGGCGTCCTTTTCTTGTTTCTGTTTCCATCCTGTGCTCCTTGTGCTACAATGTCTGCCAGTTCTCCTCGACATTCAGGAGAATTCTTCTGTATTCTGTTTCTCTTACTAAAACTTCCTCGAATATGTCCTCATCTCTGTATGAGAGGACTCGCTCTGATATCAGATCGCTAAGGACTATAGGATCTAGGGCGTCAAGCTCCCAAGAGCTACTTCCAGATATTGAAACATAGCTCTCGAAACGGCTATCGGTGAATTTTGCTGGATTGGGTGGAGGGTCATACTCTTCCACTTGATTCATATTCAGAGCTATCCTTTCAACTCTGATATGATTATTATCGCTGAATCTGTATAGTCTATCTTCAATATCTCTAGTCATATCGATACCAGATGGATCGTGGTCACCAAGGTGGATTATCACAGGCTGTTGCCCATTCTCTACCATCATTGTGAATCTCTCGGATGCATCCCACATCTCAGATAGTGAGACATATCCCTTGCAAGCATAGTGAGCTACATCAAGCCCTTCACATACTGAAGCCACAACGCCAATCAAAGCCTCTTTCTCAATCCATACTTCTGGAACGTAGTCCTGACCCTCCCAGTGATCTGTTCGGAATGATCTTCTTGCGGATCTCAATATCTGCCCTGGATCATCCCAATGGCTGTTTTCCAACAGTCTCCGGCTACGGTCTTTTATAATCGACCAATCGATTAGCCCAGCCATTCTCCCATCACCTATGATGTCTCCTAGACGGGAATATTCCTTACTGGTGTTCGGGACATATCCTCTGGAAACGAACTGGTAATAGATCTGGCGAAGGCTTAAGTCTAATCCTTGCTCTCTGTACTCGTCTATTATTTCGTTGACTAGCCTTATCGTCTCTAATGACTTGGATCTGAACTCTTTTTGTATGTACTCTATTTTTGGCATCTTATCTCCTCATTCATATCATCTCTCGCTTCAACAATTGCAGTATCAATTTTGCATTTTCCTTTAGAGTTAAAGGCTAGACGCCCTGCTCCGATATGATCGTCTTGGTGAGCGCCCAGCCGGTACTAGGAGATTTGGTGGAGTAAGACCAGCTAATTGCACTAGGCTCCACCAAATGTGCTCGGAGCCTAGATCACACAAACGTAACATGATCCTAGTGCAAGCCTTTAATTCCTATTCTTTCAAAAATGGGTTAATTATGTCCCTCAGCAGGGCGAAGAAGCTATTCGCGCTGTCTCCAACATTCCCTTCAAATAGGATTTTCTCTGTGCTGAAGTCTATCTCGCCAACTTTGTTCCCATCTTTGTTGTAAAATGTTACGATCCTCAGATCTGAAATCGATGCTACTGTTCCGAATGGTAATTCTGCCATCTCAACTCCTCCCTTTGTTTTTCCAGTCAACTGATTCGAAGAATTTCATTCTAATCTCTTTGTCTTCATCTGATTCACTATCTGAAAGAGCATTTTGTGTCAAGCCTTTCAGATAGTGCGCCTCTTTATCATCCAAGACTAGAATCGTCTCGGTTTTTTGCTCTCTGTAACTTTGCATTCTTCGCCCTCCTTTTGCCATAACGGGAGCCCTGGCCTCCCTACCATGCTGTTATCGAACCATTCTTTCCAGTTCTTCGCCCAATCTTCTCTATATTCCTCAGGCTCTAACAAAACGAACCCGCCACCTCTGTCAACACAGCTAAAAATAGGACATCTACTACAGTAACAGCCCTGATAAAACGCTGTTTTCTTCTCAGGGCAGTTTTTCGGGCATTCCGTTGGGAATATCTGGCCGCCTATTGTGATTTCACTTTCCATCTCGTCCATTTTGCTCCTTTTTCATGTCCCAAAGTTTTTGGCTATACAGAGTTATGTAGATATCGCACATATCCTCGTACCAGCTATCATTTTCATCAATAATTCTCCGTTCCTTTTTCATATTCTCTATTTCAGTTATCATTGTGTCCCGAACTTTGACCCATTTCTCCTTAGTGTTCATCACACCCTCCTTATTTTCATAGTATGCCACCCCAAATTGAGAGTGTCGTGGTAATTCGGATCAGATACCCAAGTAACCTCTCCACCGTTAGCCTCTATCATAGAGGTTACATACTCAGGAGTTCTACAAGATAGTCCAGAAATTAAGGTTATCGGATTCTGTATGTTTTGGTTGTTAAGATCTGGATCTCGGTTGAAAGTAATCTGCAATGAAAATGTGCCCTTCTCTTTTAGAGAAGGGATGACGTATTTTAGGTGTCGATTCAGCTCCTCGTCCGATATATGAGGAGCCACTAAGAATTCTATAACAAGATCAAAGTAATTCTTCGGAATATGGTTCATGTATTCACTCAGATACGACCACTGAGCAATCCTTGCAACTTTGCTCAGAGCTAGGGTGGAGATATCTACACAGTGAAGCTCTTTTCCCTGATTCACAATCTCTTTGCTACACCTTGCTGTTCCTACCCCTATTTCAATGACAGTTTTAGCATCTTCGAACTCCTCATTTATGTTCGATAGATCCAATATCGTCTTGAGAGGATTGTCAGAGATGTAGTGTTTCTCCTCAGATGTGTGAAATTTATCCCACAATTCACCTACTGTTTTTTCATCATTCATGCTTTTATCTTCCTCTTCAGCCTATCAGTGGAGAATCTCTCCTTAAGCTTATCATATATTTCACGAGCCAGATTCTCTGGAATTTCGCTTACATCTATGCTTACTTCAGCAAGCCCTTCGATTATCATAGGTCTTAGTGCTATGAGGCTTATGTTCAGTTTTGTTATCGAGCTTGCTGTGGACGATAAGGTATAGGCATTAGTATTATGAGACATATCGACTCCATCAACAATTATTCTTGTGTCATGACCTGCTCTACCTGCTTCTATCTTCACTCCCATTTCGCTCATATCTGTATTTTCCTTTTCAACCGATCATCGGGTTTTGATCTCACTCGATCCGGCTTAGCAAGGATGCACTTCACATCACCTACTGATATTTTGCATTTTCCTTTGAAGCATTTATTGGACCATACATGCGGCTCCCTCTCGCTACAGTGCTCGTTGGGGCATCTGATGGCTTTCGTGCATATCATTCTGAGTTCACGGATAGCGCCAATGCAACTAACATCCTCTCCGATGGCTTCGCAGAACATGCCGCGACAGTGCGGATTTTCTTCGTGTATTCCAATGTGAGGGCACTCTATGTTGTTGCACTTGATGGCCTTCATACAAATGGAGGCTGGCCTAGTCTGTGTTGCTGGGGGCTGCTCTCCCCTCTTGACTCTAAGGATTGCTTTGGCGAACTCTGCGAAGTTTGGAAAACTTGGCTCTTCTGTTGCTGACATCCTACCCCCTAAATAAACTTGTCTCCTGTTCCATTGATAATATTTTCCTTCTGCCCAACTCGTCAACATCCTTATCGCCAACAAGCCTCACCACTTTTATTTTAGGAATAAAGGGGGATAGCTCCCCTGCGATTGCGTAGGCACGGCCTGTAGCGGAAGGATCAAACACAATCGTTAATGATCTAAACCCAGCCTGTGTTATTAAGTTCCTCTGGCCCCTAGATAGGGCTGATCTGAATACTCCCATAGTATCAGCTCCCATCCTCCACACGTCTGTAGGCCCCTCAACGAGATAAACATGATCGAATCTTCTAGCCACATCATAATTGTACAGTGTGTCTCTCATTCTCATTTTTGAATTTGTGAAGAATGAGTTCTTGTACCGATCCTGTCTACCTGTGTAATCCCTAGATGTGTAACATACCATCTCGCCATTCAGATAGACTGGAATTATGATACGCCCCTTGTACGCTCCTTCTCCTGCTACCTGTAGATTGTATCTCTCTGGTGTATCTCTTGAGAACCGCCTATCCCATATGTATCTACTTGCAAGGGCTTGAGCCTTTGACTTTACTGTGAATGTCTTAGATCCGTTAGGGAATGAGCAGATTTCACTCAGATTGATTTCATTGTCTTTATCTGACGCAAAAGCTTCCCATCCATTCAGTTCCAGGATATCTCTTATCTCTTTCCAACCAGCTTCGGATGCCTCCATTAGAACTTGAACTAAACCTGGTCTGATCATATCTCCATTCTTGTTCTTGCGGTACGCATCTTCAAATTCGCAGATCCAGCAGTTTACAAATCCCGTATTGACGCTGATTCCTAGATGCTTATCCGCATAGCAATATGGGCAATCGATATTTCGATCATTTGCCCCGACATTTTTTCCACCAACTTTACTATCGATTCCTAACTCATCAAGTATGTTCTTTATATCTATCATATATTGAGCTTTCTTGTCAGTCTTTCCCCATTTACCTTTTTCAAGACTTTGTTTGGTCTTTTATCAAGGGATAAATTTGTCTCGCCAGTAGCTACTTTCAATTTCGCTTCAGCTGCTATTGCAAGAGCTTCATATCCAAAGTCTCGGGCCATAGCTGCGAAGTTTATGAACTTCTCATGGGTGGTTATTTTCCCTAGTCTTGTCCAGAGTTGCCTTTCGCTCATTTGCTGGAATCTCATCCTCTCATGTGTTGTGCCTTGTGGCATTACGTCACCTCCTTCTGGTCTTAGATCTTCGAATAAGTTGTGATCCGAATTATATTCATGATCCCAATCCTCATCAAATGAGTCATAATCTATATCGTCCGGCTCGATGCCTGAATCCTCAAGTGCATCCAACATTGCATCTGTTGGATCTATAGTCACTACTCCGTTGCCCTGACTGACATATATCGTGCTTCCGTTGCCTGATATTCTGATGGCCTCAGCCAAGTTTATAATTGGATTATCAAATGAGCTTCCAATAACTGTGCAACGAGCATTAAAGTTCTGACCGCAGCCATCAATATCGCAACCACTATTATGTATATGTGACACATTGTGTCTACAGGTAATCATTGACCTGCTTTGATCACACTCAGGTAACTTGTTGCATCTGTACAGAGCAGGAGTCGCAGCTACAGCTATACATCCAACACCATTATGGCCGTCACAAGAGTATCTTTCACATGACTCATTGCGTCTGTGTTCGGCGCGATGTCTGCACTCTGTGTCTAAGCATTCAGATCGGCTAGCACATATGTACATAGGATCAGACATGGATTTTCCTTTTGAGTCTTTCGGCGTTCTTGATGGGCTTCCCTGTTGTGACTTTCACAATTATGTTGCCATATCTATCACATTCCACACATTCCACTTCTTCTTTTCCTATCACGTTACACTTGCAGTTCCCGCAATCCCTATCCCCATTGTGAATGTGAGGTCTTGAGTGTCCACAAACAGAATTTAGGACATTATTCAAGATATTCTTACATAGATCGGAGCTATTGCATATGACTCTATCATTTACCATCTATGAAATCATCCTCATCAACTATTCTGGAGAAAGCATCTACTCCATTCTTGAGATTATTGCTCATTCCGACTTCCACCGTCCCTGTCCCCAAGAGGACATAAAAGAAGCATCGATACAGCTGGCCTCCTCTATGAATTCTTTTCAGTGACTGTTTGTATTCTATCACAGACCCACCAAGCTCATAGTGTATGCAATAGGTCGCTGCAAATAGATTTATGCTAGCGCTCCCTGACTTCATATTCGCCACCATAACTCGATAGCTAGAGTCCGTCTGGAACGTGGTTATCTGCTCGTGATTCTTTTTCGTCTTTCCACTCAGGTGGCAGAACTTGATCTTTTTCTTCTTCAACAGTTTTGTTATGATCTCGTGGCTGACAATGTACTCTGTGAATATCACTATCTTGTGATCCTCAACAACACCCTCGATGAGATCCCACAAGAGATCTAATTTTGGATTCTTCTTGAACTTCTTTTCATCCTTTTGAAACCCGCTAGAGATCCTACGATATTCATGGTATCGAGAGGAACCGACATTCTCTTCCATAGATTCCTTTGCGGCTGAATATGCTTTCCTCTGCTCAGGAGTCAGTGAGTACTTCAGTGTTCTGAAAACTTTTTCAGGAAGATCATCTACTTCATCCTCTTTATAGCGGATAGCCCGAGTGAACATCTTCTCTTTGATTATTTTCTCTCCGTTTTCAGTCACAACCCACTTAGGACCAAAGTACCCCTTGTCTTTGAAGTAGGCATTCTTGAATCTAGTGAATGATGTATCGAATGTCTTTCCAAAATCCATTACGAAGTACTGCGCCCATATATCAAGTAATGTGTTGCCGAATGGAGTTCCTGTAAGCAACACCTTATTCTGAGTCTTTGCTGATATCTTTTTTGTGATAATAAAGTTTAGAGAATGTATGTTCTTAAGCAAATGAGACTCATCAATCACCAGAGTATTGAACCTACCTGTGCTCATGAATATGTTGAAATCTTTTTGATTCACAACTTGCTTATTCTTGATCTTGTAGACTATTTCACCATCTTCATCAAGCTCCATATCTCCATTCTTATCAGTTATTGGCTCTCGACTCGATTCAACTTTCATCGTGAGCATTGCTCGAAGCCCTTCATAATTTATGATGAAGAAATTTGCATCCTCTTTTATCAGCTGAAACTTATCTTTCTTGCTCCCTCTCAGACATACTGCACTCATATCTGAGTGAATGTTGACTTCATCTCTGATGTTCTCTACAGCAGAATGAAGACAGAGCACAAGAGCCCTCATGCTACCCAACTCCTGTTCAAGATACTTACAGTAATCGATGGAAACTTTCGTCTTCCCTGTTCCCAAGTCTAAAGCGCAAAGGAATCCATCGTTGGCTATTGTAGCGATGAATGCAGCAATCTGATGTGTCCAAGGGGGCGTTTTGAACTCAAATCCTTCTGGAACCAAGCTGAGGAGTTCATCCTTTGAGTATTTTTTTAGATGATTCCAATTCATTCAGTGAGTGTCCTTATCTTCTCAGAAACCTCTATAGCACGGCGAAGGCTGGCAGATTTTGATGTAACTTGATGAATAGCTGCTTTTCTTAAAGCGTCCTTGGCTTCTTGGAATGAGTTCCAAAATACTCCATCCTTCAATTCCCTCCGATCACCTATCCATACGTAATGGTCAGTTTCTCTCTCAACTTCGACTTTTCTGATTTCAGTATCTGGCCCACTCCAATGGCTGCGGCCTATATCAGCTTTATACTTCACGATCATTCTCTTTCCTCCCTTTCGAGGTATCTAGCCTCTTTTATCATTGTATCGTATGCATCCCTTTTGTAGAAGCCCCACCTGGCAACTAACTGTCCTATTTTGAAATTGTGTCTTACCCAACATCTAGACCCAACTGATCCATCAGTATGCTTGAATAGCCAAAATCTGAAGTATCCCTTCTTGATCTCCTCTATTTGAGCATTCATGCTTATCCCGATAGTTGCTTTCCGTATCTTCTCTATGTTCTCTGCTACGTTTGAAGCTCCGAGCCATTTCTTCGTCTCTCCCTCTCTGGTAATCTGAGCGGTAGTGACTATTGCGATATCGCTGCTCTTAGCATAGTTCTTAAGATTGATGTGTATAGCAGTGTTCTCTTCTCTTTTATTTCCATATCTCTGACCCCTAGGAGGTAATAACTCATCTGCTGAGTCGAATATGATCAGAGATATTTTCTTTCCAGAGATATTCTCAGTCTCTTCAACTAGAGACGGAACATCATCTGCATACATAATCTTCTCTTCTTCCGATACTATGTATGTCATAGACTTCTTGAGCATAGAGGCTTTCATAATGCTTTGAACCCTGCCTAAGTTTTTGAACACCTCATCATCCTCTAACCCACTCCAGCACATTCTTGATCGCAACCGTATAAGTGAGTTTGAAGCTTCTGTTGGGATGAGTAGGACAGAATTGCCATATCGATTAGCCATTTTAGCTAGGTGGATAGCGCACCACGTCTTACCCACATTTGTGAATGCTTGGATTACCGTATATGATCCTTTTCTTATCCCTCCTTTCAGCATCTTGTCGAGAGGCGGTATCCCGAATGGTGCTATTACGTCTCTAGGCATCAAGTCTTCAGTCGGGTCATAGATTATGTCTTCTATTACTTGTCGTCCAGTAGAGTTGTCAATTTCAAGAACCGCATTTCTCATCAGATCTATTGGCTTGTCGAGATCTGTGGTTAAACGGTCCTGCATCCTCAGAAGGTCATTTATTGTTGTGTTTATTATCCTCTCTTTCACAATGAGATCGATTTCATCGAATAGGGGCTGTTCTTGAAAAGAAGGCATTGAGAATATTTTAAGGAGATATTCGTCTATGGCTCCTTCATCGTCATCTTTTATCCTCTTTTCTGTTATCTTCCGATTTATGACTCTTGTTATATCATCTTTTGGCGCCTTGCCGTATGTTTCGAAGAATTCAGTTGCTGCTCTGAACAGGTGCTGTCTAATGGTTGATGAAAAATGCCTCGGCTCTATCCTCTTCCTGATGATCTTGGCAAGAAATGAATCATCTAAGATTGATAGATAGAGCACCTTATCTTGATCTGGCGGTGTTAGCTCCATTCTATACCTCTACGATACCGGAATCAACATTAAAATCGTTCTCAAATTCTACGGGGCCGGTGTCTGTATCGTCTTCCATTATCCAGTATGGCTCTCCCTCCTCTCTTTCGAATTCATATATCCACTCTTGAAATTTAATCTGGTTGTTTGATGATGGCGATAATTGATTTACTGATGGAGTTCTCTTGAATCGCCAATAGTATGAATAGAGCATAGTCAAGTAGTCTCTAATCATGCTGTTCATTGAGTTGCTGTGATTCCCTCTCTCCTTCTCAAGGAAGAGGATTATGTTGTAAAGAATCTTGTGGTACTTATTTTTGGCTTGCTTGTGTATGTCGTGCTTCAGAAGGTATTTCTTTCTGTTTCCAAATTTTGGTTCTATGTCCTCTTCTAATATGACCAACAGGGCTTTGACGGAATTCTCTTGAGTCTTTCTACTTCTTGGTCTCAAGATCGGCATATTTGATATACTCCTTTCGGCTGCTCTCATTGTTATCAACGTAGGCTTTGTTGAACAGCTCTACTAGGCTGAAGTACCTATCCTTGTATGATAAATCGATATAAATCCTTCTTTTTATGTACTTGTTGGTTGATAAATATATGTATCCTTCCGACTCAAGTCTTGATATGCTTCCAGATATAGTTCTTTTGCCTATTCTCAAGATATCAGCAAAATATCCGTTGCTGGCCCAGCACCCTTTTGGTGTGCCGCTCATATTCTTTATTAAAGCGAATAAAAACATATCTGTTTGTGTTAGACTTGGATTCAAGAAGGCTTCGGCAGGAACGGATAAAAAATGGAAATAGAATCTTCCTTCACTATTATCTTCTTCTTTCATCATAGCGATAGCTCCTAACTCTGATGTGTAAGTGGTTAGATTTACTATACTTAAGGATCGAATCTTTTATATATTACTTTAATAGTAAAGTAAAGAACTTTTATTTTTCCTTTACTTTTGTAAATAGTTGATATATAGAATGGATATTGAACAAAACTTGGAGGTAGATTTTGCCGGAGCTTGAAAGACCAGATCGGAAGAACGCAAGACACAAAGTCGGGAAGAGGGACATAAATCAGTATCGTGGTATGCTTGCCAATAAGCACGGTCGAGAGATCCTTGATGAATTCGATACTGTGTATAAGGGGAATTCTGTATCGAATCTGACTTCTATTGCTGAAAAGTACAATTTCTCAAAGGCCCTAGCTGGTCAGATATTCAAATACTTATATGGAATGTCTTTCCGAGAGGCAAATAAACTTGTTGAGAAGACGAAAGATCCAGATCACGATATCTCGAAAGGGGAGAAGCGGCTTTTTGTTATCATTGATGTTGAGATGTATAGGAAGTTGAACGTGTACACGAAGACTCGCGGAGTTTCAAAGGCGAGCGTTGTCCGTGATTGCCTAGCTGGATTCCTTGAGGGGGACGCATACAACCGAGTTAGCTTCTAACAAAAATCCTTTACTTTCTAATATAGCTGTAGTACAATAACAAAGTCATAGATCATCTGAATCTGATTTTTCTTAATATATTCTGCTACTTAAGAGACTGATAAAATGACCCTTAAACGGTCTGAAGAACACCTAATTGTTCTCCGCAGAAGGGCAATCTCTGAAGCCAAACTTCACGGGATGTCCCTACACCAAATAACCATCTGGCTTGAGGAGGAGGGATTAGTCAATCCTGAATCTGGAAAGCCATGGTCCATCACTACAATCTCTAACGATCTCAAAGAAATCAAAAAAGAGTGGACAGATGTCATGCTCCAAGACATCACATCCCACAGAGCGAGAGTCCTGGCCGAGTTCGGTGAAGTAAAGAATGCTGCTTGGAAGGCTGGAAAACTAGATACTGTTCTGAGGGCTGTCAATGGAGAGATCGCTTTGCTCGGACTTAATGAGCTTGAGAGGATGGGTACAGAGATTGCTTTAGCTGCACTTCTTAAGGGGTTACCAGATAGTGTAAGGATTTTGGTGAAGCAAAGACTATCAAAAAAAGTTGGCCAGAAATCGGAGCCTATACCTGTCCACGCTTTACCACTCCTTCCAAAAGAGATAGAAAGACCAACAAGAAGGGCAAATTAGATGGATGCTCTTGAACAACTCAGCGAAGAACAAACCAACATGCTGGTAGATAACATTCTCAGTTCATATTCTGAAGAGGATATTGAGGAGGTTCTATCTGATGTCGAGTATAGTGAGTATTTTAATGATCCTGTAGGGTTCTGTGAAGGCCCGATGAAACAGACTCTGACGGATGATATCCGAAGGATGATGCTATGTATTAGAGACAACCCTATAACAGTTGTTGTCTCGGCGAATGCTGTTGGAAAGACATGGGCAGCTTCTCTTATGTCTATTTGGTTCTATAAATGTCGTCCTGGAGCCCAAGTAATCACAGCTACAGCCCCTCCCGCCGAGAGGAACCTGAAAGCGAAGCTGTGGGGCGAGATCAGAACGCAAGTCAAGATAAGCCCTGATATATTCGAGACTGATACAATAACGAGTCTCCATATTCAGTCAGGAGATGATCCGAAGAGTTTTGTGGATGGTGTTACGATTCCTATGGCTGGCAGCGAGGAGCAGAGAGAGGCTAAATTCTCTGGAATGCATGCTCCCAATCTGTTCTTCGTTTTGGATGAGGGAGATGCTATACCTGACGAGATTTATCGAGCTATCGAGTCTTGTATGTCTGGCGGGTTCGCTAGACTTCTCGTTATGTTCAATCCGAAGCGGCGGCTAGGTGCGGTTTACCGGATGATACGAGACGGTAGATGTGCTGTAGTAAGCATGAACGCTTTTGATCATCCAAATGT
>SDBT01007796.1_pt1 | contig 17577 bp, 16 predicted proteins | sample 2277101 | NCBI WGS metagenome assembly SDBT01 (sample SAMN10404973, study PRJNA504765) | marine sediment metagenome | isolation source: marine sediment core GS10_PC15, 103 cmbsf | place: Arctic Ocean: Southern Knipovich Ridge | collected 2010 | reverse complement strand
TTGTGAGTTATCGTTTATGTTTTTGCCGGAATGATTTAAGAGGCCAACCGACGTCCTCTGCATGCCGCTAATACCTTGCTTGTAAGTCGAAGCCTGGCACCCCCATAAATATTTGGGTTATAATATATATATTATAGATTATTTGATTTAAATAGTACAGGTTTTTTGTTTACATAAACGGTTGATTTGGTGTAGCATAAGCTAATTATAAAGAGTTGAGGATAAAATGTTTAACTTAAATAAGGATGAGAGCTTTTCAAAAAGAGAAGAGAGAGTTTTGAAATTTTGGCAAGATGAGAGGATTTTTAAAAAATCTGTTGATAATAGAAAAGATCAAAAACTGTTCTCTTTTTATGATGGACCTCCTTTTGCAACAGGGCTTCCTCACTATGGCAATCTACTAGCTAGCATCTTAAAAGATATCATTCCTAGATACAAGACGATGAAGGGATATTTTGTTCCAAGAAGATTTGGATGGGATTGTCATGGGCTTCCTGTAGAGAATGAAATAGAAAAAGCAAAAGAGCTATCTGGCCATTTATTTGTCTCAAAATATGGAATCAAAGCTTTTAATGAAGAGTGTGAAAAAATAGTACTTAGATATACGAAAGAGTGGGAAAAAACGATAAATAGAATGGGTAGATGGGTGGATTTTGAAAACACCTATAAGACTATGGATCTATCATATATGGAATCTACTTGGTGGGTTTTTAAACAGCTTTTTGATTTGGGGCTAGTTTATGAGGGATTTAAGGTAATGCCTTTTTCAGCAAAACTTGGCACTCCAATCTCTAATTTTGAAGCGAACTTAAATTATCAAGATGTGGACGATCCATCTTTAGTTGTTAAATTTCAATCTGCAAAAGATAAAGATACTTTTTTTTTAGCATGGACGACAACTCCTTGGACATTGATTTCAAATTTAGCTTTAATAATGGGCCCGGATATTGAATATGTAAAAGTCAAAGATAAAAACACTAATAAAAATTATATCATAGCAAGAGATCGTTTAAGTAAGTTCTTCAAAGAAGATTTTGAAGTTATCGCTAGCTTTAAAGGAAGAGATTTAAAAGGGGAGCGATATGTTCCTTTATTTGATTATTTTAAAGATAGAGAAGATGCATTTAAAGTACTACTAGATGATTTTGTAACTTTAGATGAAGGAACTGGCATTGTGCATGCTGCTCCAGCTTTTGGAGAGGTAGATTTTTTTGTATGTAAAAGAGAATGTATCGAACTTGTTTGCCCAGTTGATAACTCTGGTAGGTTTACAAAAGAGATTAAAGAATATGAAAATATTTTAGTTAAAGATGCGGATAAGCCGATAATTAAAAGATTAAAACAGGAAAATAAAGTTTTTCACCATAGCACAATAAGACATAGATATCCTTTTTGTTGGAGAACAGATACCCCTTTAATATATAAAGCTGTAAAAACCTGGTTTGTATCGGTTGAAAAAATAAAAGATAAAGTAATCAACTCCAATAAACAGATCCATTGGGTTCCTGAGCATATTAAAGAGGGAAGATTTGGAAAGTGGTTAGAAAATGCTAGAGATTGGGCTATTTCTAGAAATAGATTTTGGGGAACTCCAATTCCTATATGGAGAGATGAAAATGATGATGTTGTAGTTATGGGATCGATAAAAGAATTAGAAGATAAAACAAATAAAAAAGTTACAAATCTTCATCGTCAATTTATAGATGATTTAACTTTTGAAAAAAATGGGAAGACTTATAAAAGGATAGAAGAAGTCTTTGATTGTTGGTTTGAATCAGGGGCTATGCCGTATGCTCAAAATCATTATCCATTTGAAAATAAAGATTTGACAGAAAAATCTTTTCCTGCAGATTTTATAGCAGAAGGATTAGATCAAACAAGAGGCTGGTTTTATACATTAAATGTTCTATCTAGTGCCCTATTTAATAAACCAGCTTTTAAAAATGTAATAGTAAACGGAATCATTTTAGCTGAAGATGGCAATAAAATGAGTAAAAGACTAAAAAACTATCCAGAGCCAGGTATTTTAATCTCTAAATATGGAGCAGATGCAATCAGGCTTTATATGTTACATTCTCCAGCAGTAAAAGCGGAAGATCTAAAATTTTCTGAAAAAGGAGTTGCAATAGTTTTAAGACAAATCTTACTTCCCTTTTGGAACTCATATGTCTTTTTAGCAACTTATGGAAATATCTATAATTGGAAGCCTGAAAAAACATTTAAAAAACCTACAGCTGATATAGATAGATGGATAATTTCTTTATCTAACAAACTTATTTTAGAAGTCCAAGAGGCGTTAGATAAGTATGAACTTAGTAGAGCTGTCGATCCTATTGTTAATTTTATTGAAAACCTCACAAATTGGTATATCAGAAGATCTAGGACTAGGTTTTGGAAAGATGAAGATTCTCAAGATAGAAAAGATGCTTTTTCAACGCTTCATTTTGTTCTTCTCAATCTTACAAAAATTACAGCGCCATTTGTTGTTTTTATCTCAGATGCTATTTATAAAGAATTAAAAACAGATGCTATGCCAGCTTCTGTTCATCTTCAAGATTGGCCAAAATATGAAAAGTCTAATAGAGATGAAAATTTAGAGAATCAAATGAAATATGTGCAAAGGGCTGTCAGTATAGGTCACTCTCTTAGAAAAGAATATAAATTAAAAGTTCGTCAACCCCTTTTAAAAGCATATATTGAAGCAGATTCAAAAATTCTAAATTATTTAGAGAAACAGAAACATTTAATAAAAGAAGAATTAAATGTAAAAGAAGTGGTTTTATTAAAAGATGAATCTAGATTTATAACTCTGCAAGCTAAACCAAACTTTAGAATTCTTGGTAAAAAAATTCAAAAACTAATTTCTCAAGCTCAAAAAATTATTCAAAATTTCACCCTCGATCAAATAAATTTAATCGAGCAAAATAAATCAGTTGTTATCACTATTAATAATCAAAAAATAACTCTTACTTCTGAAGATGTTATAATTGAGAGAAAAATAAAAGAAAACGTAGCAGCTGCTAGAGATAACGATATAGCCTTAGCTTTAGATACTACAATCACTGAAGAGTTAAAAGAAGAAGCTATCGCAAGAGAAATCGTTAATAAAATCAACCTTCTTAGAAAAGAGAAAAATTTTGATGTTACCGATAGAATTCATGTGATTTTTGATACAACTGATGTTTTCAAAAAAAGCTATGAAAAGCACAAAACATATATCGATCATGAAATTTTAGCAACTCTAGTGAAATTTGAAAAATGTGAAGGGGATAGCATTGATATAAATGGACACAAAACAATAATCAAGATCTCTCAAGAAAAGAAATAAATTTTTCAAAAAACCGGTGATAACTGTTTTTTTCTTGCATTTTCGTTTGAAATCATAAGTGAGCTTATTGGATGTATTTAAAATAATAAGGATTTTTATGAGTTTTTCTAATTTGTTTAGATGTTTCTAATCAATTCATTTCTGGAATCACATAATCTGTTAAAAAAACTAACTGAACTTTTACGTTCTTCAGAAGTTCATCTCTCAAATAACCGTTTCAATCTTGTGCTCGTAACTTTTGGGAATATGATAATTATCATATTGAAAAAAATAACAAGAGAATAGAAATTAAAATTTTAAAGGTTTTTTAGTTCTTCTTCTAATAACGATTAAAGAGATAACGACAACTATAAAAGCGGATGACCATATAACCATTTTTGGAAATGTTATTTTTTCAAAAGGTGGTTGGAATGGTTCTCCCCATCTTTTTGATGGAGGCCAAAATATTGAGTTCACTCCTCCTTTTAAATTATCGTCTGGTACAAATCCAAAATCTCTACTATCAGCACTCATAGCATGATTATCGCCTAATACTAGATACATCTTTTCAGGAATTTTTATTCCAAGTCTTCTAATCACATTTTTATCAAAATGTCCATCTTTATCAAATGGATCACCTAAATCTTCAAAAGCTTTGTATTGATTATTCATATGTTGGTTTTTATATTCTCTTTGGAGAAAACTTACTAAAGTAGGATCGTCTTGTTTGAATATAACATGGCCCATTAGATAAAAATTCTTATCTCTAAAATAAGCGTATCTAGAAGGAATGAGCAATTGATTTTTTCGATGAGGATTGAAAATATTTGAGAATTCAATACCTAAATTATATAAGGTTTTAGTTCTAGTAACAGAAAATTGATTTAAAGGATGATCATTTTTTAATTCTTTACTAATACCTAGAAAATTGACTAAATAAGCTTTTCCATTTTGAATTTCATAGCACCCATTTGTAACATTATCAAGTTTTGGAATTGAGCTATCTTCTCTAAATTTCGAGCCGTATCGATAAGCGAAGCCATTTTTTACACAAAATCTAGCTGTATATATGCTGCTAAAAATCTTTTTTAAACTATCTTCAAAAAGAGGTATTAAAGAAGTTGAGTAGTTCAAAGCAGGTCTAAGCCTTCCATATTCATCTCTTATTATTTTTGCATCTTTTAAAGTTGGATGATGTGTTAATTCTAGATATAAATCAGCCTCTTCAACATCTTCTAAAGAATCATTTGAATATTTTTTAACTTCCTCGTTAGTTAAAATTCTAGACATGGCAAAATTTTTAAAACCCCAAATATCATAGTAATTTTTAATTCCAGAATCTTTTGTAAAAACTTTTGAATGCTCGGTTAACATCTCAGATTCGATTTGACCCATAGGATTGATGTTTAGCATTCCAATAGGCTCATTCATTTGATAGAAAACTACAGGTGAGTAAATTTCTTTAGAAAAATTATCAGGAGTTATTGCTTTTCCCTCAAATCTTATAAATGGGATATGCTCAATCTCTTTAAAGTATTTGCTGGAGTTTAATTCTTTTATTTCATTTCCATGTTTATCTATTCCATATATTCTTCCACCATAGAAATATAAAATATCTCCAGGTTTACCAATGAGTCTTTTAACTAATTGCTTTTTTCCAGGAAATAAATAGAAATACAACATGTTTTGATCTTGAATATCTAAATTTTTAGATGTAAAAATAACAATTGATCCTCTTTTTAGAAGATCTGGATCAAAATATAAATGTTTTGTCTGAAGAGGTATATTTATTCCAAAATCTGTTTTAGAAACGAGTAGCATATCTTTTTCTTTTAAAGTGGGTCTCATAGACCCAGTTGGAATAGTATATAGCTCAAACCACATTTGTCTCACTATTATCGCAACTACAATGGCAAAAACAAGCGCTATAATAACATCAAAAACTTGTTCAAATGCTGATTTTTTAAGATGTTGATTAGCGAGGTTTTCTAGATTTTTTGCAGCTCTATCTGCTGCTTTTTTATTTTTTTTGAGTATTGATGTTTGAAGTGATGTTAAAATGTTTTCAAAACGCTTTTTTTGAATATCCGATAGGTGCTTTCTTTTCCTTTTATATCTACTATAGATATGGCGAAGAATCTTTTTACACCTATAAGACTGTATATTCTGTTCTTAAACATGTTTTAATTGGTTTTATAATTTCTGTAATTTTACTCTATCTATAATAATATTATCAACGAAAAGATAAACTATGGAAAACTTGTTAACAACTAGCGGGTCTTAAAGATTATTAAAATTTATAAAATTTTATCAAGAAAATCATTTAAAGATTTCATAAAGATAGCTCATGTCATTAAAAATAAGTTGCTTAACTCTAAAGCTTTCTCGTCTCTTAAATCATATTTTTTTTTAATCTTAATAAGTTACATCAATAATGTTCATAACTTAGAATTTTTGTTAATATTTTAGGAAAAAAAAAATATCTTATAGGAATTAACTTTGATTTGTTATTTCCAAACAAATAAATCTCTACTTTCAATGTAAATATCTTGCGCTGAATGTGGAGCTATTACAAATCTATATTTATGATTTTTTTCAAAGATTTCATTAATGTTTTTTAAATCTACATTTAAAAAAACTAAATCTTTTTCTTTTCCCAGTTCAAATTCTAGTGGATGAATTACTTTATCTTCTCTAGATGTATCTATTGCATAAAGATTAAAACTTTTAAAGTGGCTAGCATTTTTCACAAATATTGTTAAAATATCCGCTTGTTTTTTCATATCAGTTATCTCAGCTGCTCTTTTTGGAAAAAAAGAGATAGCTGATTTTAGATCTTTTCCTGAATCTACCCCTTTAATCATATAGCTCATATGGCCGTTATTAACTTCAATAAAGTATGGGAAAACAAAAGTTTCATCAAAATAGATATCAAACCTTTTTAATGATAGCTCACTAGAATCTTCTGGCCAAAAAGATCTATATACATCGAATTTAGCTCTTTTTAGTCTCTTTCCATCAATGTACTTCATAGGTTGCCAAAAAGCTCTTCTATCCATCTCTCCTGAAGAAGGGGGAGGGCCTATCTTTTTCCTGTCTCTATCCAAGAGTTTTTTTAGCTCTAAATCTAAGAGTTTCACTGTGATACTAATCTGATCTTTCAAATCAATAAAACAGTTTCTAGAAACTGAATATGTATCGATAATTTTATTTTCATCTAAATCAATTTCATACATTGTCCAAGATGTGCTTGCCTTCGCTTTTTTCTCCATCCAATCTCTAAAGCTAATTTTTTTATCAAAGCTTTCCTTAGGTATTGTGATTTCTTCTAAAATAACTCTGTTATTTTCAGTATCGATTTCAAAAACAGATAAGCTAGAGTATAGTTTATTATACTCAAAAATTACAAAGTCACCCTTTTTAGCTTCTTTTAATCTCTTCTTAAATAGATTGTCCTCAGAAAATGCCCTTATAGAAAACACTAAAAAAAGTAGTAAAATAAAATATTTATATAAATTTCTCATAAGCTATTCATTTTAGATGATTTTTTTTCTTCTTGCTAGAAAAAAATTGTGTAATTCTCTTAAATAAAATACTTTGAAATTATAAAGTGAAATTTGATAAGGATGTTTTTTATGCGAATGGCTAAACTTTTTAGGGATCTAAGATCTTCTTATTTATTGGTTCTTTTAGCGGTTTTATTATTTAGTTCGTTCTCTGTAAGAGGGATTGCTAAGGAGGGGTTATCTCAGAATGCGTCGGATAAGTCCTATACAAAGCCTTCTAAGAGCGTTAGGTATGATTCTGTAGATGATATAGATAAAAAGATAAATGAGCTAGAAGAGATGAAAAGAGGATACGAAGCTAAAGCTATAAAGCAAGTTAATCAAGCTCAAAGGCTTCAATTTATAGAAGGTCAGCTTCAAGAAGCTAAAAGGTATTGGAGATCTGCAGAGGATAATAGAAAGATCGCTACTAGGATACAGAAGGAAATTGATGAGTTGAAGATTGAGCGGATGAAGCTTCAGAAAAAGGGATAAAAAAAAGAGCCTTAAAATAGGCTCTTTTATTTTAGAAAATTTTGTTAATAAGCTTAGGCAGATTTAATGTTTTTGGCACTAATCTCAATTGCAATCTTTTGAAGGTCTAGTTGACTAAGTCCTCTAATTTGGGCTGTTAGAGCTCTATCTAGACTGCTGATCGCTTTTTTATTTTCTGTGTTATTTATTCTAGAAACTATTTTTAGTATATTTTCATAAATAGCGGTATCTTCAGGGGATAAGTTGGCATTGATATCTGTTTTATTTAATTGAGGTTTTTTTTCTGTTGATAAAGCAGGTAGTTTTTGTGATGGAATTTGAGAAGATTGTTGTCCGTCTAGAACTGGTTCTGTTGCTGGAAGATTTTTTTTGGTAGATGAATTTGATAGGTTTTTAGGTAAATTTTTTGCAGCAACTGTGTTAGTTTTTTTGCTTTTTTCTGGTGTGCGATTAATTGAAACTCTTTCTTTATTAATTGAAGCAGATTTTTGTGGTTTATTTTCTGACAAGCATGGGAATATTGAGTTAACAAAATTGATAATTCTTTCTAGTAATTTTTCAAGAAAATTTTGTTTCGGTGTCTCAAATGCATTAAAACTGTAAGGTATATGCTTACGGCTGGATGGTCTTGTTGTTGACATTTTTTCTATCCTTGTTTGTTATTAATTATTATATCTATTTAATTAACTATTATTATTTAAATTATAACAAATATTTATTTAATATGCAAGTATTATATGCTTATTTAACAATTAATTTACAAAAACTTATATAAACAATTCAAATTATTTATTTACAATGACTTGCGTAAAATCTTTTTTTGAGAAATCCTCGATTTGAAGCTTTTTAAGTCTAGATGTATTGCCTGATATAATAGATACCCTACTTTGAGCTATAGATAAGCTCTTGGCTATAAAGCGGATAAGCTCTTTATTGGCTTTGCCCTTCTCAGGAGAAGCCTTTATTCTGATCTTAAGAGTATCTTCTGCAAACCCAACTATTTGATTTACCTTGGATTTAGGGATAATTTTAACTTTTAGAATCATAATATCTCTTTCATAATAAAGGCTTTTAAGCTTTTTTACATAAAACGCTCATAATTAGGTGTTTAGTCGCAACGAATCTAACTGTTTTAATCTTGTCCTAATCAATTATTATCATAAACATATAAAAAACAGTAGCTTAAAAAAAACTAAAAAAGTAATATCTAGAGTTATGAAAAATTATAAGTTCACAAATTCATTCCTTCATATTTTCCATCGAAGCTAAAAGCTTCAAGCAATCTAGTGTTTTATTTAATTTCAGAATAATATTTAATGTTTAGGAGAAAATATGAAAATTAAAGAATTTATATCAGTTACTTTGCTAATAGCCGGCACTACGATAGGAGCTGGCATGTTAGCTATTCCCTTAGTTACCGCTTCAAGTGGGTTTTTGCCTGCTTTTGTTATTACCTTTTTTGTTTGGCTTTTTATGTTTTTAACGGGGCTTTTGTTTTTAGAAGCTACCCTTTGGATGCCAAAAGATGCAAATGTTCTATCCATGACAGAGAGGTTTTTGGGTAAGAAATTTAAGATTTTATCAGGCGGTACTTTTGTGTTTTTATATTACTGTTTGATGATTGCTTACTATGCTGCTGGAGCTCCTCTTTTTGCATCTTTTATAGATGCTATCTTTCAAATTACTTTGAAAGGCTGGGTAATATACGCTATTTTTGGGGTTATTTTTGGGGCGATTGTTGGAGTCGGAATCAAATTTGTAGATAGAGTCAACTATATTTTGATGACAGCTTTATTTATCTCATTTTTTGTGCTAGTCGGGGTCGGGAACAAAAATGTAGATTTTGAAAGGTTTGTTTATCAGAATTGGAAAAGTGTTTTTTTTGCAGCGCCTGTCTTATTTAGTTCGTTTGGATTCCACAATGTAATCCCATCACTGACTTTTCACTTCAATCGAAAACCTAAACTTATGAGATATTCGATTTTAGTTGGAACTATCATTCCTTTTATTATTTATTTGCTTTGGCAGTATCTAATAATTGGAGCTGTTGATAAAGAAGTAATCGATCAAACGCTAAAAGCTGGAAAACCAATCACCGAAGCTCTGCAGTCAATTACCGGAATTGGTTGGGTAAAAGCTCTTGGTAAAATTTTTGCTCTTTTTGCTATTATTACATCTATATTAGGGGTGACTTTTTCTGTTGTTGATTTTCTAGGTGATGGTTTAAAAATGAAAAGACATGGAAAAGATAGGTTTTTCTTATGCCTTTTAACTTTTGTTCCTCCTTTTATCTTAACTGCTTTAGATCCATCTATTTTTGTTTTAGCAATAGGTGTTGCCGGTGGATTTGGAGAGGCTTTTTTAAATGGGATTTTGCCTGCTATGTTAGTCTGGAAAGGAAGGTATAAAGATAAACTAAAATCTAGTTTTTCTCTTTTCGGAGGGAGAATTACCCTTAGCGTTATTCTGGTTATAGGCTTTTTAGTAATGGTTTTAGAAAGTATCCATTTAGTAAAACAATATTTAAAATAATTTTTACATATTGTGATAAATTGCAAATAATTCTATAGTCTTTGGCTTACTTAAAATTAAACCAAAGGCTATTGAAATGACATCTAGATTACAAGCTATTAGAACAGGTATTTCGACTAAAATATCAAGCGTAACTACAAGTATATCAAGTGTAACTACAGGGATATCAAATAGAGCTGCTGATGTATCAAATAAAGTTAGAAGTGGGGCGCAAGGTGTTCTAAATAGCGTAAACAGTGCAAAAAGCTATGTTATATCTAGTTTGACGATTTCAAAAGAAAATAGAGGGAAAATAAAAGCTATACCTAAAAAAATTATGGATTTTATTATAAAAAATGGATCGCTTATATTTTTCGGTTTAACCGTTTTATTTTCTTATTATTTGGCTTCTGCAAAAGCTTTTGAGTATTTATCAAAAGCAGGATTTTCTTTAACAAGCTCTTTTGTCTCAGGAATGACTATAGGCACAGGTCTTTTAGCTCTAAAAAATATCTTGTTTTCTTATCCAATCAAAAATACTAAAGAGAATAAAGATAAAATTAATCAAGATGATAAAATAAACTATTTGCTAGGTATTGCTAATCTTTGCCGAATATATATAAGCCCAGTTCAAGCTTTAGGTACATCTTTTGCTACTTTGGGTTTTATGGCAGTGAAGACAGCATATAAAATTTTTCTACCAGCAGATGAGATAAAAAAAGATCTTGAAATAACTTTTTTAATACCAAAAAAACTTTCTAAAAAAGTAAATGTTAAACTTTGAGTAACAGAGGTTTATACTCAGAGTATTTAATTTGGTTTTTTAGCACTTGATTATTTTGCAAACCTTTTCAGATCCTTTGTCTTCAGAAAAATAACATTTGATCTTTATTTTTAATGCCGAGTGAATTCTATAATCTGTTCTGCTTCCCTGAAGTTTTCTGTCTCTACTATAGCCTTTTTCAATAATCTCTTCTTGATATAAGTTTTGCGGGAAATCCCATGCTGATGGCCAGTTTTGTTTGCCAAGTATCACTTCAGCTTGATCCTCAGACTCTATATCAAAAGATTTGTAGCCATACTTTTTAGCAAGCTCAGCTCCTTTTTGTAGAGCTTTTCTCTTTGCTGTTTTATACATCGTGTGATCTCTTATAACGATAATGGTAAATTCGTTTTTTTCATTCCTATGCTCAAGCAGCTTATTATTAGAGTTTTGGGAATATGCGCTAGATGTTGTAATTAAAAAAACAGCAATTAATAGTGATAGAAATCTATATCTCATTTTTATCCTCTATAATCAACAGGTCTATTTAATAGTTATAATTGCAGTATTGTAATTAAAATTAAACAATAATTTAAATTTACATAATTAACTTTAACAAAAGATTAATATTAATATTAGTAAGAAGTCTATTGTCAGTGCTTTAGCGAAGATTAATAAAAAAGCCCCATTGCTTAGTGGTAATAGGGCTAAATATTAAAATAGAAAATTTTTAGAAATTACATTCCGCAAATTTCACATTTAGATTTTTTTGATTTTTTGCTTTTTCTTCTAGCTGGTTTTTTAGTTGCTTTTTTAGCAACTTTTCTTTTAGCTGTTTTTTTAGCTGGTTTTTTAGCAACTTTTCTTTTAGCTGTTTTTTTTGTTGTTCTTTTTTTCGCTGGCATATTTTCTCCCTCCTAAATCTTAGGTTTTATATATACTCTCTATTTTGCGAATATAAGATAGCTATTATTTATGCAATGGTTTTTTTTGGTTTTTTCTTATGTAAGGCTAAATTTTTTGTTGATTTTATATATTTTTTAAGGTTTTTTCTTAATTAGAAGAGATCTAAAATTTATATAGAAAAAATGAAAAAATTTATTTTTATTTTCTTAAGCTTTTTTTTAGCACTTCAAGCATATAGTTTTGCTAAAGAGAGTAATAAAGAGGTCAGAGTCTATTTTTTTTGGAGTAGGGGCTGCAAACATTGCGATAGAGAAAAAATCTTTTTATCTAAACTACAAAATAAATATCCTAGCGTAAAAATCTATCGATTAGAAGCTTGGAAAAGTCAAGAAAATAGAGATCTTTTAGTAAAATTGAGTAAAGAGTTAGATATAGATATATCAGGTCTTCCTATCACTATTGTTGGAGATCAGGCCTTTATTGGTTATTTAGATGAAAATACAACAGGGAAAAGTATAGAAAATGCAGTTAAAAATGCTCTAAAGAATGGATCTAAAGATGTAGTTGAAAATCTAAAAAAAAACCCTGAAGATGTTAAGCTAAGCAAACATACTATCCCTGAGAAAATTAGAGTTCCATTTTTTGGTGAAATCGAAATAAAAAATCTATCTCTTCCTCTATTAACTATTTTATTTGGAGCAATAGATGGTTTTAACCCATGTGCTATGTGGGCCCTTTTAATGTTGCTATCTTTTCTAATAACTCTTAAAAGTCGGAAAAAAATGCTTTTTCTCGGCTCTATATTTATTTTTGTCTCAGCTATTGTCTATTTCATGTTTATGGTAGCTTGGTTAAATTTTATGCTGTTTTTTAGCTATATTAATTGGGTGAAAATATTAGTTGGATCAATTGCAGTTTTAGGTGGAGTTTACTACTTAAAAGAGTATATTTTTAATAAAGATAGCTCATGCAAAATAACAAGTTCCAAATATAAGAAAAAAATAGTAACTACAATGTCTTTTTTAACAGAAAAAAAAGGGATTGTTTTAGCTATTCTCGGAATTTCTGTTCTAGCTTTTTTGGTGAATTTAATAGAACTTATTTGCTCAGCCGGTTTGCCTATTATCTATACCCAAATACTTAGTCTCTCTTCTTTAAGTACATCTAGTTATTATCTTTATATCCTTTTGTACATACTAGTTTTTATGCTAGATGATCTGCTCATTTTTTTTATCGCTGTATTTTCTCTTCATCTTCTAAAACTTACTACCAAATATAGCCGTTTTTCTCATCTTATTGGGGGAGTTGTTTTATTAGTTTTAGGGAGCTTACTTATTTTTAAGCCAGAATGGCTCATGTTTTAGGAAGCATTTCTAAAAGAACTTTAGAGGTATTCTTATGTCTCAAAATTAATCAACTATTTACATTTATATAATCTGTTGATAAAAGAAAGGAAAATACTATAAATAGGTAAATCATGCGTACAAAAAGAATTTCTGGAATCATCATAGTACTCATAGGAGTCGCTTTGATACTCTCATCTTTCTATATTAGAAGTCGCGTTAGATCAGGAAGGCAAGAAATTTCTGAAGCGCAGAGTACAGTCAGTAAAGGAAAGAAACTTTTTTCTGTTACCCCAATAACTAAAGAAGTCGGTAAAGGCTTTATGAATTCAGTGCAAAAAAAAATCAATGAAGCAACTGGTAAGGCTGATAGTTATGCTGTCTTAGCTACCTGGTTTCAGATTGGAGGATCAGTTTTTATCGTTTTAGGTGCTGTTCTTATATATATAGGTAGAAAAAAATAATTAGATTGTATTAGAGAATTTGAAGAAGTTTATTTGCGCATTATTATTTTATTACAAAAAATCTTTTATAGTTTGTTTTGAAACAAATATTTTAGGCATATGTTTGCGAGGAAAATCAAACCTAGAAGTTTCATGTTTATATTCGGAAATATTAGAAGAAGATGATGAAACAGCTGGTTTGTCTTCTTTGAGGTCGGCACCAAATGTTGTTTCATATGTTCTTGGGGTAAACAGAGCAAAGTAATAAATATCATTTTCAATTTGAAATTTTAGGTCTGATCGAGTTTTTAATATATAAAATGAAAAAAAGTCTTTAATACAAACAAAAAATTTCGTTAATAAGTTGCTGTGTTTTACTTGAGGGTCTGTTATGTCATAAAACGTGGTAATTTTATTGATTATATCAATTCCGGAAGCTCTTTGCTGTAGTGTTAAATTATTTTTGCACAGACACTCATATTCCAACTTTTGAATTTTTCTTGTTAACGTGTATAATGAATATGAGCCTTTATAGTTTTTTGCCTCAATAGCTCTTGTGCCCCAAAAAGTAATTTTTGCTTTAGCATTATCTAAAATTTTTTTTATGATTTCTAAATTATTTGTTGCAATGGCTTTACTTAAAGATCCAAGACATTTTGATGTTAGAGTAGATGGCTTTTTAGCTTGGTGAATTTGATTTTTTAAATGAATGTTAGGAGACGTAATGGAGTTTGGGTTAAAAGAACTTGATGATGAAGACATTATAAAAACCCTCCAATTATGTTTAAATTCATATGAAATTTTAACAAAATTTAATGATTCTTGTCATTTGTAGTTTTTTTTGGACAGAAGAAGAGAAAGATTCTTTAAAAAGCTTCGCTGGAAAGAAAGAGATAAACGTGTTTGCGATCGGATCGGATAAAAATTGTTTTATTGAGAGATGAAGGTTGGATAGCTACGCTGAGAGAGGAGAAGGGTCGATTTAGGATAAGTAATATCCCAGCTATAAACTAGATTTGGAGCTGTTGCTGTAATTGCCTTAGGTTTATATATCTTTCTTGGTTTGCTAGCAATTCGATGCTTTAATTGCTTTAGAAGCCTATATATAGTTGATTCTGATGCTAAATATTGTTCTTCATCAGCTAGTATTGGAACGATTGTAGACGGAGAAAGATTTGCATATTTAGGTTGATTAACTGTTTTTAAAATTATTTTTTGCTCTTCTTTTGTAAGTTTATTATGTGCTGGCTTTCTTCTAATTATACATCCATCTTTTAAACCGTTTTCTTTTTTCCAACGCTGTATGGTTATAGAACTGATCTCGAGAATGTTACAAGAAGCCTTTTAGGTTAGCTCTCGCCTCATTGGCTTCTTTAATTAAAGCTAAAGTGCATTCTATCTTCTTTAGACGTTAAAGCTCCTCTCTTGCCCCCCAAAGGTCGTTTGCTTTTTTTTTAAGGATCAATAAAGTTGCTGCTTCAGCTAAAGCTTTTTCTTTTCTCCGCAATTCAATAGATAAAGTTTTTGATTTCATTCTTAAGCTTTTTTCAATTTTCCCCCACTAGCGGGGCCTTTTTTTAACTGTTTGTTCTCCATAGACTATCCACCCATGTAAGGTTTTTTTGATATCTTTACGCCAAGAGATCTCGCTGTTGCGTTAATAGAGGTTTTTCGATCTCTTAATAATACTTTTTTTACTGCTTCTATTTTAAAGCTTTTTGAATGTTTGGTCTGCATCTAAATAAACTCCTTTAGTTTTTAAAAGCTTAAAGGATGTCACCATTGCTAAATTTTAAAAAGATGGACTCGTTAGCCGAATATCAGTGTACATATTCGTTCGTGTTTTTGAAAAATATTTACGGCCGCTTCTGGATACTTGTCTGATAATTTATCGATAAAATTTATGATTTCATATGCACTAAATTTGGCTTCATGGTTTTCAAAAATCTTCAGTGCTGTTTTCTGGTTTTTCTCTAATATCTTCAGAATAAAATCATTCATGATTTCCCATTCATCAAATTTGGTTGCATGTTTTTCTAAAATCTTTGCTACTATTTCTGGGTTTAATGGTATTAGCATAACTATAATGCAATTAAGGGAAAATTTATCTATACGATCTAAAATACCTGAAGTAAGTTTATCGAAATTTTTAGTTCTCACCAATTGCTTACATATTGCATAATTTAAGAGTTTATTATTGAATGAACATTGAGAAGCTTCAATGCTCTCATATAGAGCAGTAACTTGATCTTCTGATAAGGCCATTTTATCCAAATCTGTAATTAAAGCATTTATTTGTGCTCCAGATAAAACTCCTGTAATAAATCGAGGAAAATAAAAATCTCTTGTAGGCAAGAGGGGAATTTTTCTTGATAAAAATGATAATCGATCAGCAATTATAGTGATGCTTTTTGCTCTCAAACTTTGCATGGCTCTAAGATGTCCGTCAAGCTGTATTAACATCTGAGGGATTTTTTCAGCATATGATTTTGCTTTTAAATATGAGGGACGTAAAATGATGTTTAAATTTTCTTTCATCAAAATATCCTCAATTTCACTTTGAGTTAATCCTTTCTCTTTTAAAGCTCTCACTAACTCGTGATGAAGAATGTTTAATTTTTCGATCGGTAGAGCGGTTCTGATTTTTTCTCTGACTTTTTCTGATGCCGGTACATGCTTTTCTATCTCTTCTATAAATGTTTTTTCAGCTAATGCTATATCTTCTACCCTGCTATAAAGTATGTAACGCTCTTGAAATCCTAATTTACTCTTAGCTAAAGCCAATATATCATCATCTGCTTTCTCTCTTTCTGCTTTTTTAACTGCATATTGATTACGGAGCGCAATAAATATTTTATATTGTTCCTTAGTTTCTTGCTTAGAGTCCAATGCTGTGTGAAGTTGATCCCATGCCAAACTTTCCAGCGACATGTAAGCGCATGTGTTTTTATTTTGGCGTAATCCTCCAAGGTCCCCTTCCGATGATCCCAGAGAGTTTATGATATATTGTTCAAAATCTTCCATTGTGGATGACGTGAGTTTTATCATGATGAGTTTTTTAAAGAAATCTTTGCTTAGTTTATCTATGGTCAGATTTGGTATTTTTTTAATTAAATCTGATGCTGCCCCTGTTTCGGTATTATAAAAGACAATTTCAAAAAGAGTTCCTTCTTTTTTTCTTATAAGAATTTGAATATCATGATATTTTGACCCACTTACGAAGGTATAATAATCTCCTTTCTTCAATTCTTGTATACTATCTCTGATCTCAGTGGAGCATGCCGCAATATCGTTCTCACAAAAATGTTTTGGAAAATAAATACTTCTAAGTCTATCCAGAAAAAAACCCAGATTTAACCCTCCGGATAAAACACCTGAGATCATTCCTTTTGAACTTCTCAATCCATCAATTATAACAGCCAAATCAAGAGAACCTTTTAATTTTTTACTAAGTTCAGAAAGAGCTGCTCGAGCTTTAGGGGATAGTTCTTTACAGTCTTTTAGAGCTTGTAAAGAGTCAATAACACTTTGTCTTGCAGTTGATGCTGCTGATAACTGATATCGCTCTAATTTTTGATACTGCGGAAGATATGAATGATCAGTTCTATCAAATAGAAAATGCAAAAGACTCTTTGTAGATAATATTTTTTTAACTTTTTCCGAAGAGAATAATTTATCGAGATTGGCTCTTTGCGTATTCGCCAGCCTCGTAAACTCTTTTGCTTTTTGATGTATTAGTATTGTCATGATAAACCTGTTTAATATAATTATTATTAATAATTTAGTATTATTAATTATATCAAGTAATAACTTTAATTTAAAGGTTAAAAGAAATGCAATTAACTTATTTTAATAATAATGATAGATAGTAATTAAGCTTTTAAACTCCCAAGTCTCTAAAGGTTAGAGTTCTATGAATAAAACAGCGAGAAGGACTTGTGTGCACAAGTCAATGAGCTTGTTGCTTGCAGTTGCTAAAGAGTAGAGAAGATTTGATCAGATTAGAAGTTTATTTTGTAAATAGCTAAGCATAAACAGTATAGAAAAATGCGGTTAATGCCTTTGTTTTTCGTGAAAAAGACGCGAAAATTAAGATATTTTTGTGAAATTATCACGTTTTAATAAGACATAACTAGAAATCACGAGGTATTATCAGAAGTTGTGTTTTAAGAGTTGAAAAACAAGAGTGTTCATCCTAAAATTTTTAGTTACCAAAACTAAATAAAAGGAGAACACTCATGAAGAATAACATGATTACAAATTT
>SDBT01007795.1_pt1 | contig 17577 bp, 6 predicted proteins | sample 2277101 | NCBI WGS metagenome assembly SDBT01 (sample SAMN10404973, study PRJNA504765) | marine sediment metagenome | isolation source: marine sediment core GS10_PC15, 103 cmbsf | place: Arctic Ocean: Southern Knipovich Ridge | collected 2010 | reverse complement strand
CCACTTGACTTTGACATGAACAATGTATGTGCAGCTTGAATAGGGATAGGTTTAACTTGAATGTGACGTTCTGGGGCAATCAGGCGCATAGGTTTGGCAGATGCTGATAACATTGATTGGACACCACCAAGCGGTTGACCAAAATGGAATACGCCTGTTACCTGGCGGCTTCACTGAGCTACCTGGCCAACCGCCAACAGGACGCGCCGGGCTTGATCACTTTTGATCAGGACATGCAGTTGTACCTGGGTCCCGGCCAGGGGCAGCGTCATTTGTACACGATCCTGGCGCGGCTGGAGATGCTGCGAACGTCTGCGCGCACGGACCTGGGCGCGGTTCTGCGCCGCATTGGTCAACGCCTCAAGCGTCGTTGCCTGCTGGTGTTGATCAGTGACTGTTACGGCGACGAGACCGAAGTGCGGGACGGAATCCGCCACTTGGCGGCCCGCGGCCATGACCTGGTGGTCTTCCAGGTCCTGGACCACGACGAACTCCAGTTCCCGTTCAAGGCCCTGACCGCGTTCGAGGACCTGGAGACGACGACTGAGGTAATGTGCGATCCACTGCGGCAGCGGGCCGAGTACCTGGATCGGCTCGGGGACTTTCGGCAGGCGGTGAAAGACGCCACCGTCGGCTGCGGCGCCGATTACCAGTTGATCGACACCAATGAACCGATCGAATTGGTTTTGCGCGACTACCTCCTATACCGGCGGCAGCGTGGCTGAATGAGTACCAGTGACCAGAAGAATGGAACGATGAGGACGACGAAACAATGAGTGCGCTGTTTCCGGCAATGCTGGCCGGTCTGACGGCCCTGGCGATCCCGGTGGCCCTGCATCTGATTGCCCGCCATCGGTTCCCGGTCTTGAAGATTCCGACCGTACGTTTTTTGCGGGCCGAACGTCGAGCCAACGTGTTTGCCTGGAAGATCGTGGACATTCCGCAACTCATCCTGCGGCTGGTGGTGCTCCTCCTGCTGGTATTGGTGATGGCCCGGCTCTTTGCCGCAGGCTGCTCCTCGCGGCTGGCGCCGCGCAATCTACTGGTGGTCATCGACGCCTCCGCCAGCATGCGCTCCGAAGTCAAAGGCCCAGACGGTCGGGAGACGCTCGTGGCGCGGGCGCGGCGCGAAGCGGCAACCCTCCTGGAAGCCATCGAGCCGCCCAGTCGGTGCGGCGTGATCGTGGCCGGCGCCACGATTGACCAGAAGCTGGCGTTGCAGCCGGACGCCAGGGCGGCAGTCGCCGCGTTGGGTGGGGTTGAGCCCTGTGATGGCAGCGGGCCGGGGCTGGTCCGCGCCGTCGCTGCCGCTTGTGAATTGCTGCACGGCCGCCGGGAAGTGAAAAGCCAGGTGGTGGTCTTCACCGACCTGTGCGCCACGGCCCTGGCCGCCCGGAACCAGGAGGACCTGGAACGCATCAAGGCCGTTCAACAGGCCTTGGGCGACAAGCTGGAAATCATCTTCTTCAACGTCGGCGAGTCGAGGCTCGGGAACCAGGCGATTATCGACGGGCGTGTGCGCGGCCGCGAGCTCCGGGTGGGAGATGACGCCCACATCATTGCCAAGATCGCCAACTACAGCGACCAGGAGGTGAAGTTGGCGCCGCGGCTGGTCATCGGCGGCCGCAAAGAACCGCCTTCCGCCAAGCGCACAATACCGCCCGGCGGCGAGATCATTGTCGACTTGACCGTGCGCATGAATCGGTCCCAGCGGACCTTTGCTGAGATTCAGTTGCAGGCGAAGGACGCACTTCTGCACGACAACAGCTTTCATCTGCCCTTGAACGTGGCGGACTCCCGGCGGGTTCTGATCATCAATGGCGCCGGCCCCACGCCAAGCAAGCAAGGCCGCGCTTTGGCGGGTCTGGGCCCAGGTTCGGCCGATGAAGAAGAGGAGGACACGGAAGAAACCGTTGACGGCGCACGGATCCTGCGTTTCGCCCTGAACCCCGGTCGTGAGCTGGGCCTCACCCACGGGACCGGCATTGTGCCCACCGTGATCACGCCCGAGGCCCTGGCCGGCCAGCCGCTGAGCAAGTACGACGTGGTTATCCTCTACGATGTCTCGAGCCTGACCGATGCGGGGCTGAACGACTTGGATACCTACGTGCGCCAGGGGCGCGCCCTGGTGATCTTCACATCGGCGAAACTGAACCCGATGCGCTTCAATCGTACGCTCGCATCGGGGAGCAAGAAACTGGCCGCGTTGTCCCCGGCCCAGATCGGCAACGACATCGAATTGAAGACGCCGCTGGGTCTGGCCGACGCCGCCACGTCGCATCCGGTGTTGTCGGTCTTTCGGGAGCGCCGACGCGGAGATCTGAGTGTGGTCCGCTTTGCCAGGCTTCGCGAGTTGCGGGGCATCGGGAGCGATGCCCGGGTGATGTTCTCCGATACTTCCGGACGGCCGTTGGCCATCGAGCAGGAGATTGACCAGGGCCGAGTGGTCCTCTTCACTTTCGGCCTCGAACTGAATCGCGGCAACTTGGCGCGGACTCGGGTGTTTCTGCCGATGCTCTGGCGGCTGGTGGACTATCTCACGGGCCGGTTGGCGAAGCAGCCCGAGACGGCTATCCCAGCCCTCCGGCCCATGGTTCTGGATGTCTCGGAAATGCAGTTCGCCTTTGTCGAAAGCCTGGAATTGAATCCTGCTCCCGGGCAGGACAATTTCCGCGACCTGCCGGCCCGGGTACTGCCGAAAGGGCCGAGCGACACGGTGCTCCTCGGCGGTCTGCCGGCAGGGCGTTACCTGCTGCACAAGCCCACCCCCAAGAACGGCACGGAAATGATGATCAGCTATGCGCGGCAGATTGCCGTGAATGCCGATCCCCGGGAAAGCGACGTCCGCATGGCGGCGCCGGCATTGCTCGAGGAGCTGTTCGGCGAACGGGTGCAGGTGCGAACCCCGGCGGACACCGCGGGCCTGATCCCGAGGGTCGCGGAACTGGCGCGCTGGCTGGTGGTCCTGCTGATCCTGGGCTACGGCCTCGAGGCGCTTATCGGCTGGTTGCTGAGCGCCCGCCGCGAACGCGAGCGTTCAGCGGGAGTTGACGGATGAGACTGATCTACTGGTTGTTGGGACTGGATGACCCGAGCGCCCTCGAACACGCTTCGGAGTGGGTCTGGTATGCCGCCGCGCCGGCGGCTTCGATCTGGATCGTCCTGGTGATCCTCATGGCCATCGCCGCCGCCGCCCTGAATCTCCTGCCGCAAAACGTCATGCCCTGGCGCACCCGGATCGGGTTGACCTCCCTGCGCCTGGCCGGGTTCGCGTTGCTGCTGGTACTCCTGGTGCAACTGGAACTACGGCTGACCATTGATCGCCGCCATCAACCAAACGTGGCGATCCTGACCGATACTTCCGGCAGCATGGGCCTGCGCGACGTGGCGGGCAAGAGCCGGTTGGCCGCGGCCCGGGCTTTTGAGGCGCAACTGCGCGAAGGTCTGGCGACGAAAGCGAAGGTGGCCCGTTATCGTTTTGCCTGGCAACTGACGGCGGACGATGAGACGCAGGCGGCCAAGGGAATGACCAACCTGATGGGCGCCGTGGCCGAGACCAACCGGCGCGAAAACAACCTGCAGGCGGTGATCCTGCTTTCCGACGGCAATGACACCGCGCAGACCCGGGGCGATCTGGTGGCGCCGCTGCTGGCTGAACGCGGGGTGCCGGTCTATCCGGTTGTGTTTGGGCAGGAGACCGCGCCGCGCCTGGCCAAAGTGAAGATCAAAGGCGCCAGTGAATACGTGCGGCTGGGGGACGAAGTGAGGATTTCCGCCGACATCTCGACGCAGAATCTCGACGAGCAGATTGTCCGGGTATACCTGTATGAAAAAGGCAGCGAGAGACCTCTGGTAACCCGCGAGAACGTGCGGATCGGCAAGGGCGCCGCCGAGGTGGCCTTCGTCGTCAAACCGACCAAGACCGGCTTCCGGAACTACCGGGTAGTGGTTGACGGGGTCCGGGGCGCGGCCAGTGATCGGTTGCTGGTTTCCGAGCATCAGGTGGAAGTCATCGACAGCCGCATCCGCGTCCTTTACCTGGACATCCCGCGTGACGAGCGCAAAATCCTCGGACACTGGCTGGCCCGCGATCCGGTGATCGACCTGGCCACCCTGACCATGCTGCCGAAAGGCGGCTGGTACGCGCAAGGCCAGATGCACCACCAGAACGCCGGAGACGGCTTGCCGAGCAAAGAGGAAGACCTCTATCAGTACGACGTCATCATCTTCGGCGACATTCCGCGCTCTTACTTCCGCGAAGGCGGCGACGTGGCCGAGACCAAGATGCGCTGGCTCGCGGAGTTCGTGGCGCGGCGCGGCGGCGGCCTGGTCACTCTCGGCGGCCGCAGCGTCTACGCCGCCGGCCAGTACCAGGAGTCCGTGCTGGCTTCCGTTCTGCCCTTCGAAGTGGCCGCGACCGACAAACCCCAAATCGACGGCCTTTTCGCCGTCAGTCCCACCGTCATGGGAACGAGTCATCCGGTGATGCAGTTGGAGACGGACCCGGAATTGAACCGCGAAGCCTGGCTCGATCTGCCGCAACTCGAAGGGTGCAATCGGGTCGGGAACGCCAAACCGGGGGCGAGCTTGCTGGCGGTCCGCCACCTGGAAGGCGGCGCCGTCCCCGTGATCGCGGTTCAGAACGTCGGCAAAGGCAAGGTCCTGGGGTTGGCCGCGGATACGACCTGGCGCTGGGAAATGCAGCGGCCGGCCGATGGGGTGGACTACTTCCGGCGCTTCTGGGGCAATGCCCTGCGCGTACTGGCGCCCGACCCCCGACTGCAGCCCGAACGGCCGCAAGTGCAGCGCTATCGTTCCAGCGTGGCGGTCGGACAACGGTTGACCATGTCCACGCGCCTGGTGAACAAGATCTATCGACCGGTTCGGCATGCCGACGTGGAGGTCAAAGTCGGCAAACCGTCCGGCCGTGAATTCCTGGTTTACCCGCAGGATGGCCGCGGCAGTCCGGGACTGTACGAGTATGACATCGAGATCGACGAGCCGGGCAAGTGGACTGTGGCCACCACCTATAACCAGAAGACGGCCGTCGAGGAGTTCGTGGCCGGCGACAGTCTCGAGGAGTTGGAAGACCCCCGGGCACGGCCCCGGGCCATGGCGCGTTTTGCCGAAGCGACCGGCGGCAAGGTGTTCACATCGGCCCAACTGCCGGCCCTCTTGAAGCAGCTTCAGTTGTCGCCGCGGCGTGAGACCAGGACCTACACGGTGGCAATCTGGAACCGTCCCATCGTGATGATCCTGATCATCCTCGCCGTGGCTCTGGACTGCCTGATCCGAAAACGTCGAGGCATGGTATGAGCAGTGCTCCCATCCAAGAGAAACTGGACCAACTGCGGCGTCAGGTCGACGGTTTCGGGCGCTACCGTAAGTGCTGGCTGGGTTTGGAAGGCCTGGGACGTTTCGTCCTGATCGGTCCCGGGGCGCTGCTGCTGTGGTTCCTGCTTGACTGGGCCGTAAAACTGCCGGGTTGGCCATTGCTGATTAGCTTTGTGTTGGCGGTCGCCGCCTGTATCTGGTCGGCGCCGTGGTGGGGGCTGCGGCCCTGGCTCCGGCGTGTTCGGCGCGCGCGGGAAGCGCGCCTCATCGAGTGTCTGCACGGCGAATTGGACAATCTGGTGATTGGCGCTCTGCAACTGAATGAGGAATGGATCGAGGCCGAGCAGCGTCGCACCAAGCTGGTGCATTCACCGCTCCTGGTGCAAGCCCTGCTGCGGCGCGCCACGGAGAAACTGCAGGCGCTTGATCTGCACGCTCTGCTGGACCTGCGCCGGGCCAAGAAACTGGTGGCGGCCGGCGCCGTCGTCGCCCTGGTCAGCGGTGCTTGTCTGCTCTTTGCCGCGGACGCCGTCCGGGGCCGCTGGGCGCGGCTGTCGCAGGCCTATGCCATGGTCCTTGATACGATGTTCCCGGTCAGCATCGAGGTGGCGCCGGGGAACCGCGCGGTGGTGCGCCACACGGCCGTGGCCCTCGAGGTCAAGGTCACCGGAGCGCACCGTGATCAGGTGGTCCTCTGGCGGCAAGAAGGCCAGGACACCGAAGCGGTCCGGACCGTGTTAACCCTTACGCAGGGCCGGGCGGAGTTCAAGGTCGAGGACGTTGCCAAGACCTTCACATACCGTTTCAGTTACGGCGAACGGCGCTCGGAAACCTACACCATCACCGCCGGGGACCTGCCGGAGATCCGCGCCATCAGTTATGAGTTGGCCTACCCGGCCTACACCGGCCAGCCCCCCCGCACGATTACCGGCCGCCTGCCTATGCTGCAGGGACTGGGCGGCACCAACGTCCTCGTCAGTCTGGCCGCCACCACCAACCTTCATGCCGACGGCTGCTGGGTGGAGTGGCAGTACGGCGCCAAGCAGCCGCTGTTGGTGAACGGCCGCTTTGCCCATTTCACGTTCAACATCACCAAACCGAATCGGGCCACGATTCAACTCACCGGTAGTCTCGGCCCGGAGTTCCGGATGCGCAAACCATTGAGTTTCGAGGTCCGCGTGCTGCAGGACCGTGCCCCAACGGTCCGCATCCGGATGAAGCGGCGCAAGCTGACCATGCTGGCCGAACAGGCGACCGGCTTCGGTTTCGAGTTTGTCGCCGAGGATGACTTCGGCATCGCCGAGACGACTCTGGAGTACAAGATCGACACGATCGACGAATTGCTGGGCCGGGCCCCGCGCGAGTCGCGAATACAGCGGCGTATCGAGCCGGCCCAGGACCGCGTACGGAGCAAGTTCGAGGACATCTTTAAAGCGCTGAACCCGCCGCTGGCGCCGGGTGACCGGATCACCGTGACCGTGTCCGCCAGGGACAACAACACCGAGACCGGCCCCCGGCTCGGGCGCAGTCGGCCGGTCGAGATTGTCGTGGTGGCTCGTGATCTCGCCGACTTTGCGGAGCGGCACTTCGCCTTCGGCGCCCATGCCCTGCTCGGCGGTCTGCGCCTGGTGAAACGTCAGACCAATCTATTGATCCCGCCGGACAAGGCGGTGCGCACGGAAGTGAAACGCCAAGTAGCCAAGAAGAACCTGAAAGCTCGCATCAGCAAAGAAAGTTGGCCCAGCGGGAGCGAAGACGCGGTCGGCCAGTACTTTCAGATACTATCAGGAGCCAAGTAAAATGAAATATCTTGTTCCACCTTCATCGTCCCCCTCACCGTCGCTTCTGCCTGAAGGACAGGGCTGCGGGAGAGTTGCCGGCCACTGCCGCCGGGTGGTTCTGCTGCTGCTCATCTTCATGCTGGCTCTGCCCGCTTCGGCACAATCCTGGTCGAAGCGTTCGCGCAAGCTCAACAGCCGCGAGATCTCGGCTTCCGAAGCCGTCAAACGCAGTACCGGCAAACGCCCGGACCGGCGCAACAAGCTAAGTGTCCGCCGACTGAAACCGGCCATGAAAAGCGTTGATTGGGATGCGGATCCCACGGCGATTCCGTACATGCTGTATCAAGTTAACCAACGCACGAGCCTGCCGGTCTACATCGACAACGACGGACTCGACGCGAACAGCGCGGAGCTTTACGATTTCACCGTGATCTATCTCACTTCGCACAACTACTGGAGCTTCAACGAGAACGAGGTCGCGCATTTGCGGCGTTGGCTGGCCCGGGGCGGCACCTTGTTTCTGGATGACTGCTACAATCGCGGCAGCGCATTTGCCGACGCCGTGCCGGTGGAGGTGCCGCGCCTGGTGCCGGGGGCCGAGAGTATCCTGCTGCTGGAAGAGGACCCGGTGGTGAAAGACGTTTTTCGCATGGGTTACAACACCCCCTGGCCGGGCAAGATTCACGGCATGGAGAATCGGCCCTGGCAGTACTTCCTGCTGGACGGCCGGCCCGCCGTCTTTTTCTCCCCGAACGACGATGGTTGCGGCTGGGAAATCTCGACGCCCCCGACCGCCTCCAATCCGATCGGTGAAGGCATTGGGCACGGCGGCGACAATGCGACCCGGGAGCTTTTCTACCAGTGGGTCACCAGTTGGATTCTATACGTATACACACACTAAGGATTGGCAGAATGGCAGATCAGAAGAATAGAATGTGGGCTTGGGCGGCAGCCGCGCTCGTGCTGTCGATGACAGTTTCTCCTCTTGATGCGGGGCAGGTGGAGCTGCGGCTCGTGGTCCATGACGACCCGGCGGTCACCGTGGACAAGCGGGAACGCGAGGTGCCGATTACCAATCCGGTTTCCACCGAGCGCGGCGTGGTGATTCAGAAGATCGGCGTCGACATCTCCTGCTGGGCGCGGAACGTGCTCCTGGACGGACAGCCCATCTTTGAACGTTATCACCAGAAGAAGTACATCGACCGGTTGCCGGTGGCGCGTCGGGATCTGAAGCCCGGCGAACACACCCTGTGGCCGGGGAACCACAAGTTCACCGTTGCCGCCGACGGCACGGTGTCCAGTCAGGATGCGGAGATCCTGACGGAGAAGAACGTGGTCAGCCTGAAATGTTATCCGGTGGTGGTGCGGGCCTACCGGGCGAATCCGCCGGAGGGCGATCTGCCGATGAGCATGCGCCTGGCGCCCCTGCCGAACCTGACCTTGCGCGAAGCCACGGAACAGGAGGCGAACCTCAAAGCGGCAGCCGCCAGACGTGGCGGCAAGACGGCGGTCCGTGAGTTGTTGCCGGTGTTCGAGGATTTTGCGCCGCTGACCATCTGGCTGCCGGCCAATACCTCCGGCAAAGGCTATTGGCTGCACCCGATGGGCTTGACCTTCCACGTGACTTCTAATGCCGTGATCCCCGGCGCCGCCGACGGCAATCGGCTGGAGGGCGTAACCGTCAAGGGCCGGGAAATCTCCATTCCGCTATACGAATTTCCCGTGACCGGGGAAGCAGGCACGCGCTTGGTTACCGAGGGCGTGCAGATGATGGCCTTCGACGAACGAAGCGCCGGGTTGACCTCCTACACCACCTGGTTTCCGAAGACCACCCCCTACGTCCTGCGCATCTCGGACCTCGGTCCGGCCATCGAGATCGAAGGCGGGCTCAAGCCGTTTCCGCATAAGTCCTTCGTGATGGACAAGCGTGATCCGGCGCGCGGCCTGAGGCGACTGCTGGCGGTAGAGATGACCGGGCGCCATTTGACGGCCGGGACCTCTATCCAACTCCGTATCCGGGCGCTTGATCCGGCCACTGCGATCCTGGCCAAGAACCGGGCTGACGCCGCCGCGAATGCCGTACGCCGGGCCCAGAACGAGCAACGGCAGAGGAAGCCCGGCGCCGCCAAAGCCCTGGCCGCGGCCCGGGCCGCCTTGGCCAAACTCAAAACGGCGAGTCCCGGGGACCTGCAGCAGAACCTGGCGGCCGGCGCCGAGCGCTTTGCCCGGCTGCAGGCCTACGACGGTTCGCAGTGGACGGACCTGACCCTGAAGAAGTCAAAGGCCGAGGTCTACGGAATCGCCGTGCCCAAACTGGCCGACGGCATCTACCGGCTGCGCGTCGGCGTGCGCGGCAAAGGTGTGCCGGAACTCACGAGCGATCAATGGGTGAGTCTGGCGCGGCCCCGGCCCTACAGTGCCGGTCTGTTCACCCCGCGCGGCCGCGTCGCCTTCGTCCGCGGCGAGTCATTTTGGCTTGGCCTCGGGGTGATCGCCGTTGAAGAGCCGGTGCCGGCGGGCACGCTGGTCACCGTCGTGCTGTACGATCCACGCGGCAAGCGTCTGCCGATACTTTCGACGCAAACCAAAGCGAAGATCGAGAACCGCGACACGCTGATCATCCGTCTGGATTCATCAGCCACGCTGAAACTGGCGCCGGGGGTCTACCGGGTGACAGCGAGAGTCGGCAAGATCAACGCCCGCGCCATGCCCTTGCGCCTGGTCGAGCCCGAACGGGAAACGCATTTCCTGAATCTGATGAACGGCAAGTACAGTGCCCAGGGCGCGCTCTATCGGGCGGTGCTGAGGAGCGGCAAGCACTTGGAGGAGTTGGCCGAAGACCTCGCCGCGTCCGGCTACAACGCCTTTATGGGCATGACCTATGATATGGAGCGCGTGGCTCGTCACAACCTCGACCTCGAACAGCTTGTGCGCGAACGTCCGGAGCTCGGCCCGTGGGAAAGCTACTATCAGCCCAGCCACCGCGACCGCTTCATGGACGCCCTCGTACGACATCGAATCCTGTTCTGGGAGGAGATGATCACCTACAACGACACCATGCACCCGCGCAACACCCAGATTCTCGAAGCCACCGAACGCTACTGCACCATGGAAACCGCCTCGATGGTGCACAGCCCGGCTTTCCAGGGCATCTGCATGTACGACGAAGTCTACAACAGTGCCCAGCAAGGCATCCCGGAACAGCTATTCACCAGCTTTGCGAAGTGGCAGGAAATGAAGTACCGCGAGAAGCATCCGGGGCTAACCAGTGCGCGGGCCTTTAAGGCCTTGGACCGTTTCGCGACGCTGCCTCCCGGCCAGCGCGACTTCAAGGACCTCCAGACCTTCCGTACCTGGCCCGAATTCGAAGACGGGCTCTGGGCCGACTTCTCCGTGCGCGGCGCCCGCGGCGCCAAGCGGGCCATGCCCAGCAGCCGCAATTTTGTGATGCAGCGCTTCTTCGGCGCCAACGGCAGCAACATCTTCCCAACCGGCACCCCGTACAGTGTGCACACGCCTTATGAAATCGCCACTTGCGTGATGTACAAAGACGGCGGCAGCGGCGACCGGCCGGTGTTCGCCCCGATGCAGGCCGACGTCCTGCGGACCCGGGACGACCTGGTGGTGACCACCCAACTGCACTCCTTTGGCAGCCCGGGCATCTACGGCAAGCACATCATCCGGCAGGCGATTTTCGCCCTGGGCCAGAAGACTGACGGCTTCACCTATTTCACGCTGCCGCATTCGCCGACCGAGCCGAACCCGCACGACTGGCGGGACACCATCAGCGATATCACCAAGCGGCTGACGACGCCCTACGGCGACCTGTTTCTGGCTTCGCGGCGCGGCTACAAGAAGGTGGCGGTCTATGCCTCCCGCACCACGGACCATTTGGCCGCCCGCAAGCCCATACTGCCACGAGTCGCCTGCGAAGGGATTTGGGTGGCCTGTATCCGCGCCGGGTATCCCGCCGACTTCCTCTATGATGAACATGTTCTCGCGGGCAAGGCCAAGGAGTACGAGGTCCTGTTCTTTCCCGGCGTGTACTTCGAAGAGGAAGTGCCGCCAGAGCTGCTCAAGCAACTCCAAGCCTTCGTGAACGCCGGCAAACTGCTTATCGTCGAGAAGGGCAGCAAACTGCCGATCGAGGGCATCGTCAAAGCCGACTCCACCTTTGACGCCTACGATGGGAAGGCCGATTCCTTTCCCCGCTACATTGACTTCGAGTCCGAGATGGTCTGGGACCAGTCCGAAGAAATGACCCGCGTCATCAAGGACCTCCTCCAACGCAAAAACGTGCTCCCCGCCGCCAAGCACGACCTGCGCGTCGGCCCGGACTGGCTGCGGTGCCGACAGGGCGAATACCTGCTGATTCCGAACTTCAAGTTCACCGAATGGACCGGCCTATACAAGACCCGGTACCAGGCACCGGACCAGCCCACCATCCGCTTCCCCAAACGCCCCCCGGTCTGCTATGACGTGCTCGCCATGAAACGCCATCCGGTGAAGACCGATGGCGAATGGATGGAAACCACACTCGACATGCGCCACGTGCCGGGGGCCATCCTGGCATTCCTGCCCGCAGCAATCGAGGGGGTCCGTCTGCGCGCTACGGCAACGCTGAAGGGCGGCGACACCCTACAGTACCGCGCCGCAGCCATCGACGCCGATGGCAAGACCATTGACGCCGGCATCCCCTTCGAAATCTCCCTGTTGCCTCCGGCACAAAAACCGAAACGGGAAAGAATGCCGGTGCATCGCATTTTCCGGGCCGGCACCCCGGAGTATGCCGGGGCCTACGCCATGCCGGCGAACGCCGCGCCGGGCGAATGGACCTTACGCTGTCGCGAGTTATTTAGCGGCCACGTCTCCAACGCCCGCGTCGCAGTAGTAGGTCCCGACCGCCGCGCGGGACTTCCCATAGTGGCGGCGAAGTTGGACGAGCGACCCGTATGGATCGCCCGAAAGCAGCAGCTCGCCAGCTTTCTCAAGCAGGGGACGCCCCAACAAGGGCGCGAAACGGGAAAAACAAGGACCATCCTCATTGTCGTGGATATCCACCAGCGTTGGGTCAAAGGGCCAGCCGCTGAACTGGCGAAGAAGCTTAGGGCCTTGGGAGTCAAGGCCAAGGTCGTCAAACTGCCGGACGTCTTGCGATTGCCCAAGCCATGGCACCGAATGAATCCCGAGATTGACGGTAGCCGATTGTGGCGAGGATCACTCGTCCAGCCGGGCCTATTCGTCGACGCACCGATAATCATCATGGGCAGACGCAACGACCATCGCCTCATTGAAGCGGCCCAGCGCCGGGACCTGCTGGGGGAGCCGGTTTCCGAAGGCTTTCCGGGGCCGGGCCGGGCCTTGGTGCGCTGGCTGCCCGCGGCCTTTTCGAACCATTTCGACACGGTGTTCATCCTGGCCAACGACGCGGCCGGATTGCGCGAGGGCATTGAAGCTCTGACCAGGCTGGACCAACAGACCGAAGATTACCCGCAGCATCCTCAGGGCAAGCTTGCCCAGGTTGATCCCCAGGCCCCCCTGCGCGACGGGCAGCCCGGAACCCCGGTATCGACCGCGTTCCGCGATCAGGCCGGCCTGCGGGACATGGTGAATTCCCTGGACGTGGATCCGGCGACCGGCCGGCTACTGTGCGGCACCCGGGACTACGGCCACAACCTTTTCTGTCTGGATCGCGCCGGCAAGCTGCTCTGGAAGGTCTTCCTGCCGGAGCACAACGTCTACTTCGCGCGTTGGTATGACGACGGCAAGAAGGTCGTGGCGGCAACGGGCCGGGGCTACTTCGTGTTCCTGTTGGACGGCAAGACCGGCAAGGTGTTCAAGAAGTTCGCGGCCACCGAGTATCCGGCCTATCACGGCCATTGGACCAATGGCGGGGAAGGTGCGGTCGACACGCAAGTGTCCATTGTCATCAACCCGGCCAAGCGCCAGATTCTGATCGGTGGGCTCACTGGTTTGATGGTCGTGGACTATGACGGGCGCAAGGCCTGGCGTCATGACGTGGCCGAGGCGATTGCTTCCATCCCGTCGAAGGTCGAGGCCAGCGGCGGCGCCGGCAAATACCGGCGGTCGGTTTCGATCAGTTCATTTATTCTGTCCCCGGACGGCAGCCGGGTGGCCCTGTCGCAATTCGAGAAGGTCGGTACCACGGTCATCCAGAACAATCTGGTGGACGTCTGGGCGCACTTCCCGCATATCTTCGACGCGGCCACCGGCAAGGTCCTCTTGAAGAACACCGAGGACCCGGGCAATCAGACCAGACCGGCGGGCTGGCGGATGGTCTGGCCGAAAGGCGCGGACCTGCCCCGGGTGCGTACCGGCGATCTTGAAGCGCCGCTTCTCAAGGGAGGCAAGCTCGACGCCTTCGAGTACGCCCCCGGTTGGCGTCTGGCGAACGGCGATTCCCTGATTCTGAAGCCGGACGAAGCGGTTCGCCGGCGGCCCGACCGTACGGTCGTCTGGCGGGCTGACGAAGGCTACCAATGGCTGACCTGGTACGACCGTTCGAATGCCAGAGAATCGCGCCTCTATCGTTGCAGTCGTGCCGGCTTGCTTCGCTGCTTCGACCTGTCGACCGGCAAGGTGATCTGGCAGGACCAACTGCCGTTTGCCGGGGTTCCACACCCGGTGGCGGACGGCTTGATCGTGGGCTGCAGCAACGGGCTGGTGGTCCGGTATGATCAGGCGGGCAAGCGAATCTGGACCACGCGCCTGCGGGACCTTCACAAGGTCCCCGGGCATGACTATCCGGAGTATGTCCGGGCCGCCAAACGCCGTGATGTTGACCAAACCGGCGAATTTTTCCCAATCGGTGTTGACGGGCCCGACGACCACCGGGACATCCTGCGGATGGGCCTGGAGCAGTTGGTGAACGGCGGTTTCGAGGCGGCGACAGGATGGCAATTGGCGGACGGCAAAGCGAAACTCGGCAAGCCGGCTAAGGCCGGCAAGGCGGCTTTGCAACTGGCTCAGGGGCAGTTGGTCATCCAGCCCATGAAGCAACGGGTGATCCCGTCGGCAACCTATCTGCTCGAATTTTTCTATCGGGTTACGGATCCGCACACCAGACTGACCGTCGGCGCGATGTTGAGTTCCGGCGACAAGGAGTCTCTGACGGCGTCGCAGTTCGGTGGACGTCCCAACGAGTGGACCTTCGGGCGACTGGCGATCAAGAGCCTCGCCAACACCGACAGGATGACCATCGGCTTTGAAGCCGACGGCGGCGCCGTCTCGGTGGATCAGGTGTCGTTGCGGCCGGTACGCTTCCCCTCGGCGAATCTGCTGGCTAACGAAGAACTGCACATGGTCGAGCCGACTTTCGTGCGGGACTACCGCATCACCTATGGTCGAATCCCCAGTGAACTGAAGAAGAAGATGATGGGCCGCAACCGGGTGGCGGCCTTCAAGCAGGGCGGGACCTCGACGGCGCCGACCTTCTACCAGGAAGAGGCCTTCCTGCACAATGGGCGGCTTGACGATGTGGGTCCACGCTGGGCCTACATCCCGGACTCGATCGGTTTCAGCGTGGTCCTATCGCAGCCCGCCTATGTGTCGCATCTGGTGTTGTACTTGAACAACTCCATGCCGGATAATGCCTACAGATTCATCAGTATTCAGGCCAACAACGTGGAGACTAAACGGCAGGAACTGGCGGCGTTGGTCCGTGGCAACCGCCGGCGCTTCGTGGTCGTGCATTTCAAGCCGGCCTTGCGCACGGACCACATCAAGATTCTGCCGCGGCACCGGGCGAGTCAGGACTGCCTGACCGAGGTCGAACTGTACGGCCCCCTGGGAGGTCCCGACATGGCCGGCAAAGGCAAACAGTTCCCGGATCTCGAGCATGGCTTCCCAATGTTCATGGGCCATCCCACGCACGTACCGCCGCGTCTGCCGGAAGACCTCCTGGGTCTCTATGTGGAAAGCCCGCGGATCCGCTTCTGGGGGCATCCGCCATACTTCTCCAACTGCACCGTCGCAGACGGCGGTTTTACGGCCACCGATACGGGTGGGGCGGTCCACGAGTTTCGCCTGCCGGCGCCGCCGCCACCGGGCAAAAGGCTCCGACCGCACGAGCGCCGGCGTTATGAACAGTTGAATCATGGCCGGAACTGGAAAATCGGTTCGATCAACCCGACCACGACGCCCGCTCGTTATGCCGGTCGGCTGATCGCCGGTACCGCGGACGGCAAGATGCACGCGGTGGCCGACAACGGCACCTACCTGTGGAACTTCTCTACCGGTGGCCGGATATACTCCTCGCCGCTGCCGGACGGTGATGATGTGTACTTCGGATCCGATGACGGCAAGCTCTACAAAATCGACGTTGACTCAGGAATCCTGATCTGGGAATTCACCACCGGCGGCAAGGTCCGCGGCGCGCCGGCCCTGGCCGGACGAACGGTGTTCGTACCATCTTGGGACGGCTTCCTGTACGCCGTCCACGCCGATTCGGCCAAGCTGCTCTGGAAGAAACCGATCGCCAAGTACACCCGTTGCAGCCCGGCCGTGCATCAAGGGCGTGTCTATCTAGGCGACGAGCAAGGCAACTTGCTGTGTTTCAGCGCGAGCGACGGCCAAGCGCTATGGAAACAGAAGCTCGACGGCTTTATCAGCCGTTGCCCGGTCGTGACTCCCAAGGGTGTCCTGTTCGCCACTGACCAAGGCAGCCTGGCGATGATCGGCACCGACGGGCAGGAGAAGTGGCGGCGTACTCTCAAGAGCCGAATCTCCGGGCAGCCCCTGGCCACGCAATCGCAGTTCCTCGTGCCGCACGAAGGAGGTCTGGCCGTGCTGGAGCAGACCGGCGGCACGGATGACCAGCGTCTGCAGTTGCCGAAATCACCCGGCCAGGTGATCTCCATGATGCCGTACAAGAAAAACCTGTTCCTGCTTGCCGGCGACGTCCGGATCCAAGTGGTCAACGCCCGCAGTTTCACGTTCCAGCACGTAGTCCCCATCCTCTGGCGGCCGAAGCCGCCGGAGCCGGAGAAGAAGAAGTAATCGGTAATCGACAGGAAGCGAGTTCGGAGTTCAGCATGAGTACTATCGGTCATATACGTCCTATCAGCCCGCTGGCGACAACCCTGATCGTTATCCTTGTAGCCTCGGCACTGTGTTTTTTCCCGTTTCGTGTCCTGATGGTGCCGGCCGCCGCGGCCGAGACGCCTTACCTGCTGATCGACAACTTCAGCCGCCGTTTGCCCTCGAGCAACGAGATTCAGGCCACGCGGGTGACCGACAACCCCAGGCAGGGGCTGGCCATGGCCAAGCTGAGCTACCGCCTGCACCCGCAGCACCGCCGCGCCCACCTGTGGGTGAACCGCTATATAGGCGGCCAGGGGACCTTGAAGTTGTGGGTGAAGGGCAATAAATCCGACCACAGGGTGCAATTGGTCCTGTGGCATGCCCGCGTGACCATGGACAAGGGGGGCCGTCAGCGTCATCATGACCGCCGTGACAAATGGTCACCCGGTCTGAAGCTCAACTTCGATGGCTGGAAGCTCTTCACCTTCGAGATGAAGGGCATTCCGGCCGGCCACAAGGTTTGGTTCAAGGGCTTCGTCCTGAGCGGTGACCGCCGCAGCAAGGCGCCGTTGACCGGCGCTCTGCTGATCGACGATCTCACCGTGGCGCCGCTGAAGGAGCGGCCGCAACTGGCCGTGCAGCACGGCCTGCTCGGACCCAACACCAGGAGCTTCACCAAAGACCTCGCGTTGTTCCTGGACATCCACAATTTTACCAGAACCGCGGGGCAGGCGAAGGTCCGCGTGACCATGACCGACCGGAACGAAAACCGCGTGGCCGACCGCGAGTTTAGCGTTGAGCTGGCGCCCGGTAAACGGCAGGAAGTGGCATTGCCACTACTTGTGGAGTTGAAGGTGGAGAACCTGGAGCTCTACGTGGGGCCTTTCAAGATCAGCGGGGACATCCTGAGTGCCGAACTGCCCGCCGTTTCGCGGGCCTTCGATCACGACTTGGTGATGTCCAATGCGTATGTGATGTGGGAGGACTTCGCGAACGCCGAGGGGGACTGGCTGGCTTCCGGGTGGGAATCGGCGGGCGGCTTCAATGTGCATCGGATGCACCACTGGATCGAATGGCTGATGGGTGAAGGTCCACGCGCAACATCCGTTACCCAGACCAAGACGCGGCTGAGCCGGGTGGACCTAAAGCAGGAGGCAGCGTTGCTGCACCTTGTGCCGGAGGGAGAGCGTCTCCTGCACAAAACGCGGCAACGCCGCCCGCCCGGCCGTTACGCTTTACGCCTGGACTACGAAGACAATGCCGAGGTCTACAACGCTCGGTCCAGAGTCCCGCGGCTGGCCGGCAATCCACTGACCGCCGAACGTTTCTTTCCGGGCAACGCCTTCCGGGCCGGTATCTGGGTGCGCGGCGACGGCAGCGGCGCGTTGTTGCAGGGGGTCTTTCTGGACTACTCGGACAT
>SDBT01007794.1_pt1 | contig 17579 bp, 9 predicted proteins | sample 2277101 | NCBI WGS metagenome assembly SDBT01 (sample SAMN10404973, study PRJNA504765) | marine sediment metagenome | isolation source: marine sediment core GS10_PC15, 103 cmbsf | place: Arctic Ocean: Southern Knipovich Ridge | collected 2010 | reverse complement strand
GAAAAAATTGGCCGAGGCCATCAAAGTACAAATCAACTTCGAAGGGGAAGAATTGGTTGCCGCTCGACAGCGGGCCCAAACCAAACAGAAACGGATTGACCAAATCATCAATAATCTGCTGGATAACATTACATCAACCAATCGTGAATACGTCGACCGGCGGTTGAACGAGCTTAAAAAACAGAGGCAGCAACTCGAGGCCAGACTTGAAGAACTTGATCAGCTTTCTTTCTCACAGGCCGAAATCGACAATATAGTAACCGATTCGATGCAGTTTTTATCCGGCCTCGAATTCACACTCCATCAGGGCCTGCCTCAGGAAAAGCTCGTTGCCCTGAGGCAGTGCATTGAACGATTTTGGATCGATAAGCCTGCTGGCACTATCAAACTGGCCATCCGCTTAGTACCCGTGGGGAATCTACAAGCTACTCAAGAATTCAAGACGTCTGTTTAAATAATATTCATCCGAGAAAGATGAAGACCGCACGGAGGTAAAAGTACTGGTCCTCGGACACGTGAAGGTCTGGAGCGGTCAAGAAAAGCAAACTTCAAACATGGCTTCTATTCAGCTGAATTATTAGAAGAACGTAAGTTCATTAGGCAGCTTTTGCGTAATAGCCGAGAAACACTTGAGCAAGTTGAAAAGAAGGTTGAAAGTAGAGTTTTAAGCGGATTTTAAGGGCTGAGTTTGAAAGATAGGCTGTTATAGCCCAAAGGATTATCGTTCTCAATTACGGAAAGAAAATCGCACACTCAAAATAGGGATTAAAATACATTTTTTATACAGATTTTCTTTAAGTAGCCTTAGCAACATTGCAGCACCAACAGTTTTGCGGAATTAGACGTCTGATACGACGCTGTTAACAAGATCCTCCTATGCGTATTCCTAGTCACAATTCTGGAAAGAAGATCGAGAAATGACGCATATGTCTTGGACAAATCTAGTTCGCTGTGGTATTATCTATGGCGTTCCAAGTTTGTCGGCGCGTGTGAGTAGGTCCTTGTGGACTGATTCTCCGATGAGTACGATTTGGAATGATCCAATGGTTAGCACATGGCTGATACTAAGGTAGAAACTATGAAACTGCTAACGAAAAGCATCCACCGAGTTGCTCTTATTGGAGTAATTGCCCTACTGTTCACCAGTTGTTTACCCAAACCTCCTGATTTCAGAGCAAAGCTCTCGAATCCGAAGGGCCTCACACGTGGCAGCAAAGTAGTCTGGCAAGGGCAGGAAGTCGGCATTGTGATGAAAGTGCAACAACAATCGGATTATTTCTTAGCGGATGTAAGATTGTGGCAAAAATTTAGAGGCCAAATCCGAGATGGTGCAACTACCTCCGTTGAAGTCGTCGGTTCGCGACACAAGCCAATCCTGCGCATCTACGGCGGCAAGAACTCCTTAAGGCCTGCTCTCGCGAAAGGAGATATCCTTGAGGAGGCGTCTGTTCTAGACCGAGTAAAGATTAAAGCAACCTTTGTCCAGTGGCTCAAATCGAGCAATTACTTCCGTCGCTTTCTCATCAGTATCCCTTTAGCTTTTCTTACAATGTGGCTTGTGTTCAAGTTTGTGAAACGCATAATCAAAATAGTTCTTGTTCTTGTCATCCTCTTTTGTCTCGCTGGCTTGTGTTATGTTATCCGATACGAGTGGGATCGGTATGAAGCCTCTCATATCTCACTTAAGACCAAGGCTGTAAGTACTGATTTTTTTGAGAGGGCAGATAGTAGCCCAGAAGCTCAGCAATCCCGCAGTGACATGAAGGGTGAATCACAGGCAACTCCTGATGCTAATAGGCCCGAATCGGACGGTGAACCAAATGCATTCTCCGAGGATTGATTTACACAACATCCTGCCTGCGCCAAAAGCAATCTCGATAGAGTAGGTATTGCTGGGGTTCCAAGAGAATTCCTAAAAGTTCAATCGCCACGCAGTCTACGAACGAGCCATAATATAAGCATCTCTCCTGTAAGGAGAGCCAAGACTGCCCACCGGAAAGCCCGTTTTTTTTGGATCTTAGCCTCCGACTCATGGGATTTTATTTCTTCAACTTTGAACAGCCTCGGCTTGTTCTTGTTGGTCGCACGAATTAGTCTGACAAGATCCCATGCATACCGACAAGTCCGCCAATATCTTCGATTCATACGAGCGATCTCAAACTTATCACGAAATTGCTTGATGGAACTCTCGACTTTCTGTCGTCGCCCCACCAAGTCACGCAATTCCTCAATCTTTTCCGAGCAAACAGTACCTCCACAACTCTTCAGACTGTCGGGCGCGCCAAGAAGAATGTCGAGCGCCTCTTTGAATTGACACTCATTCTTAAGATACTCAGCTGTCTCAATATCCTTCTGATAATCTTGAATATCGTTTGGAATGGAACCAAATTCCGTCCAGGAATCATTGAAAGCGGTCTTGTGTGTGTCGCTCAATTCTTGCACTTTTTCAAACGCTTTATCAAGATCTCCATTCATAAATAGGAAGGAAAGCAAATCTTTTGATTGCTTGATCTGTTGGGCTAGACATGTTGCACGTAAGCTTTCGAACTCAATCTGCTGTTGTCCGACTAATTCTAAATCGCTACTATCAATGTGCTCTGCTACGTTCCACGCTAATTGGAGATTGTTCGAATCAATGAGACTTCTAAACAATGCAAAGATGGTATTGACCCATAGATCAAGACATTCTGTGACCAATTTTATTTTTGGCACATTGACCTCGCGAATGCGTGAGTATGCGAGTCTATACTCCTTCTCCTGCATGGCGGTTCTGACCTTGATTAGTTGTTGTAGATTCTCTATAAAAAAGCTGCTTATTTCTTTGATCCTCCATCCCTTTTCCTTTAGTTTCCTGATGATCTCCAAGCATCGTTGGTAATCGCCTCTGTTCTTGCGCTCCTCCATCTCTTCAAGCTGTCGAGCCACTGGATCAATGAGTGCCCAATATTTCTCCCAATCTTGCTGCTTATATCCGCTTTTACCTGGTTCACTATCTCGAATCCTTTGGATAATAGAGTATGCATTTGTGAAATCGTGCCGTCGAACAATGAACTCAAGTTCATCGAGTTTATCGTCAACTTCATCAAAAGGATTTATTCCCGACTCAGTGCGACTGTACACCATATCCCATTCATACCGGGCCTCGGGCCAGTTTTCTTTCTTTATGTTCTCTTGGTATTGTTCATATTTTGGTTCATTGCTCAACATGAGTTTTCTCCGTCTGTGACTTAGTTTCCTAATTATTGAGATACAATAACTTGGGCCTTAGATATTTCTCCTGTTGCCCTCTCGATGTAACCCATCTTCACAACATTAGCTATAGTGCCCGATGGATACTTGTCCATAGGCATTGCGGACTGCACATCGTGAAGCCGTTCGTCTGGCCGTGTCTGCCCGATGGTAATGTCAATCAGATCAAGACCAAGTTGCTGGAGAGTCTCAGCGAGCTGAGAATATGCTTTATCCCCATTACCCTGAAATCTCCCCATAACAATGCTTATATAGGGCATACCGATTTCTTTCAGTAAAGTACGGCGAGTTTGCTCGATTAATTTAGAATCAAACGATCCTGAGCCTTTAGTGTTCGTGTATGCTGTCAATATCTCCTGAGCCTTCCCAAGCAAGCGGCTTGAGCGTTGATCCGCGTCCGGCAAAGTCCTCGTCAACAAACGATCCAGCTTCTCACGAATCTCCTGCAGATTATCTGTCGTCTCAATATAAGCACGCAGCGATGCGCTGCCCTTACTGGAACAGATCTTCGACAGTAGTCTCTGCCCGATTTCCCCCAAGTGCGGCAGCGCATCTGCATGACTCACTAATGAAAGAGCATTAAGTAGGTTGGCTGCATCCTGTGGAAGCGCCGTAGTAACTTGTTCGATCAGTATGTCCAGCTCCTTACGTGCTGCCACGACGGCAGCGTTCTTCTCCGCAAGTCTCTCTTGACGTAAGGTAATCAGATCATTTTCTTGAGAAGCGATCTTTTCATTGAGTTGTTCCATCTCACGGTGTGAATCTTCGCGTAGACGCTCGATAGATTGAGACAGTAGGGTTTCCAGCGACTCAGTCTTGGATTTGAATTGGGAAGCGGACACATAATCTTCTATACCGCCTTGTATTATCTCACGAATCCGCCGAACTTCATCTTTCAATTTCTGATGGTCTATCTTAGCGTGTGTCGTACTGATTTTGACTGCCCGTTGCATGTCCTGAAATTCCTCTTGTATGCTTTTCACAGAACGCCTCAAGTTCATTATCACCCGGTCTTCGACGTAGTTGTTGGGGGACGCCAAGAGTTCCTTGCGCTTGCGTGGCTCCCAGTAGTATGATTCGTCATCCGTGTATAGCCTTAGCTTCAGCTTCGGCCAAAAGAACACGTAAGCGATGACAATCAAGCTCATTATACTGACGAGAGGAAAGAGTATCCACCAAAACAGACTCCGTCTTGATCCATTTTCAGACTCAACGCCAAGATTATTCTTTTTGACAATAGTATTTATTTCGGACTCCTCCAACGTTCCCCGCTGCTGTCCGGCGCCACCTTGGGTCGTATCTTTGTTCCCGTCTTCAAATGTTGACTCAGGTGGTATTGCAACAGTAAATGTATTGAATGCCGTTGGCAATTCTTCCCTTGTGTGAGTTACACCCCATCGATACGTACCGTTTTTTTTAAGGTCATTTGCATCGCACAAATACTCATCCCCTGACACGTCATAGATAAAATCCTTATTATCCGCAAAGCGCCACACTTTCAGATGTTTCGGTTCTGGATCCTCCTTCCACCTGAATTGAATTGGGAAATCAGACTCAGAGTTGAATTCAGTCCCGTCGACGGGTTTAAGAATAACTGCGTAACATATAGTTTGGCCAACAAGAGCGAAGACGATAAATATAGATGTAATCCAATATCTGCGTTTCATAAGTAGATTGCCTCCGAAGTCTGATCGTGGACAGGTTCAATCTTTATTTCGTAACCATCAAGCTCAGCATTGAGCATTCCCGTATCCGTTGAGAAGAACAGAGAGAAAGTGTGCTCCCCTGGAGGTTGATCGGTCAGAACAATCTTCCCGATTGCCGTAACTTCAGAATCCCTGTTGTCAAGCACAACATTGTTGTGTTTTTTCCCATTCTGGATGATACTCATCTCGCGGAATCCATGTTCGAGGTCTTCCAATTGCAATGTTATAGTCTTTTTACTTTCGCCAAACACCGAACCCATCGGGATAAGTTCCACAAATGGGGGAGATGGGGTATTTACCCAGGTCCCCTCTATGCCATATCTGTATGAAGTGCGATTGAGTCTGTGTAGCTTGATACGACCGTGTGCGTTTTCCATAGCTGCCCATGCAGCTCCGGCAGCCACAGAACTCTTAAGAGGCATATCAGGATCCTGAAGCTCAGGTAGCAGATCGCTGAATAGTCCACGAACGGCTTGTTGGAAGCATGGGATGATACTGGACTGCCCGGTAAGCAAAACAGTGTCAATGTCCCCGGTTTTCAGGGAAACACTGGAAAGCGTCGTTTTAACAAGGTTAGTGGCTCGACGAACGCGTTGGCGGATCATCTTCTCAAAAATTTCTTTTGTGATCTTGTCCTTAAATTCAAATTGCTTTCCATTGCCCTTCAAAACTTCATTGCCATCTGCATTAAAGAAAGGGGTGAAAGAGAACGCAACTTCACTCTCTTCAGAGAGTCTTTCCTTCAATTCTTTCGCCGCTTGATACAATTTCACGCGATTCCTTTGAAGGGCTTGGAAACCAGCGCGTTTCCCGAATTTCGTGATAAATCTCCAGCGTGACGAAGTGAGGGCTGCCTCGGTAATATTGGGGCATTTCTTTTTAGCTCTTTTGGCCAGGGCTCGCACCACTTGCAAGTCCAGATCAATCCCTCCCATGAGATTATCACCCCGTGCTATTATGAGCCGTACGTTTAGTATTCCGCGCTCATCCTTTGTAAACTCAACTACGGAGATATCCAATGTCCCGCCTCCAAAGTCAAAGACAAGGACACGGAATACAGGTTTCTCCTCGATTCTTGAAATAACGAGACTCTTGTTACGAAAATAGAAGCACATTGCGGCCGCAGTAGGTTCGTCAATTATGGTCGGATTAATCCCCTCGTCCCCCCAAGCCAAACGACAGGCCTCTTCGCAAGCCTTCACCATTGCCTTACGTCGCGGCCCCCAGAAGCCCGCCGGTATGGTCATTGCTACTTGCTCCGGGCAACAGTTATGACGCCGCCCTGCTTCCAATAGAAGTTGCTCGATGACCCATGTGGCCAATTGGGTACCGCTGTACTCCCTGTCATATATCCGCCATCTGTCTCTCCCAATGGCACGCTTCACGCTATGGATTACTCCTCCTGAATGCATATAGGCTCGATTCCCGCGTATATCAGGCCCATGGAGAAGCCAATCTTCGTACCTGTGGAGTTGTTCCACAAAGATCATCATCGAAGGAACAAAAGGCTCACTGGTTTCGTCGTCTTCCACAACCTCCGGCATCGTTAGAGCCTCGTCAATATATGCAACACAGGAGTTCATTGTGCCAAAATCCACAGCCATTAATCCTCGCTTCTGCTTAGGAACTCTGAATTGTGCTTGCCCCTTGACGAAGTACTCCCCTATATGGGGAGAATCCGTGAGAAGCCGTATACCAACAGGTAGTTTTGTGTCTTCAGAAATATGCTGGCCGTTAACGCGAGTGCTCATAACGAATTCGAGTTTGGGTGCTGTTTGTTCTGTTTTCAGGGGCTCGACTTTCATCGGTAGTTGCTTTGGCAGTACGCGAATTAGATTGCTGTCCGAAGAAACCTTAGTAATAGTGAAGGGGCTTCCTCCGGTGTTATGAACCTCCACTGAGGCAATTCGGGTTTGCCCGCAAGAGAAGTTGAATGCTCTTCCTGGCACCAGCTCGGTGAATTTCAAAGTTTTAACCTCAATCTTTGGCGGCCGTGCGCATCGGGGGGATCTGATTTGGATTATCACATCAATTGCTGAATCCTTGGAACGGAAAGTAATCGGGATCGAGAAAATATCCCCAACATTCTCCTGCTCTATGTTGGTCCAAGCCACAAATGGTATCGACACAATGTTGGAGTAGCCGTCTATCTCAAAAGAGTCCCCGTCTTGGAGCGCAACCTGAATGGGATCGTCACGTGCCTGTTCCAGAGTGGCGCTAACTCTTTGGCCTCCGTGGTTGATGACTCTGACCACGAAATGCTCCATATAGCGCACACCCGAATCAGAATCGCTGGTTATCAGTTCTTGAAGGTCTATTGGCTGGTCTGTCTCAATCGTGACTTCACCGGGCATCGGGATGCCAAAACGAATCGTGCCTTTAGGCATCCGTGGGTCTGAGCTCTCGAATTCAACAGAGCAAAACTGTCGCTTTCGTTTTAACAATTTTCCTGAGTCTATTAAAAACTTGATGGGTGTACCATCCTCAGAAAAGGGATCGAGTGAGACCACGTGTTGTTCCGATGAACTCACTCGTACAGCGGAATCTATGGTGTCCTTGATTCGTATAGTCAGCGGCGAGCGCCCCTGGTTACGTGCGACGATCTCGTGCTCAATCGTGCCTTTAGCGTCCTCCGGCAAATCGATGTACAAGCCGTCATCAAAAACAAGTTGGCACAATGGTTTTCCACAGAGCCCGCAAAAGCGGTCACCAAGAACGAATTCATGCAATTGGCAAAACGGACATTTAGCCACGGCTTCCTCATTTCAGTATTCTTCTTGAGCCCAATTGATCAACCAAGGGAAATTACGGATTCGCTCTCGCTCCTCCTCATTAAGAGGTTCGTCCCAAGTCAGCCCACGAATATGCAAGTAGAATGCGTCCAACCTGGCAATCTTAACCTCATAGATCTTACTCTGACTCTCTGACCAAGAGTCCGATGCCAATCCCTCCTCCCGCTCAAGATCTAATCCTCGTTTGACAGACATATATCGATCTTTTAACTTCTCATGTGACTCAGCGGGAGTCTCTCCTAACGTGCGAACGACTGAGCTCAATTTTTCAACAAGATAGGGAATAAACCTTTTTGCTGTTTCTCTATTTGCTTTCTGTATGTAATCACTTTCTCTTTCCACATAAACTCTCTCTGGGATGCCGCGTCGACTGGGGAGCTCAAAATAATAGATACGCCGCCCATCCTCAACAAGCCAACGGAAAAGCCTATCGGCAATATCTCCAACCGCCTCATCTCCGGAGACGCGAGTTCCTCGCAGTACTTCCAGGGCGTGTTCCAGAAGGAACTTTATATACTCGGCGCGGTCTAGGTCACCAAACGGAGGACCTTTTGGATGCCAACGCTTGTCGGTCCATCTCAAAATTTGAGAGCCCGCCATGGAACTATCACGGTGATTTCTATATGCCTTTTCGAAAAACTCTGAAGCCGCCATGAAAGTCGTCGAAAACAAGGCTTCCTCTTGATAGAATATGAGATAGTGTGTTAGCCCTGGGAGCGCATGATACCCCCAAGTTCCTTCTTGTTGTGGCAACATGTTCACTCTGCCTTGTAGTCGGTTGCCCAGAGCTTCATCGCTCGTGGCATCACCAAACACCGCATTCTTAGTTTCTTTATGCGGTGGTCTCAGACGATTTCCCTCTCCTTGGAGATAATCTTGTGTGAACTCCATGTAGGGTGAAGCATAATTAACTACATCAGCAAGTGAATCCCAATTTTTCAAGGACTCATCAAGGACTCGCTTACCTGAGCTTTTCATCTTCTTCAGAATGCTAATGGTCAGGGCATCAAGCATCCCTGCGCCTATCTCATCTGAGTTCCCCTTGTCAATGAGGCCCCGAGTCCACTCGATAGTAAAAAGTTTGTTTGTGGTGAAGACTGTACCGATCATCGCTAGTTCAGCATTCTTGGAGGACAACTTCCGCTGCTGCAATTCCAGTTCAGATTCAACCGTACCGTCCTGTGCAGCTAAGAGATAACGAACATTACGAGGAGGATTTCGCAAGTTGTCCTTGATTCTCTTTGCCTGTATGGCGAAGTAACCTTCGCCCAGATTCTCTGGATCAGCAAGCTCCCTAAGAATTTGTTCCTCCCGATGAAGGGCATTGTCGATATTGCTCAACTCATCCAGTGCACTATTAATCGCAATCCTCCAGAATCTGGCAGAGAGCGTATCCAATGCTTTCTTGGCCAAATTCTCAAAGATATTTCTTGCCTGTAGCCTGCGTTCGTATAGCGCACGCCGTCTTAGCCCCATGATCTTGAGCCAAAAGTCACTCTCCAGTGCATGTAGCTTCCTGAAGAACTTATCCATTTTCGAGATCGGAAAAATCTCACCAGCTTCCAACGTGGCAATTCGTCTCTCTTCATTTTCCAACATCTTACGCAATCGTCCAACACCCTCCAAAACGTCCGTCAGATTACAGCCGAGTTCAAGTCGACATTTTTCCACAAAATCACGGACTATCTCACGCGAGAGAGGTTCCACGACCAGTTGTAGTTGACTCTGGAGGATATCATAATAGCGACCATTTTCACGGAACCTCATTGCAATCGGATTCTCAGGACTGGGCAGCTCAAGAATGCGCGTTCTTAAATTCTCTGCATCCAGCTTCAAAAAATCCTTAGCTTTCCTTATATCAATCTTCAATTCTTCTAGGAGGGAAGGCATGCCCTCACGCTGTGTTAAGCGAGGAAAGGCCTCGTTATATAATCGCTTACGTAATTCCTCAACTAGTCTAAAAAAGTCACCTTCCTTACCACTCTTAGTAAGCCATTCTGTGCACACTGTTTGACCTATAAGAGCCGCAGTAGCTCGCGCAATGGAATACATAGGGTAGGTGACCATTGAGCACCCGAAAGAAAATAGAGCCCTTGGTTTGCGTTTTTTTGGATCTGGTTTACCCATTTTATTAAGAGCCCACCAGTCCGTGCGCATTCCCTGTTTTATGTCGTACGTTCCTGCATAGGAATCCAGAAAAAGGCTATGAGAAATCATTTGGAGTACAGCTTTATGGGAGAAATTGTTGTCTCTATCAACGAGGCTATCACCTGCCATTGAGGTGGGTCCCTGCAGATAGATGCAATTGTACGGATCTTCATTTCTTTGTTTTTCCTCACCATTTGGGAATATAATAGGGAAGGACTCTGCACCCTTATGATAGAAGAAGTCGAGTTCACTTAGAGCAGCATTACAGTTAGCAGCCTGAAGCTCCCAATCAGGCGTTTCTGCCTGGGCTCTGTTGAGGATTGAAAACACTCCAATTATTTGAACATTGTGTTCACCCCCCAATGAGGCTACGTCAGGCAGTGAACGGAGAATGTAGCCGAGGTCTATAAACATTCCGCTACATGTTCCACCACAAAGAGAACCAACAACATAGATATTCAGGCCCTTCTCTACTATTTCTCCAACTCTATTGACATCTATATCCAAGTGCGAAACGAGATGGTCGGCGGCGGCCTTACGAGAGTCATTGTTGGTACTAGCCCTGATATTTTGAGCGATCTTTTCCCTGATTGTGTCATAGTTACGCCAGAGATTGAGTCTGCCTGCCATCCGCATGGCATTAGAGCCATTCACGAATCTCGTGACGTTTTGGCAAGTTTCTTCTGCGAGCCAGGCACCAAGCGCCTTACTTGCCCTCGTCGAGGCATGATGCACTTCATCTCGAATAACCTGTGTGCTAGGTACCTTAATATATACAACCTGTCCGCGGTTAGTATGTCGAAGAAATCGCCCATCCGATTCTTCTGTGACAAAGCAGAGCAACCGTGTTACTGGGAATCCTTCGATCATGTACTCCTGGACTATCAGTTCTTGAAGGTGGCCTAAGATCTCAGCGCCTGTACTTCCAAGTCCGATGAAAAGGGAGGGTTTAATGTTAGGCATTCTTATTTCTCCTTCTAATGCTATATATAACAGTTAAATTTTGTCGAATTATCTTCTTGTGTTCTCTTCGAACATCAATAATAGTGAAACGTCATTTCACTATTGAACTCTTTATATTTCGAACTTTTGATCATGCGCATGTTTCGATTACAAGTTGCTCTATATTGTAAATCCGATCCCCCAAATTCTCATGGCTCATCACGTTCATCTCAATCTCGTCCATATTCAGCGGTATCCTTCGCTTCGATATATTGTAAATCTCAAGCTTATCGACAATTTATTTGGTCTCAGCTAGTCGATCATCTCATACGGAAACTACAAACACTATACATTACAAGTTAGCGAAGCCTATATTTACGCAACTTACCAAATAGCTTGGCCAATATCATGACGTTTACTAGTATGGCTATGGCAAAAGGAATAATGTGCCACGGATTTTCAGCAAGAAGTTCAACAATAAAGAAAATAGGTAATACCATACATATAAGGATGCAGACCAACAACGTCCAATGTGCGATTTGGTCGATGCTGGGCCGTCGTCCCTTGCGTAAAGAGATAAAAATGCGAGTCATGATCAAGGCAACCACATAGACTACCACATAGCTACATAGCACACTTATGAGCATTCCGAATGTCGGACCGTAATAGAACTTATAAATGGTATCCATAACATCCATCTCCTTTATTTTTACTATTCGTCATCAAAATTAAAACCGTTACTATCATCAGCTCCGGACAAGTCATCTAAAAGGTCATCACTATCAATCACACCTTCGTCTTCTTCGTCTTCTCTGGGACCGGTCTTAGACAACTTGGTCACCGTTAGTACGGCATCAGAGCTATCTGGAAGAGGAACATTGAATTCCTCACCAAATGTTAATTTTTGTATTTTCCCTTCCGGTCCACAAAGAGACAGTCCGAAGAAAACTCTCTCGATGTAGAAGCCCTTCGCGTCAATATCGAGCACCTGAGCATCCTCCTGCCCTTCTGCTTCAGCCAGGTAGATGCGGCGAAACTGAGAGGCTCCTGACGGACTCAATTTAAATGAAGATGTCGGTCCCTGAGGTAAATCCGAACGTCTTAGTTCAACATCAATCACCTGATTCCAGAACCACCAACCTGCAGCTACGCCGACGGTGACGATAATCACCACAAGAATCCACCAGGGCGGTGGTTTCTTGACTTGAAATGTAGCTTTCGTTTCACATTCCAATACCATATCTTGGTCACACAATGCAGACACCGTCCATGCATATTTACCTTCTTGAGGAATGTTTACATCGTAGATATTAGCTGAAGCGTCTATTTCTCGTATCTCTTGGTAAATCTCATCTGTTTGTTCTTGATACATGTGCAGATTATATGACTTCACATTTACTTCTCTTGCTTTTGTCCATCTGAATTTAATAAAGCCTTTCGGACAGGTTTTATTATTAGCTGGAGATAATGGTTCGGGTGGGATTCCTCGGGTAAAGCGTACTTGCCATTTTTGATTTGCTGCAACCTCTTGTATCTTATCCGCAGCTAAAGCGTAAACTGTCCAGATGTGTAATCCTTCGGTCTCAAAAGTGACGGGATCTTCTTCGTCGGAGCAGCCTTTGTATCTCTTTTCGATTTTTTTCCCGCTGTCCTTGTGCTGAAGTTCAAGTCGGTAGCCAATAGCATTTTCCGATTGTTTCCAGGAAAATCGGACAGGTAAAGGACGCGGTTTTGGACTGTCAGGTGGTGCCAATAAGTCGAAGGGTTGTGGAAGTTCACGGTATTTGAGAATGCGTACTTCCTTTGCCTGACTCTGTTTCTTCGACGTCAAATTCCGTGATGTGACGGTCCATTGATAATCCCCAGTCTGTGGGAGTGGGAAAGGATGCTCAGTGTCTCTCACGCGAACATTGTCTACAACTTCCCCAGTGTCAGTTTTTACACTTAGCTCATACTCATCTGCATTCTCCACTGACTCCCATTTGAAAGTGACCGGTTCAGAGAAAACGTAAGCACCAGGAGCAGGCTCGAGTGGATTAGGTGCAGGAGGTATCCGATAAATTACATTCAGTGGTCGCAGTTTCGACCAATTCTTCTGTATCCCTTTCACAGAAGAGGCGGCTCGCCATTGATACGTCCCATCTTTGGAACATTTCAGACTGGTTTTAGGCTCCCCTAGGTTATCATTGGGTTCTATGGTTCCGTCAGGGTGTCGCAGTTCGAAAGCATAGCTTTCAGCATCTTTTACGGGAGTCCATTCAAATGTGATCGTGTCGCCTACATAGTATTTTTCATCGGTATTTGGTGAGAGAAGATTGGGTGGATCTGGCAGAAGGATGGCTGTGAAGCTCCAAGTGTTGGATTTAAGAGACGGAAAGCCACCGGGTCCCATGGCGCTAACACTCCACTTATGTACACCGACCTGTAAGTCCTCAGTAGCATAACAAACTTTCCGCATATTCGTTACTGGGAGGCCTTGAGGGGGTATGATCTCCAGAAGATAATCGGTGGCGTTCTCACTTACTGTCCACTTGAAACTTACGCTTCCATCGAAAACATAGGCTCCATTTTCCGGGCTGCTCAACTGGAAAGGACCCAATGGCTTAGCAATCCGTAAGGGGCGCCATTTATTCTCAGCCCTCGTTACAAAAGACTCGGCTATTAGCCCCCCTTTGCCATGGGCAACAACAGTCCATTCATAGTTCCCTGATTTCAACTCCGTCACTATCTGCTCGTTCTCATTGGAACGCTTGTTTATAATCAGGTTTTTGTTATTACGGTCCCTCACTTTTAGATCATAGTGCGTAACTCCTTCGCAATCGGGCTTTACCCAAGAGAAACGGACTGAATCACCTTCGACAAACCGGCTCTCTTCATCGGTAGTTCCTGGCTGCGCTAGTCCGAACAAACCGAGCTTCGTTTTATATATTTCTTCTTTAGCTTGGGTTGTGAGTTCCTTAATCCTTTGCTCGAAATTTGCTAACACCTCCTTAAGGTTCGCATCCCTCAGTTGTCTAATAAGGTCGGGAATTGTTCTAATAAATTCATCGAGCTCTTTTATAATCTCCGCCAACTCCTTCGGACCTGCGCTTTGGGCTCGTTCGATTAGTTCAAGGACTTTCCTATATTTGCGGTTGTAGACCTCTCTAATCTCGACGAGGGGGGGATCGGCATAATCACCAACTGTTATCCTCATTAATGTGTCCCACTCGTAGACAAGCTCCAGAGCCCTAAGACGTTTTGCCTGTTCTCCCTTCTGGAGGGTACTTACTGGTTTATCATCAGAGACAAAAATCCAGAATGTTCGCCCTTGGTCTTCCAAGTCCCTTTCGCTGTACCGGCAGGCATACTCAACCACACTGGCTATATCCGTTCGCCCATTACAGTCACTTCGAGATACACGAGATTTTTTAATGAAGTTATTTCGTGTTAGTAAGGGAATGTTAATCCTCTTCATACTTTGAGCGAATTTGTAGATCTCAGTTTGACAACCAGGTTTGTAAAGAGGTGAAGCAAAAAGACTCTCACTGATATCAGCCACAAAGGCCCATTTGTCTCCCGGTTTCAGGTCTGACTTAGAAATACCGTCGAACAGAATTTTGGTAGCGTACTCGTGTAGACGGTTGTGGGAAAAGTTTACCATACTTCCTGATTGGTCAAACGTCACAAGAATACGCTTAATCTCAGCGTCTTTTTCTTGTCCTTGAACAGGCGTTTTGGCAGCAAACAACACGACCGAGATACTGATGATCGAAAGCCACGATACCCACCGTCTATCTCTTGATTCCAGAATACGATTATAACAAGTACTCATTTAACACCTCGTTAATATGTTTCGAAGCAACTTATGAGATCGGAACACTGAACAAATACATACGATCCAACTATGATTGGACGCGACAAGCATGTTGACTCCATACCGGTGCTTGAATACCCTCCACAATTCTCAAGAGCCGGTTCCAGAGCCCTAACATTCAGTTTGTATAGTCGTGACCGCCCTGGATAGATCAGCAAGTGCTCGGAAACCGCTGCATAGAGCGGTGAGATACCGGGAGAAGGGAGGTCAATACGCATTGTCAACCTAAATCCTTCACAACTCGTAAGACCCATAGAGTTCTCTTTTTCATTGTAGTACGGAATATAAACGGCTTTACCATCATACACAGGTCCGAGGCAGTTTTCTTGGTATCGGTATTGATTGCCCGCGAAGGGAATCTCCATAGGGTTAATGAATCCGGGAGGGCGGAAAAAAATGAGCTTTGATTTTCGATTACGTCCATCTGTGGTATACCAACATGCCGTATTGTCTTTTATCCATATGCACGGAGAATTCCAATCAAAACTAGTGGGAAGTTCCTTCAGATGAATAATCTCTGGATAGATGGCCTGAGGATAGTTTGCCATGTCGACGCATAGTACATCAGGACTTGACTGACTAGTAGCAACAATGAAAGATCCCACTGCTGCGGGTTTAGACCACATAAAATTCCTAAAGTCCATAGCAAAGGACCGTCCACTCAGTATGGGCTGATATGATTGCTTAAGGGAAAAGAGATCGAAGATATATATGCCCTTTGTTGTGAGTACCGCAAGAGCCTTATTGATTTCTGTTTTGCTTGTTGCCTTTTTGGGCAAATCGAATACTAGAGGAGGTGTGTTGGGCAACACATCGCCAGGAATCTCGTACATTACGCTGCTGTCTAGTTTGACGCGACATACCTGACGGTGCCCCGTTGAAAGGGCTATTCGGTGCACGTAGTTCGGGCGGTCTGTAAGAAGATACAGAAGGGATTCATGAACAACAGGGCTACTTGCGTACGGGAGCAACTCATCGCGGTGTAGTGAGGAACGCCACACGACTTCCCCGAAATTCTCGGTGTTGGAGCGTATGCTACGGGCCTCGAATGCTCCTATGTGGGGATTATAGTAAATCACAAGATCCTTTGTAGCAACCGGTGCTGGTAACATCCCATCCACTGGTTGAGTTTCTTCGAATTCGAGAGAAGGTTTCCAATCTCTCGTTGGAGTAAGAGCAGATCTGGATGTAATTCCCTCTAATAACGAACCGGACCGCATTTGGTTGGCGCCTTCTTGAGGCCAAGGTGCGGCAACGTCTGTTTGTGTTCCACATCGCCGACAGAAGCTAGTACTATGTAAGTTTAACTCGCCACATGTCTCATCAGAGCAAATTGAGAGTAGAGACCTACAGCTAGGACAAACCGCCTGTGGGGGTGCCTCAAAGAAGGGTGTCTGGCACTCAGGTACTGGGCACTTGAACTCGAAACCGTCCTTTTTGACAAACATAGGTTTCGTCCTCTATTGAATACCTTGTTTGCAACAGTTTGCGTGGCGATAAATGCCCTCAGATACACTAACAGGGAATCTCGCCGTTCCTAGTTGGCACAATTATCCTCTACCATTTTTAGTGGAATAAATCAGGGTGCATTTCCCAGATCACTTTTTCTAATGAAAAGAAATGGAGTATATCACACGGTGCGGGGATTTTCAAGAAGAAATCTCATTTTTTTCAGAAAATTTTGCTCTGTTGAAAACCTCAAAGTTTCTTGAATAAATAGTCCGATAAATGGTGCATGAAAACAAAAAGAACAATGACCAAATCGCCGATCGCATTGGCCAAAATGGCCCTGCGCATCGCAAAAGCCGGACTTCTGGGAACTCTTTATTGAGTGGGCGACGATGACCAAAAAAACCATTATTTGTTATTGAAATGGCTGGATATAATAGACATTTGTGGATAATATGATATGATTACTAAACATTAGAATAACCTTCTATTAAACGGAGGACGGACTATGCGAACCGTGAATTATATGCTTATTGTTAGTTTATGGCTTGTAGAAGTCGGAATAGGTTCGATCGGACGCGGAGAAGCGGTTACTGCTAAGCATAAGAAAACTACGAGTAGTAGCACACCTGAATTAGCCTGGCGATTTGCCTACGATGATGCCGGCCACATCACCTGTCTCACTGATCCTGGTGGCAAACAGATTAAGATCGGCTACGAACTCGATAAGAGGAAACGCGCTCGACGGATAATAAAGGAATTGCCAGATTCGACGAAGATTATATTTGAGTATGATGAGTTTGGGCGGCGCATCAGCATGACAGATGCGGTTGGGACGGTTCGTTACACTTACGACAAGTTCAACAATTTAACCAATGTACGACGCGAAGGTGGCATTCCCATAACCTATACTTATGACACAATGCACCGGATTAACTCCATCAAAATGGGCGGAGAATTCACCATACGCTATTCCTATGATTTCCTCGGACGGCTGCATAAGATGAACACGCCTGCTGGAGACATTTCTTATAACTATCAGACGGGGCAGATGAAGGTAATACGCACTCTGCCCAACGGTATCTGGACGATGTGGGAATCGGGACCTGATGAGAAGTTAAAGTCAATTACTCATGTAGATAGCAGTAATCATGTTATTTCGAAGTTCGAGTATGCGTACAGGCCGGATGGACTTGTCAGTGGTATCAAGGAATGGGACCCGCGTGGAGGTAAAATCATACACTATGAATATGACAAGGTCCAGCGTTTGATTACAGTTGAAGACTCCCGGCACGGAAAGGTTGAGTACAGCTACGACAAACTGGGTAACAGAACAGAATTAAAGGCACAGGGAAAACAGCCTGTCGCCGGTACCTACGACTGGGCGGGAAGAATGCTGAGCTACAACAGTCAGACATGCAGTCATGATGATTCGGG
>SDBT01007793.1_pt1 | contig 17580 bp, 14 predicted proteins | sample 2277101 | NCBI WGS metagenome assembly SDBT01 (sample SAMN10404973, study PRJNA504765) | marine sediment metagenome | isolation source: marine sediment core GS10_PC15, 103 cmbsf | place: Arctic Ocean: Southern Knipovich Ridge | collected 2010 | reverse complement strand
TGTTGCGTTCTGAAATAATTTACAAAAAACTTCAAAAATTAGCCTTTCTAATGTCTTTTATTTTGATTTGAGGGATTTTTTTGTCATTTTTTTAATATTATTCTTCAGCTTGCAACAGTCCCATTAACTAGAAATTAACTAACGATTTGACCAACTGTAGTTCTTCTATCTAAATAGCCTTGTTTATATTCTTTTACTTCATCGATTTGAACAACCCAAGCAGCACCTTTTCTATAAGCTTTAAGATGACCTACTCTAGTTGCATAATATATTTTTTGAGCTGGAACATCTAGCATTTTAGCTACTTGATTAATTGAATAATAACCTTTTGCGTTATCAAATAAAAGTTCTCCTTCGTACATAGATTTCTTTCTAGAATACTTATTTTTTTTGTATTCTTCTAGATCATCTAAATCAATAGTCCAACGAGTAGCATCTTTAGTTGCTCTTAATTTTCTTTGTTTAATAGCAACGTAAATAGCTTGTCTAGTTACATTGTTGAGTCTAGCAGCTTCTGTAATAGAGACAACTCTTTGATTATTGTTTGGCTCTGGAGCTAAGCTACCTACTGGGTTTTGATCACCCCAATTTGTATCTCCTGTCATTGTTCTCCTCCCTTTGTTTTATATTTAAAATTTATTTAAATAAACTTTATATAATTTGTTTTAATTATTTTTAACTATAACTATTCTCTTTTAAGTATAAATTATTACAAATTAAAGAATTGAAATCAACTATTTTTAACAAATACTTAAATTAACTTAATGAATTATTAACAAATACCTCGTATTAAGTAAGTAGCGGAATATACAAGCTTGTTATTATTAACGTGTTAACAAACTATTTTTGTTGGAAGCAAAGTATAAATTGATATATATTGGGTAGATAAAAACATATAGGGAAAAAACCATGTTAAAAAAGCTATCGTTTAAGCTTATCTTATTAATTATCATTAGTTTAACTATATCTGCAAAGCAGCCTAATTTAACTGTTAAAGATATTAAGATAAAAACTGAAGAAATTTTAAAATCACATGCGAATTTCAAAAAAATTGATGCTGTGTTAGCAGAAAGAGTATTAAAAAATTTTATTGACGAGCTAGATTCTAATAAAACTTATTTTATTGAATCAGACCTTGAAAAGTGGCTATATCCATCCGATGAGATAATAAATACTGTAATAGAGGGCTTTAAGAACTCTAATTTTGCAGTTTTTAATGAAATTCACAAAGTTATGATAAATGCTATTGTCAGACGAAATAAGCTCGAAGCTGAGCTTAGTTTAACTGATCTTCCAAAAGACGTTAATCCTGAAGAGTTTAAGGACATGAAATGGACAAATAGCAAAAGAGAACTTTTAACTAGATTGCTAAGAATTAAGGGCTTGCAGCTAGATAGCGCTGAGAAAATGCCCAAAGAATGTAAAGAAACGATAAGCCAAGTTTTAGAGAAGAAAAAAATAAACAAAGAAAAGGAGATAACAACCAAAGATACAGAAGAGCGAAAAGCATTTATTTTAAGCTGCCTTTTAAAGGCTTTTTGTCATTCTTTAGATAGTCATACTGATTATTTCACTCCTTTTGAAGCAAATCAATTTATGATGCAAGTGCAGCAAAAACTATCTGGAATAGGAGCTCAACTAAGGGACAATTTAAATGGTTTCATGATAATGCATGTAATAGATGGATCTCCAGCAAAACTCTCTAATTTAAAAACTGGAGATAGAATAATAGCGGTAAATTCTCAGCCGGTAATTGGGCTTGATATTACAGAAGCTGTTGAAATGATAAGGGGAGAGAAAGGATCAAAAGTCAATTTAACAATTATGCGAAAAAAAGAAGAAGATAGTGTTGAGCATAAATTTGATATAGAAATAACTAGATCGGAAATAGTTTTAGAAGAGAGTAGATTAGAGAAAAATTTCGAGTCTTTTGGAGATGGGATAATTTTAAAGCTAAAACTCTTTTCTTTTTATCAAGATTCTAAAAGTTCTTCTGCAGAGGATTTAAAAAATGCAATCGAGAATTATGCTAAAAAACATAAAATCAAAGCACTAGTATTAGATTTAAGATCTAATACTGGAGGCCTTCTTCCTCAAGCAGTTGAGGTTGCATCACTTTTTATTTCAAAAGGAATAGTTGTCTCGATTAAAGATTCCACAGATACTCTGCAACATTTAAGAAATACTGATGGCAAAACTACTTTTGATGGTCCTTTGATTGTTTTAGTAAATAAAGCGAGTGCATCTGCATCTGAAATAGTCGCAGGAACACTTCAAGATTATGGAAGAGCAATAATTGTTGGAGAAGAGACTTTTGGAAAAGGTTCTTTTCAAACATTTTCATTAGATTCCTCAAAAAATGCTAAAATAAATCCATCTGGGGAGTTTAAAGTAACTCGTGGCATATATTATACAGTATCTGGAAAGTCACCACAATTAGTTGGCGTTCAAGCAGACGTTAATGTACCCGGCATTTTATCAGAGTTAGATATTGGAGAGAAATTTTCAAAATATCCTTTAGGAAACGATGAAATAAGCTCTAATTTTGATGATGATCTATCCGATATTCCTTTAATTCATAGAAAAAGATTATCTCTTTTATATAAACACAATTTGCAACAAAAAATGACTATCTATACTCAATATTTAGATATTTTAAAAACAAACTCTAAAAATAGAATTGAAAATAATCAAAATTATCAAAAATTTTTAACAGAGATTAAACTGAAAAATTTTGAATCAAAATCTGTAGAGCTATTTAATCAAAGCGATATTCAATTATTGGAAGCTTTAAATATTGCTAAAGATTTAGCTTATCTTAGTGAAATAAACGACAAAGGGTTTGATTAAAATAAGAAATCAAATCAAACTATATCTAAAAAATGTTATTTTTAAAAATATTTAATAGGTCAACTTTATGAAAGAAATAAGAACAAGAATAGCACCTTCTCCGACCGGTGATCCTCATGTTGGAACTATATATATAGCATTATTTAATTTAGCTTTTGCAAAAAAATTTAATGGAAAATTCATCTTAAGAATAGAAGATACGGATCAAACAAGAAGCCACGTAACTTTTGAAAAAAATATTTTTGACGCTTTAAAATGGGCAAATCTGCACTATGATGAAGGCCCAGATATGGGAGGGCCATTTGGACCTTATAGACAATCAGAAAGACTCTCTATTTATAAAAAATATGCAGACGAACTTATTGAAAAAGACAAAGCGTACAGATGTTTTGCTACAAAAGAAGAACTAGATGAGATGCGCCAAATCGCAAAAAAAACGGGAAAACCCTCTGGCTATGACAGGCGTTATAGAAATTTATCTAAAGACGAGATCAAAAAAAGATTAGATGAAAAACAAAATTATGTAATTAGACTTAAAGTTCCTCTCACAGGAGAGTGTATATTTGATGATGCTGTTAAAGGAAGGGTTGTAACTCCCCTTCAAGATATTGATGATCAAGTTTTATTTAAATCAGATGGATTTCCAACATATCATTTAGCAAATGTAGTCGATGATCATTTAATGAAGATTACTCACGTTATTCGTGGAGATGAATGGATAAGCTCTACACCTAAACACATACTATTATATGAAGCGTTTGGATGGGATAAACCAATTTTTATGCATATGCCCCTTTTACTTGGAAAAGATGGCAGAAAACTATCTAAAAGAAAAAACCCAACCTCTACATTTTATTTTAAAGAAACAGGATATTTGCCAGAAGCTTTAGTTAATTTTTTGAGCTTAATGGGGTATTCAACAAAAGATGAAAAAGAGATTTACACCATGCAAGAATTTATAAAAAATTTTGACCCTACAAGAATCGGCAAATCTGGCGCTTTTTTTGATATTCAAAAATTAGATTGGTTAAATCAACAATACATAATAAATACACTTAGCGAAAAAGATATTTTAAATAAATTAAAATCTTGGCAATTCAACGATGAATTTTTTCAAAAAATCATCCCACTTTGTCATACCAGAATGAAAACTTTTACAGAATTTATGGAACTTGTCGATTTTATGTTTATAAATCACTTAAATTATACCGACGAGCTTTTTACCCCTAAAAAAACAACGAAAGATGAAGCAATTTTAATCTTATATACTTTTATGCTTCTTTTAGAAAAACAAGATATTTTAAATTCTGAAAATGTTGAAAAAGCATCTCACGAGCTATCCGATCTTTTTCAAACAAATCACAGAAAAATTGTGATGCCACTTTTATTTGCAGCTATTCAAGGTAAAAAATTTGGCCCTCCCCTATTTCAATCAGTTGAAATCTTAAAAAAAGATAGAATAAGAGCAAGACTGCTCATGGCAATAGAGTTTTTAGGTTCTATTTCAAATAAAAAAATTGCCCAATTAAAAGAAGCTCTGGAAAAAAAAGATTTATCTTCTTTTATAAAACCCAAGAATTGACAATCAATGATTGATAATTCAAAAATTAATTTTTATCTTCATTTGTAGTTTCTGTATCAGCATCTTTCATCTGAGAAATGATATAATTTTTCTGAACTCCATTTTCTAAATTGCAACTATTGAAAAAAAATAGTATTAATAAAAGTAAAAGATAACGCATGGGATATAGACTCCTTTGTCTTATTTTTATAAAATTAAGATATAGTTTTTTTTTAAGAAAATAAAGGAAAAAAAATGACCTACTCACATATTGAGCCCTATATTTCTAGAATTAATCATCGCACACTTTTAAATAAAGAAGGATCGAGTAAAAAAACGTATCATTTAATCCTAGACATCAAATCTTCTAATATAAGCTATGATCCTGGAGATAGCGTAGCTATTTTAGTTGAAAATGATCCAAGAATAGTTGACCTTACTATCAATTACATGAAAGCTGATCCCTCGCAAGAAATATTACATCCAAAAACTAATGAAAAAATGAGCCTCAAAGATTTTTTAACAAAAAAAGCAAATATCTCTAAAGCAAATTTTAACTTTATAAAACTTTTTGATAAAAAATTTAAAATTGATGAGATAAAAACATTAATTACAACCCATCATATTTGGGATATTTTAAAATTTTTTACTAAACACAAAGTTTCTCCTCAGGAGATGTGTAAAAATATGATGCCCCTACTTCCTCGCCTATATTCTATCTCATCATCTTTAAAAATGTATCCCGATGAAATGCATCTTTTAATAACCCATATCTCATATGAGCTAGGAAGTATTAAAAGAAATGGAGTTGCAACAGAATTCCTTTGCAATTTATCTCAAATTCTAAAAACAAAAATTCCAATTTATATTCAGCCATCTCACGGTTTTAGCCTTACAAACAATCTTGAAAAACCAATAATTATGATATCATCTGGCTGCGGGCTCGCTCCTTTTAGAGCTTTTTTAGAAGAAAGATATATAACAAAAGCAACAGGCAATAACTGGCTGTTTTTTGGTGAGAGAAATTCTAAAACAGATTTTTATTTCGAAGATTTTTTTAAAGATTTAGAAGAAAAAAATCTACTTAGATTAACAACTACCTTTTCTAGAGATCAAGAAGATAAAATATATGTTCAAGATAAAATCTTAGATAATGCATCTGATATTTGGCAGTGGATACACTCTGGTTGTTTAATTTATATTTGCGGAGGTCTTTCAATGGGAAGAGCTGTCGATGAAACTCTTCAAAATATATTTACCCAAGAAGGAAATCTCTCTAAAGAAGAGTCTAGAGCCTTTTTTAAATCCTTAATAAAAGAAAAACGCTACTTAAAAGACATTTATTGAAAATTTTTATAATTTAAAAAATTTTGTCATTAAATTTCGACAGTAGTAATAATGCAAAACGCCTGAATACCCTCTCCACAGCCAAAATCTGTCAACCCATCTCCTGATGTTGCTGTTATTCCGATTTGTGAAATTTCTAAATCTAAAATCTCAGAAATTTTATGTTTCATATGACCTATTTTCTTTTGCATTCTAGGTCTTTGAGCTTCTATAGTTATAGCTACATGAACAATTTTTTGAGTTTTTAAACTTTGTTTCGCTTTTTCTAAATATACTTTAGAATCTGTAATACCGCTATTTAAACATAGATCACTTGCAACGGTAGCTAAAATAGGCACTCCAGTTAAAGATGTTATTGCATTACAAATACTATGATAGATAACATCGCCATCTGAATCCGCAGCGAGTCCTGGAACTTCTTCAAACAAAACTCCTGCGATTATACAAGGTTTTGAAGATTCATCGGATAAAAACCTATGAGAGTCTTGTCCAATACCTGTTCTATAAAGAGGAAATTTGTTATTCATATTTTTTTTAAAAATGATTATGCCAAATATAAGAATTTAACATAATAAAAAAGCATCTTAATGCTCGCATCTCAATGCCCACATCCAAAAACTCCAGTCAGAATTCTTTTGAACATTTTAGAAACTTCAGATACACTTACAAAAAAATGAGATTTTTATGAATGATGATTCTTTAAAGATTAAAGGTGGCATAACTTTGAATGGCAGAATAAAAGCTGCCGGCGCAAAAAATGCTATGACAAAACTACTTGTCGCGTCATTAATCTCAGATAATAAATGTATTTTCTATAATGTGCCTAACATCGGCGATGTTGAAATTACTGTAGATCTCTGTAAAGAGATTGGGATGGAAGTTCAGTGGGATAGAGAAAACCATATAATGCAAGTTCAAACAAAAGAGTTAAAAAAATTATATATTCCACAAAAATTTTCTGGCGCCAACAGAATTCCAATATTAATGATTGGAGCGCTTCTTGGCAGAACTAATCAAGAGATTATAGTTCCCACAGTTGGTGGAGATGATCTAGGATCAAGACCACTCGATTTCCATATGGCTTCTTTAAAAAAGTTAGGGGCAACAATTGAATATAGAGATGATAAAAACGATGCTTCATACGTTGCAAAAGCAAGTCAAGGCTTAAAAGGCGCATTAATTACACTTGCATACCCATCTGTTGGCGCTACTGAAAATACTATTTTAGCAGCGATTAGAGCAACGGGAAAAACAATAATAAAAAATGCAGCGATTGAACCAGAGATTGTAGATCTTATTTTATTTTTACAAAAACTTGGCGCTAATATTTTTATTGATACAGATAGAACAATTCATATAGAAGAATCTCATAAATTTTATGAAGTTGAACACTATGTAATTCCAGATAGAAATGAAATTATCTCTTATGCATTAGCTGCTATTGCAACGAAAGGCAGAATTTTTATTGAAGGAGCTGAGCATCTACATTTAATTACTTTTTTAAATAAAATTAGAGAAGTAAAAGCCGCCTTTAACATAAAAAAAGATGGTATTGAGTTTTTCTATGATAAAGAATTAAGGGGTAATCTTCATATAGAAACGGATGTTCATCCAGGTTTTATGACAGATTGGCAGCAACCTTTTGTGGTATTACTTACTCAAGTAAAAGGATCTAGCGTTTTACATGAAACAGTTTATGAAAATAGATTTGGCTATATTAAAACTCTAAAAGAAATGGGAGCTGACATCGAACTTTTCACAAAATGTCTAGGATCTAATAAATGTAGATTTAACTCCTTAAATCATAAACACTCTTTAGTTGTTAAGGGCCCTAGTAACCTAGTCGCTAAAGATATAAAAATTCCAGATCTTAGAGCTGGTTTTGCATATGTAATGGCAGCTCTGCTCACAGATGGCACTACTACAATTGAGCAAAAAAGTTTTTTAGATAGAGGCTATGAAAATATTGTTCAAAAACTTCAATCTCTTGGAGCGAATATTGAAACAAGTGAAAATCCTAAAAATTTAAATTATTTCAAGAAAATTCTAAATAAAGAGCTTGTTTAAATAAAAATTAATATTTGATATTTATTTGTTTTATTTTTATAATCTTTATAACTTTTATTAAACATTTAAATTAAATATGCCCAAATCCTTTACAAACATAAATAAATTAATAAAATTTTTAAAAGTAGATAAAAAAAATCAAAAAAAAATTTTATTAAATTCTAACTTTCCTCTTCTTTTACCCTACACACTTGCTAAAAAAATTAAAAAAAATGATCTAACAGATCCAATTTTCAGACAGTTCGTTCCTCTAATAGACGAAACTTATAAAAACCCAGGATATACAAAAGATCCCTTAAATGAAGAGAAATTCAGAAGATCAAAACTTATAAAAAAATATAATTCTAGAGCTTTATTAATCACTACAAATGCTTGCTTGGGGCATTGTAGATTCTGTTTTAGAAAACATTTTGAATTTTTTTTTAATAAAAACTTCGATAAAGAAATCGATTTAATAAAAAAAGACAAAAATTTAACTGAAATCATCTTAAGTGGCGGCGATCCCCTCACTTTGAGTAACAATGATTTAGAAAATCTTTTAAAAACGTTAGATAAAATATCTCACCTAAAAATTTTAAGATTTCATACAAGATATATAATTGCAGATCCCAAAAGAATAGATCAAAATTTTTTAAAAATTTTAAAAAACATAAAAAAACAAATTATTTTTGTTTTTCATATTAATCATCCAAAGGAGATCGATTCAAACCTTATAAAAACTATTCAAAAACTAAAAAAGCAAAATATTTTGCTTTTTAATCAAAGCGTTTTACTAAAAGATGTAAATGATGATTTTGAAACTTTGAAAAATTTAAATCTAAAATTAATTGAAATAGGAATAGCACCTTATTATTTACATCACCTAGATAAGATAGAAGGCTCCAAACATTTTGAAGTTCCAATAAAAAAAGGAAAAGAATTAATAAAACAGCTGCATGAGAATCTCTCTGGTTATATGGTTCCTAAATATGTCCGGGAAATTCCAAATAAGCAAAGTAAAACTTTGATTTAGAAGAAATTTTTCACTTTTATTGGCATGAATTTTTTAAAAAAAATATTATCGAAATAAAGCTCGCTAGAAAAAATAAATTTTTAATAACATTATAAGGCTTATTTTAATAAAGCTCTCATTATTAGGTATTTAAGAAAATCGCACTCCAATTTTTCATATCATAAAAATGAGTTTTCTTGATTTTATGATGTGTTTTTTTAATAGATTTCACATCATAAAAATGTGTTTTCTCTATTTTATGATGTCATTTTATGATAATTTTCCTATCATAAAATTAAGTTTTTAGAATTTTATTTAATTATTGAATAATTTTATCTAAATTTTTTAACCTTTCAGGCAAAAAAATTAAAAATATCACACAAACCTCTAGCTTTAAGTTATTTAAATAAAGTTATTTTTAAGATATTTTTGGCCTTTAAAAACCTAAAATAAAATACTTTTTTCAATCTTAAAAGCTTTTTGAAATTTGTATTTTTCATAGCGGATTTATGTAATTAAACTGCTGTTAAGTTGCCATTAAACAGCCACTAAAATTTTACATTCTATCTAAAGGTTTGAGACCCAATATATCAAAGCCTGCTTTTAAGACTTTTTGAGTCATATGACATAATAGAAGTCTAGAGTTTTGCTCTAAAGAATCCATAACTTTGCAATCTCTAAAAAAGATATTAAATTTGGTTGCTAAATCATATAAATAATCACAAAGTCTATTTGGAAGAAGATCTCTTTCCATTAGCTCTAAAACTTCAGCAAATCTAATTAAATGAAATCCCAAAGAAATTTCAGAAGGATGTTTTAATTCGATTTGAGTAGTTTTTAAAAGTTTTTCGATATCTTCTTTTACTTTTCTTTTTATCGATAAGATTCTGACATACGAATAAAATAAAAATGCGGCAGTATTGCCCTCGAGTGATAGCATTTTTTCATAAGAAAAAGTGTAGTCTTTTATTCTATGGTTAGATAAATCAGCATATTTTATTGCGCTGATTCCTAAATTTATTGAATATTCATCTAATGTTTTTTTATCTAAATCTTTTAATCTATTTTTTAAGATTTTTTTTGCATGATCTATAGCTTTAGATAAAAGATCTATTAGTTTTTCAGTCTCACCTTCTCTTGTTTTAAACTTTTTTTTATCTTCTCCTAAAACTACACCAAAGGTTACATGATCAAATTTTGTTTTATTTGGATCTAAGTATTTTGCTTTAACTACTAAAGGATAGATCATTTGAAAATGAAGAGATTGACCTAAATCCGTAACAATTATAATTCTATCAGCTTTTTCAACAATGCATCTGTGTTTAAATGCAGCGATATCTGTTGTATCATAGTTATATCCTCCATCTGATTTTTGAACTATAATGGGTAGAGGATTTCCTTCTCTATTTTTAAACCCTTCAATAAAAACACATTTCGCACCATCAGAGACTTTTATCAATTTTTTTTCTTCTAACTCTTTTACAACTAAAGGCAGCTCTTCATTGTAAAAAGATTCTCCCCTCTCGTTTAGTTTTATATCTAATAAATTATATATCTCATTAAATGCTTCTCTTGAAATATCGTAAATTATCTCCCAGACATCTATTGCTGCTTTTTCTTTTGCTTGAAGGTTAACAACTTCTAGTTGAGATTTTTTCTTAAAATCCGGATCTTCATCAAATAATTTTTTTGCCTCTTTGTACCAAATAGTTAATGTTGTTAAATCTGCTTTTTCTTCTTTTGATATAATTTTAGATTGAAATTTTTTTAAATAATTAATGAGCATTCCAAATTGAGTGCCCCAATCGCCTACGTGATTTAATCTTAAAACATCTTCTCCTAGAAATTCAAAAAGTCTAGCTATGCTATCTCCAATAATTGTTGATCTTAAATGACCAACATGAAGCTCTTTTGCAATGTTTGGAGAAGAAAATTCAACGATAACTTTTTTTGGTTTAATGACTTTTTTAATACCAAGTTTCGGATCAAATAGATTTTTATTTAAGATAGCGGATAGAAAATCACTACTCAGTTTTAGATTTATAAAACCAGGTCCTGCTATCTCAATTTCTAAAAAAATCTCTTTTTCACCTTCCAATAGATCTATATTTGAAATGATTTTTTCTGCAATTTTTTTAGGGTTTTCTTTTAAAATTTTCGCAAGCTTGAGTGCGCTATTACATTGATAATGACCGAAATTTTCATCTAGACAGTGAGCAATATCAGCTAATGCTTCTTTTGAAGTGAGTTTATCTTCAAAACTTTTTAAAATAGCTTCGGTTAATCTGTTTTGTAAAAAATCTATTAAAAGTCCATTAATCATTTTTCAGAGTGATTAAAATATAATTTTTCTAATCTTTTACCTATACCCGATTTTATTTTAAATTGCGCTAATTTTATTGCAGCTTCGTTTGTTGTGATATTATTTTCGTCAGCAATTTTAAAAATTTCTAATAAAGATGTATATATATTATCGATTCTATCTCGAGATTTTATTGGACAATACCCCATCTTTTCTAATTCAAAAGATACGTTAATAAGTCCCCCTGCATTAACAACAAAATCAGGAGAATATAAAATGTTTTTATCTTTTAAAATTTGGCAGTGAGAATCATCTAAAAGTTGATTATTCGCAGCGCCGCAAATAGCTTTGCATTTTAGATCTTTTATTGTTTCAGCATTTAAAATTCCTCCAATAGCACATGGAACAAAAATATCACACTCTTGTTTGTAGATATCTTCAGGTTTGACAATTTTTGCAACATTCATAAATTTTTTTAATTTTGTCTCATCAATATCACTAATTATAAGTTCTGCTCCGTGCCAAAATAGATGTTCAATTAAATAATGAGAAACGCTACCCATTCCTTGAATAGCTATTTTTTTACCTTTTATTGATGTTGAGCCATATAGTTTTTTTAAAGTTGCTAAAATACCTTTAAAAACTCCCCATGCTGTAAATTTAGAGGGATTACCAGAACTTTTTTCATGAGGAAGCCCTACGACATATTTTGTTTTTTTATGAATTTGCATAACCTCTTTTGTAGAACAGCCCATATCTTCTGCACAAATATATTTACCTTCTAAAATATTTACAGCTTCACCAAAAGATTTTAAAAGCGCTTCTGTTACATCTTTTTTATCTTTAATAATAATAACACTTTTCCCCCCACCAAAACCGGCTTCAGCCATTGCAGATTTATAAGTCATCCCTTTAGACAAACGAAGAACATCTGTTAGAGCTTCATCAAAACTTTTATATGCGGCTATTCTCGTTCCTCCGAGAGCAGTTCCTAAAGTAGAATCATGAATTGAGATAATTGCTAAAAGATTTGTTTTCTCATTTGTGATTTTATAGACAGTTTCGTAACCTTCAATTTGAAGATTCTCAAACGTAAAATCCAAATATTTTTTAATGTTATTTTTTTTCTTAGTATTTTCTTGGATCTCTATAGACATTTTTTCTCCTTAAACTAATAAGTTCATCTTTATTTACATACTAAATAAAGTAACATTTTTTATATTACAAAAGCAACATTAATTTAATTTAAATTATTATAATTAAAATTAAACATGATTGTTTTCTCAAATATTAACTTATGTTTTTATTTATTATAAAAATTGATATACTTTGTTTTAAACTTGCTAAAATATAGCTAACATATTAAATTTGAATATCAACCAAAAAATAGCATATGCAATCTTTAGAGGGAAAAATGCAAATCAGTGAAAAAGTTAAAAAAGAAACTTTGAAATTCTTGAAACGCACAAGAAAAGCAGATCTTATTTTAACATATCTTTTCTATGTTGAGAAAAAATTTAATTTAAAACCAGTACTCTTTATTAGAAACAAAACGATTTATCAAAGCGTAGACACCCTTTTAGAAATTTTAGAAAAAGAGGGTAAACTCTTTAGAGAGACCGAGATAAAAATTCAATTTGGCAAACAAAACGTTAATGAGCATACTAAAAAAATATATATATGCCCTTTTACAGGCAAAGTTTTTGGAGATAATACTCACCCAAATCCTCAAGATGCAATATATGATTGGATATCAAAATGCCCTGAGAATAAAGAAAGAGTGGGAGGACTTAGAGCTAAAAGGTTTTATGTATCTGAAGATCCGGAAATTATAAAAAAATATATAAAACCAAGAAAAGAACCTGTTACAAAGCTTGTTTATTCATCAGGACTTACTGGAAAACTTTTTAATAGTAAAAAAGCGATTATAGAAGATTTCAAAAAAACTAATATTAAATATTTTACTTTGTTTGAAGTTCAAAATCAAAATAAGTATGAGATTGAACAGCATTTTTTAAATTTCATCCAAGAACAACTTACTGAAGATAAAATCAAAGCTTTTGTAGAAGCTATCTCTAAATTCACAGAATTCGAATCTTATCTAGAAAAATGGCTAAAATAAAAAAAATTGTTAGCAACTCTACTAAAGAAACTATTCAATTTGCAAAAGATCTATCTAAACATTTAAAAAAAGGATCTATCGTTGCTTTTTTGGGAGATCTAGGATCTGGAAAAACAACATTTATTAAAGGAATTGTAAAAGCTCTATCTGAGACAAAAAATATAAATGTAACTAGTCCGACTTTTGTTTATTTAAACATTTACGGCGTCAAAATTCCAATTTATCACTTTGATCTATATAGGATAAAAGACAAAGACCATTTTTATGAAATGGGTTTTGAAGAGTATTTTTCTAGCTCAGGGATCTGTCTAATTGAGTGGTCCGAAAATATTTTAGATATTTTGCCAAAGGATACAATTTTTATAAAAATGACCCATATAACAGAACAGACAAGAGAAATTGAAATTACAAATGCTTTTTAAATATGATAGAAAAATGTTAAACTACAATATAAAATAATCAACGAGATATTGTTTTTAAGAAAAAATAAAAAAAAACTAATATTAATTTAAATTATGACATTATTAAATAAAGATATTTTTGTTTGTTTAGATATAGAAGCAACCGGTTTAGATCCATCAAACGATCGAATAATTGAAATTGCAATAGTTAAATTTAGATTCGATGAAATCATAGATACCTTTTCTACTTTAATAGATCCAGAAGTCGAAATTCCTAAACCATCACAAAATATTCATAATATTTCCGAAGCTATGGTTAAAGGAAAACCAAAAATAAAAGATGTTTTGCCAGAAATCTTAAAATTTATAGATTCTCACATTATTATGGGACATGGCATAAAATTTGATCTCGATATTATCTATGCAGCTACAAAAAGAGAGCAAATCCCCTGCAAAATATATAATGCAACTTATATAGATACTCTAAGACTTGCAAGGCTATACGGAGAAAGTCCATCTAATTCATTAAAAGAGTTATCTAAACATTTTAACATTGAATTAGAAGGCGCTCATAGAGCTTTAAACGATGTAAAAGCAAATATTGAAGTTTTTAAAAAATTATCAACCACCTTTACGACTACAAATCAGATGTTAAAAAGGCTAGAAAAACCAATATCATTAAAAAAAATGCCTCTTGGCAAGCATAAAGGTAGAGCCTTTTCTGAAATCCCCATCGAATATTTAAAATGGGCGGCCGGCAAAGATTTTGATCAAGATCTTTTATTCTCAATTAGACTAGCGATTAATGCTAGAAAGAAAAAAACTAGTTTTGAGACAGCATCTAACCCTTTTTCCAGTCTTTAAAAAAATATCCTTTTTTTTACCATTTCTTTTGCAACTGCTCTTATCTATTATATATAGTAAACCTTACTATATCATGGAATCACTATTTGAGATGGATCGCTTTCAACAGATTCACTATCTAACCACGTGACTAAATATGTTTTTTCATCTTTTAAAAACATGTGTTGATCAAAATATTGAAGATCTGTTCCCTCATAAACTAGAGTACCCATTGAATCTAAATAAACTTTATAGCTTACAGCTCCCACAACTAAATCCCAATATATGCTATTCACATATTGACCTTTTAATAGATCGCCTTTATTAGAGTAAGTATAGTTATTTTCAAGATAAATTCCATCTACTAAGACTATGGCATTAGCCTTTTGTGATATTACAAGAGGATTAAAAGTCGCAACATAAGCATATTTTTTAGATAAAGTTGTATTTATTGTAGGACCTGCGGGAAGTTCAATATTATCATCTACTTGATAATTTAAAGCTGTGGGATTTATCCATGTAACGCCATAATCAGAAGACGAAGCTGCCTCAACTATTCTATTATTAATTCCTTGCATAATACACCATATAACATAAACATTTTGTCCTGTTGAGTCCGATGATAGGTGAGAAAAACAAGCATGTTCTGAGTTGTTTGATAGATTTGGAACTCCCCCATCTCCTGTTGTAGTTGTTGGATTTATCCAAGTTACACCATAATCTGCAGATCTAGCTACCTGGATAAGCATATTATTAGAACTCCCAGCTCTTTGCCATATGGCAACTAGATATTGTCCAGTTGAATCGCTAACAACACAAGGATACATAGCCATTTTTCCATTATTTGATAAATCTGGACTTCCTCCATCACCTGTTGTAGAAGTTGGTTTTTGCCAAGAGACTCCATAATCTGAAGATTTAACAGTTTGTATAACCCAATTTACTCCATCTGATCTAGTCCAAATAGCATAAACATACTGCCCAGTTGAATCTGCTATTATCATACTTTCATAAGCACTTCCATTATTATCTGATAAATTAGGACTTCCTCCATCTCCTGTTGTAGCAGTTGGATTCTGCCATGTTACACCATAATCTGATGAATAGGCTGTTTGCACTACAATCATTGCATTACTATCCCTACACCAAATAGCATAAACATACTGTCCCGTTGAACTAGTCCTTATAACAGGAGTATAAGTATTATTTCCATCATCCGATAAATTAGGACTTCCTCCATCTGCTGGTGTAGAAGTTGGATATTGCCATGTTACACCATAATCTAAAGAATAAGCTGTTTGAACTATAAAATAAGAACTCCCAGTTATACAACGCCAAATAGCATAAACATATTGTCCTGTTGAATCTGCTGTAATTTGAGGATCAAAAGCATCCTTGCCATTTTTAGATAGATTAGGAGTTCCTCCATCTGCTGGTGTAGTTGTTGGAATTTGCCATGTTTCGCCAGAATCGGTTGATAAAGATGTTTGAACAGTCGATATATCTGTATCGAATTTATTCCATATACTATATATATACTGCCCTGTTGAATCCATTGCAACTTCTGTAGGATACATATCTGTATCTGCGAATAGATTAAATGTAAGTAAAGCACCTACAAAACATCTTATGAGAAATGATAACATTTTTTTGCCTGCTCTTAGAGTTAAAAAATTACTAGTTCTTCAAAAAGTTATAATTAATTTTTTAAAAAATTCCAATATTTTTTTTACCTCTTAGCACATAAAAAACATTATCTATATATCTATATTCTTAAAAAAACCTTAGTTTTTTCATCGTTTCCTGAGGGGGAAAGACAGTTTTTAACTAAGTTTTTTTATAAAACTTAAGTTATTTCCTATTTTTTATTTTTCTTATACCTCCTTACCAGTTCCATTCAAATCTTTGTGTTTTTCTAATTGGAATAATTTCATTACGCCAAGTTTTTTTCGTAAGAATTTTTCTTATTTTATTAATTTGAGGCTCTCCAAGTGGAAATCTTAAAGAAACCTTTCCTTCATATCTAATATGGAAAAGTGTGTCATAAGACGCCCTTCCTTCTAAAGATAGATATTTCATAATATTTAATTCTAAACGCAATCTTCCTCCAAATCCATTTGTGCATCTATCTTTGTGTAAGTAATATTGACTAAATCCTCCATAAACTGAGAAATTTTTGATGTCTTCGAATAAGTATCCTAGATCGAAATAAATACTTCTTAGAGCTGATTCTAAGTTTATTGTTGTTAAGACAAAACCACCATCGAAATTCTTAAATTCTCTTGATACAAACTCATTTTTATCAAGAGGGAAATATAAATTTAATCTTAAATCAAATCTTTCTTTTAATAGCTCAGCTCCAACTCCAATTTGGTTGACATGGAAATCATGTTTAGAGTTTCTATAATCATAATAAAGATTTAAACCATAAACATTTTCACTAGATGAAGAGTAATATCTAAATCCAAATCCAGCATTTGCTGCATACTCATCTGTATTCATATAATGCACTCTCAAATCTGCATATGTAGACCAATCAGTTATAAATAATTTAGGGAATATTAATGCTTCTAAAGTTGTATATCCCGTATTATAGCCTATACCTTGTCCTTCTATGTGATTAAGAGATAGATTAATCAATTGTTGATAATCATCTTCGTCTTTCGATATAACAGGGTTTTGATCAACCTCATCTTTTTTATCTTTTCCATTAAGTTCACGAATTATTTTCTCTACTCTATCATATAAATCTTCATTATTTATTATTAATTTTTGATTTTCTTGATTTTCACTATCTTTAGTTTTTGATTTACTATCTTCTCCTAAAATAATAGTTTGTTTAGATAAATAGTCATCACTTTGGTCTGACACAATATTTTGAGATTCACTAAATAAATCTATAGATTTTAAATCAATCTCATCTTTTGATATCTCAGCTCTTTGGTCATCTTTTTTATCTTTATCGTTATTGATAAGAATCAGAGCTTCTTCTTTATCAACCTCTTTATTAGAGTCTAGTTTTCTATCTTTTTCTTTTGAGAGTTTTTTAATTCTTGATTTATTTACATCTCTCAAAGTTATAGTTTGTATAGATGA
>SDBT01007792.1_pt1 | contig 17581 bp, 17 predicted proteins | sample 2277101 | NCBI WGS metagenome assembly SDBT01 (sample SAMN10404973, study PRJNA504765) | marine sediment metagenome | isolation source: marine sediment core GS10_PC15, 103 cmbsf | place: Arctic Ocean: Southern Knipovich Ridge | collected 2010 | reverse complement strand
GATGAAAACCCGGTGTCCTAGGCCGCTAGACGATGGGGCCGCAAAAAGCCTGGTCCCACCCGGAAAGTTCCGGGATTGGCTTACCGCCGATTAAAGCGGGGCGAGTATGTTAACCGAGTTTCAAGCATTGTCAACCTGTAACTTGGCCGAGATCGCCTGTTGGTATTCTATCGGATGTGAGAAGGCGGGTCGCTCTGCAAAACCTTGTTTTGCGCAGTTTCGGTTGAATCGGGCAAATGTGAGGGCTATTCGACGAGGAAGACCTGCGTTCCGGGTGCATAGTTTCTACCGTCATAGTTGATTGTCATGGCCCCGGTTCCGTGGATCTTGATCGAATCGACAATCATCTGCCTGATAGCGAAGTTATCGCTCGTCCCGCCCAGATCAATATGAGCGTCGGGCAGATAGAGAGTTCCGTCTATGCCCGTGAACTGTTCGGTCCCGACGATCTGCGCTTCGGTGGTATTACCGGCCTCCTGCCAGATGGCCATGCCCTCGTACGGCTCCGATTCGTAGGCGGTGATTGTGACGATGCCGTTCCCGGTAAGCTTTACTCCGCCAGTGTCGACGATATAGAACATGACGCCCTCGGCGGTGAGATTGCCGCCTGTTATGTTCAAACCGACACCGCCCAGAACATAAATGCCTGAAGCGAGTTCAAGATCGCCGCTGGTGAGCGTAATGCCCTCGGGATAGTATCCAGGCAGCAGCGAATTGCTGTCCTGGGTCAGTGTTGAGCCCCAGTTGGCCGGCGGCTGGAGATCCTTCAGTGGGTCCACGATGAGCGGCTGTTCGTCGTAAACCGGAACGCCGTCATATTCGGTAGTGTCTTCCAACTCCGCCACCACGTTTATCTCACCGGCAAGGAGCTGATTCTTTATGCCGCTTCTTTTAAGTGCATCCGGATCGGACGAATTGATCTGAATCGCACCGTCAAGGTGAGGGTTGGACTCGTCCATTACATTCAATGTAACAGTACCCGTCATCCAGAACGTGGTATCGTCCTCTTCGTTGAGCGTGATCAGCCCGGCGCCGGTTCCTCCGCCTACCATGGCGATGGCCTGGGCTGCCAGGTCAATATCGGCGACGCCGACTATCGGCGCAAAGAGCAGGTCAAGCGGGCCTCCCAGTGAGTCTTCGGTCCGGCGGGCGACGACTTTCACTGCGTTCACGCCTTCGGTGGAGGGGATAAAGAGTCTCTCGTGGCGGTTGTAGAATCCGATGACGATATCGCCATTCTCGAGATTGTCGAAGTTATCGTCCAGCTGGACAGCATCGGAAGCGGCGAAGTTTTTCTCACCGAAGAGTTTGGCCTGGTCTCTGGCGGCGTTCGCATCTTCACGCACCAATTGCGCTCCGGCAAGCGAGGCCGAGTCGGCAGCGTTCTGCAATTGATGCTTGACGAGAAGTGCGAATCCGGCGTCGACGGCCATCCCCAACATGGCAACGAGAATGAATGCAGTCACCGCCAGCCAGATCAGTGCGATGCCTCTTCGGTTTCGGTTGGATTTAGCTTTCATTCCACTGCCCGTCCTTTTTGTCGATGTAGTGTTACATCTCTTGACGTGTCCTGTACCGAATTCATTCTAGCGCATGTACCGGCAGTAATTCTCCCCGTGGCCAAGCTAAATTGCGCCCGGGGCCTGATCGGTCGGCTTGGCTTTATGTCGGCAGCAATTGATGCTGGTAATGAGATGTTGGGGCGATAGGTGTAAAGACCTGTATTCTCATAGTGGTTTCCCTATCGGGATTGTGGGGTATTTAAGGCAACATAAGTTCCTTATCCAGCAAAAGCTAAGTTTACCAACGTCGAGAGATGTCCGCGGCGGGGAAAGCTATAGACAGCATCTTTGTAGGGGTGTGACTTGTTAAGCCGGACCGGTGCGCCTAGGATTCGTCGCGGTGCAGGACATGTCTGTAGTTGGTGGTTAGGTGCATTTGGTGTTCAGTTCTTTAGACTATCACACGAGTTAGAAAAGCATGAACCATGCGCTTATATGGCGGACCACAGGGGCGCCGGCGCGAACATATCAAAGGAGAGCAACGATGAAGAACGCGATCAAGAGATTCATTACGGATGAAAGTGGTTTGGAGACCGTCGAGTACGCGATTATTGCGGCACTTATCACGGTCGGGGCAATCGCCACGATTACGACAGTTGGCGCTCTGGTCAACGCAAAGTTCGTCGAGCTTGACAATGCGCTTGGCGGCACGGCAACTGCAACGTAGTGATCGTCCGCAACTTCGTAACGTGTTGAAAAGTGAATTCGATACACAGCGGCAAAGGGCCTGTCAGTGTGGATAACGACGATTTGGACACAGGCTAATCAACCACTGCTCTGGACGGTGGTAGTGACGGCGGCTGTGATCGCCGCTTACACCGACATCAAGGGCAGGCGTATTCCAAACATACTGACAGGTCCCATGCTGCTTGCCGGATTGGTCTTCTCTAGCGTGAATTGCGGCTGGGCGGGCCTTGGCGATTCGGCGGTGGCGATGGTTGTTTTGGCGCTGCCATATGTACTGTTGTTCCTGTTTGCCGGCGGCGGAGCGGGCGACGCCAAGTTAATGGCGGCGTTTGGTGCGTGGCTGGGCCTCATCAACGGCCTGGTGGCGCTGGCGGCGGTCAGTATCGCGGCGATTATTGCGGCGATACTGCAGGCGATATTCGCCGGACAAGTGAAGAAGACAGCTACCAACATCGGTGGAATAGTCAGTCACGCGATGTTGTTTGTCCTGAGCGGTGGGCGTATGAGTTCGGTACTAAACACGTCTGGCAGTTCAGGTGATATCAGTCACATGCAGAAAATGCCTTATGGCGTTTCGATTTTCGCTGGCATATGCATTGCCGCGGGAGGTGCGCTGCTATGGCGAATATGAAAAAACAAATCAGACGACGGGGTGTTTCGACGGTAGAGGCGGCGATTGTGTTTCCGTTGCTTGTCTTCCTGACATTCGCCCTTATCGAATACGGCTGGCTGTTCCTTAACGCTCAACAGACGACCAACGCGGCCAGACATTGTGTGAGAATGGCCGTCAGGCCTGACATGACGACGGCTGAGGTTGTGACAGCAGCCGAGGGTATGATGCAGCAGTACGGGCTGAGCGATAGCGGTTATTCGGTGACGATCACCCCTGCGAATATCGAGGGAGTTGATACGGGTGAAGAAATCAGCGTTGAGATATCGGTTCCATACAGCAATATCCAGATAACGGGCATTGGCACGATAAACGGCTGGCTTCTTGCGTTACCGCCTGATCTCAAAGCTTCTATGAGCATGGCGAAGGAAGGCCCGTAAAAGTTTGGAAAGGAATCTGATATGAAGTGGACGATCATTGTCCTGATTATCGCTGGTCTGGCGGCTGCCATGTGCGCGTCGCTGTTGGTTGCCGCACTGAGCGCCAATTCCCGTGGCGTCGCCGTAGCGACCACCATGACCGTGGTGATAGCGGCCAGGGATTTACCGGCCAGATCAGTGGTCACAGACGAGGATCTCGTTACCGAGGAATTCAGACGGGATAAAGTGCCCGCCGAAAGCCTTACCGGAAAGATTCAGGCGATTGGGAAGATTCTCCTGGTTCCGATCGTCAAGGGACAGGCGTTGAACGACAAGTGTTTTGTCGGTGACGCCGAGGGGGTAAAGCTGGCCTCCACGCTCGGTCGCGGTCAGCGTGCCGTAAGCGTTGCCCTGACGAGTTATGGCGGTTTGAGCGGATTGCTGTACCGTGGCGCAATTGTTGACGTGCTGGCAACTTTCCAGGCCTCGAACGACGAGGCGGGCAGGGGAGAACTCACCTCAAAGACGCTGCTACAGGGAATCCCCGTCCTGAGTATCGGGGGCAAAGCCAGTTCCAAGGGCAGATCGTCCGGTGGCAGGGGACGTATCGTGACGCTGCTGCTCAGTAGCGTCCAGGCCGAATCGTTGCGGCTGGCCACTGAGCGCGGAACTATCTCACTGGCGATGCGGAATCCGCACGACGTTGCCACCGTAAACCACAGCCCGGCAGGGACTCCCGGTGGGGCTCCCAAGCGGGTAAATCCCGACGAGCCACACTGGGAAACGGTTGTAATTCGTGGCGAAGTTGTGCAGACACGGTATCTGCCGATGCCGGAGAACAAGACGGCCGCGAAGTGATTCTTACAAGTCAAACGTTCACCCGCCACAGAGGCGAGTGTCGATTACAAGCAGATCTTGTGCAGGAGAAGCACACAATGGAAACATCACAGAGAACAGCGATGGCGAGACTTCTGGTGGCTGCAACGACGATTGCGGCTTTGTTGATTGTGGTCAGTCCGGTAGTGGGGGCGATGGTTGAGACGACCGAAACCATATCCCTTCACGTGCGTCAGTCCAGGATTATCGATGCGCCCTGGCCGGTCGCTCGCGTGTCGGTAACGGACCCTGAGATTGCCGATGTCCAGATGCTGACGGCAAACCAGATTCTGGTCCAGGGCAAGGCCATCGGTTCAACGGACCTGATTCTCTGGTCGAAGGATGAGAAGATATGGGAAGCGCGGATTGACGTCAGCATCGATTTCCGTCGGATGAAGGATGAACTGGCCAAGCTGTTCCCGTACTCCAAGCTTGATGTCATTCAGGCACAGGGCGTGATCGTTATTTCGGGCACTCTCGGCCGGGCCGAGCATGCGGCACAGCTTCGCAGGTTCATGAAAGCGTCCAATGCAGTCAGTGGCCTTAGCTATGTGGACATGACGTCGATTGCCGGTGTTCAGCAGGTGATGCTCAAGGTGCGCATCGCCGAGGTAAGCAGGACCGCTCTGAGACAGCTTGGGATTAACTGGTTCCATACGAACAACGATTATTTCATTGGGCAGACGGTGGGTTCGGCCCAGGGCGGACCGCTTAACCCGTTCGCCATTGGCGTTCCGGCAGGCACGTCTGCGAGCCTTTCGCGCACGCCCATGATCTTTACCGCTGATGCAGCCAATAGCGCGGCTGTAACGCTGTTTGGCGGATTCCCCGAGATTAGCCTGGAGTACTTCATTCAGGCACTTGCCGAGAACCAGTACCTGCGCGTGCTGGCCGAGCCTACTCTGGTCGCCCTGAGCGGACAGGAGGCAAAGTTTCTGGTCGGTGGTGAGTTCCCCATCCCCGTCGTGCAGGGTACGTCCGTAGGCCAGGGGGCCACGGTCACCATTGAATGGAAACAGTTCGGCGTGCTTTTGCAGTTCCGCCCCACTGTTCTGGGCGACGGCAGTATACGTTTGCACCTGGCCCCTGAAGTGAGCGAGACTTCCGAGTTGAACGCCGTTACCAGCGGAGGATTCCTGATCCCGTCGGTGATCCAGCGAAAGGCCGAGACCACGCTCGAGATGAAGAGCGGACAGACCTTCGCGATGGCTGGCTTGCTGCGGCGAGTTAACGACGCACGCAATTCGAGGATTCCCGGATTGGGCGCTATTCCGATTATAGGATCGCTCTTTAGATCGGTGAGATACAACTCCCAGGAAACTGATCTGGTGATCCTGGTCACCGCATCGCTGGTCGAGCCTATGAATATTGCAGGCGCTCTTCCGGTACCGGGCGATACGCATATGGCTCCGACGGATTGGGAACTTTACTCACAGGGACGCATCGAGGGCGAGACGGCGGGCAAGCTTTCACCGGCGCATCAGGACTGGCTTAAGCGACGCGGGCTTGACCGTTTGAAAGGTCCGGGTGCTTGGGTTACCTACGAGACTCCCCCTGCACGCAGCACCGCCCAGATCAAGGCGATTCCTGCTGAGCCAATGCCCAAGATCGCATCGCCCGCTCCGGCGGCCGAGGTTGCCCATGACGATAAGACAGCAGATGAATCACCTGAAGCTGATTCCGGAATTGCAGAGGATTCATTCGGTGCTGATTCTGACGCGGCGGTAGGTAAGGACGAAGCTACGGCCGATCCTCCGGAGACGGGTGTGGAGGTGACGATCAAGGCCGCCGAGGCAGCTTCGCCAAAGAGCGAAAGCACTCCCGAGTCCACCGAGGTCAAGACCGACGCAACAGCGCCCACAAAGTTGCCCGACGCTGAGGAAGCTTCTCCAGAATCAGCCTAGGACCCACCGCGGCGAATGAGTACGAAGGCGTAAACAAGACGATTGAAAGTTCGACAGGTTATAAACAATGGTTTCAAGCGTAGGCATAGCGTTACTCAGTAATGAATCCGATACGGCCAAGGTCGTATCGGCGGCATTGGAAGCATCGGCTGGAATCCAGTTGAGAGGCGTCTATGCCGACTTGCCGCACCTGGTGCGGTATCTGGAGCATAATCACATTCCGGCAGTTCTGGTGGACGTCTCTTCAAGTCCCGTCGATATGATCCAGGCGTTGGCTCCGGTGATCCCGCAGTTTCCCGAAACGCGGTTTATCCTTCTGGGCGACGGGATCAGAAACGATCTCGTCATAGAAGCCATGGAAATCGGGGCCCGGTACTTCCTGCTGAAGGAATCGATCTCCGATAATCTGGTGAGCATCCTGCGACGCCTTATCGTCGATGGCTCGAGCCATGACGATCGCAAGGGCAATGTGATCACTGTGCTTTCGGCTGGTGGCGGATGCGGGTCTACCACGGTGGCTGTCAATCTGGCAAACGAACTGCATATCACCAGTGAAAAGCCAGCGTTACTGGTCGATCTGGATTGTGCGTACGGTTCAGTGGCGACCGACCTTGGTATCCAGGGTAAATACGGTATAGCCGACGTCCTGACGCATGACGGATCGATCGACCCGGCGCTGATCAGTTCCAGTGCACTGGCTTACTCGGAGGGATTGCACGTTCTGATCTCTCCGGCGAGCGTGGATTTCAATAATCCCGTTCCATTGCAGGAACAGCACCTCGCTGAAGCCATCGACGCATGCAAGCACGCATACGATTATACGATCATCGACGCTCCAAGGGTATCGAGGCAGGTCGCCGAGTGCCTGGCAAAGCAGAGCATCATGACGGTCGTCTGCTTCCAGCTTACCGTCAAGGATGTGCGACTGGTGCGAGCGATTGTATCGAGCCTGCAGGCCAGGTCTGTGGCGGCGAGTTCCATACTTCCTTTGGCAAACCGCTATCGCAAGCGCGGAGCCATGCTCACCATGGATGAGGTTCGCCAGGCGCTTGGCAATCTTACGATCGAGCAGGCAGCCAATGACTTCAAGAGTGCGATAAGGTGTATCAATTATGGACAGCCTCTGGCCGAGGCATCGCCGCGCAGCCTGTTGCGAAAGGATCTGCGACGCATAGCAGTCAGAATAAACAGCATCGCCAAGCCTTAGAGCTTGCGAGAGGTGCACTATGAATCGTGATAGCCTGGATAGGACAGACAATTTGACAGCCGCCGGTGGCAATGGCAGTGGTAACGGCAATGGCAATGGCAAGGATAACAACGAGCAGCTCAAGGCATCGGTGCATCGCAGACTGCTGGAGACGATGGATCTGAATGAAGCGCGTCGCATGCCGATCGAGCAGTTGCACAAGGAGTGTTCCCGCAGAGCGGACATGATTCTCACCGAATTGAGTTGTCCGCTTTCGGCGCCCGAGAAAAAGCAATTGCTGCACGAGGTGATGGACGAAGTATTCGGCCTGGGCCCGCTGGAGGAATTCCTTCGCGACCCGGACGTCAGTGATATTCTGGTCAACGGTCCGAACAATATCTATATCGAGCGATTCGGGGTGCTCGAGCCCGGATATGCCAGCTTCCGGGATGACGATCACCTGATGCAGGTTATCCAGAGGATAGGTGCCCGCGTCGGTCGGCGTATCGACGAGGCTTCGCCAATGCTCGATGCAAGATTGGCCGACGGATCGCGCGTCAATGCGATCATTCCTCCGCTGGCGCTGGATGGTCCTTCGCTGAGTATCCGGCGATTCGGAACGATTCCGATCAACAAGGACAAGCTGATTGAACTGGGTTCGTGGACCGACGAGATGGTGACCTTCCTCGAGGCGTGCGTGCATTGCAGGATGAATATCCTCGTTAGCGGTGGAACCGGTTCGGGCAAGACGACGCTTCTGAATGTCTTATCGAAATGGATTCCCTCTACCGAACGCGTTGTGACCATCGAGGACACCGCCGAACTCCAACTCCAGCGAGAGCACGTGGTGCGCCTCGAGACGCGTCCGCCCAACATCGAGGGCAAGGGCACGGTTACTCAGCGAGACTTGCTTCGCAACACGTTGCGCATGAGACCGGACAGGATCATCATCGGCGAGATCAGAGGCGCAGAGGCCGTGGACATGCTCCAGGCCATGAACACAGGCCATGAAGGATCGATGACCACGGTCCACGCCAACAATACACGCGACGCACTGAGACGCGTTGAAAACATGGTATCGATGGCCGGTCTGAACTATCCGATCAGTGTTATTCGCGAACAGGCGGAATCCGCGCTGGATGTCCTGGTTCACCTGGGAAGGGTAACCGGCGGGCGGCGAAAGATTCTGCAAATTGCGGAAATCACCGGTATGGAAGGCAATACCATCTGCTTGCACGATCTGTTCCAGTTCAAGCAGACCTCCGTAGGTCCCGACGGACATGCAGCCGGTGAGTTCTATGCATGCGGTGTCCGCCCGCGGCTGCTGGACAGGCTTCAGGCGGAGGGCTATACCTTCCCGCCCGATATGTTCCGCCGTCGCGTGCTTTCGTAGTAAAGGTAAACAAGCATGATCGCGCTGACGGACATCATAACAGTAACCGCCGCCCTGGCGGCCTTTGGGACCGTGATGGCGGTCTGGATCATTGGAATGATGATCTGGATGTATCGACGCTCCAGGCACGCCCGAAAGGTCGAGCATCGCCTGGGGTTGCCCGAGGAGCACCCCGAGGGCACGAGGGTTCTGAGGCTTTGGCACGACGGCGAGGAAGTGACGACGACTGTATCGAATACGGTTCAGCGTCTGAGCTTCAAGGATCGCCTGGACAAGACGTTCAGAAACGCCGGATGGCGGTCTCCGACCAGAACAGTCCTGATGGGACTGGCTGGTTTCATGTTCCTGGCGGCGACGGCCACCTTGGCGCTGACAAGTAACTGGGTCGCATCGATTATGATTTCAGCCAGTGTCCTGCTGCTGTTCTGGATTTATACCAAGCAGCGAATAAGCAGGCGTGAGTCCCTGTTTGAAAGGCAGTTCGTCGAGGCGATCGGGCTGGCGTCGAGGTCGCTGCACGCGGGTCATCCGCTGACAGGTGCGTTCAGGCTGATCAGCGAAGAAGTAAGTGCCCCAGTCGGGAACCTGTTCGAGGATATATGCCAGCAGCAGTCGCTGGGGGTGAGTCTTGAAACGGCATTGAGAAACATTGCCGCCAGGTCTGACAGTTCCGATATGAAGATGTTCGCAACGTCGGTGATGATGCAGTTGCGCAGCGGTGGAAACCTTGCCGACATGATGGAGCGGCTGGCTGATGTGATACGCGACAGGATGCGTCTGAATCGTCGTGTGAAGGTACTGACCGCACAGACCCAGTTCTCCAAGAGAGTCCTGCTTGCGCTGCCGATTCTGGTCTTTGCCATATTGAATACGATGAACCCGAACTACATGGAACCGTTGTACACCACCGCGGAAGGCAAATTGATGCTGGCGATAGGCGGCGCTGCCCTGTTGCTTGGCGCGTGGATCATGAACAAGATGGCCGATGTGAAATACTGATTTATCGGTGACATAACAATGGGCTATGACATAGTTGAAATACTGATTCCGGTTCTGGCGTTTCTTGCAGTCGTCCTGATTGGCAGTGCTTTCATGACCAGTCGCACTGCGGCCAGGAAACGCATTCAGGCTCGCTTGGAATACGACGCGCTCGCACCCCAGGACGATCCGAGTCCGGTAAGGAACCGTCTGGCAAAAATGGCCGAACGGGTCGGGTCCATTGCGTCATCGGGCAGCCATTCACAGGTGCTGCGCCAGGATCTGGCAAGAGCGGGCATCCACGACGCCGCAGCACCGATGATATACATAGGCGCAAAGATGATACTGCTTCTTGGCGGAATGCTGTTACTGCTTGTGCTGGTTATGTTCATGCCACCGGCGGTTAGTCTCCCTGCCAGGGTCGTGATCGTTCTGGGTGGGGCGGCGATTATGTTCTTCCTGCCCAATATCCTGATCGTCGTGCGGCGACAGCAGCGGCGAATGGAGATTCGCCATCACCTTCCCGCAGCGGTTGACTTGCTGGAGATATGCGTTTCGTCGGGGATGGGGTTGGACATGGGATGGAACATGGTCACCGACGAGGTCAGACGAGTCAGTTCGACGCTGGCCGACGAGATGGCGCTGACCAACCTGGAAATGCATCTGGGCGCTTCTCGCGTCGAGGCGATGCGTCACATGGCCGATCGCACCGGAGCTGAAGAATTGGGTTCGCTGGTTGCGGTCCTGGTCCAATCCGAGAGATTCGGGACGAGTATCTCCGAGGCCCTTAAAACGTTCGCATCGTCCATGCGAGAAGAGCGAAGCACCCTCGCCCAGGAGAACTCCGAGAAGACCGCGGTTAAACTTTTGTTTCCGATGACACTCCTGATCTTCCCGGCGATGTTGATAGTGATAATTGGCCCGGCGACCCTACGGTTCTCCGAACTGGCTGGAAAATAACGGAACGCATTGTGTGTAATTAAAGGAGACTTAAATGAGACCTTCAGCGATTATCGTCGTGGCGATACTGATGTTGGCAGCCGGATGTGAATCGGGAAATCTGAATCCTGATTACGGTAACCACGAAACAGAGGCATGGTTGGTCAAGTCGTACAACGATATTGCGATCGAGAACGCAATCATACGCCAGCACACCATCCTGCCATATCACTTCATCCGCAATTCCGATGAATTGAACGAACTGGGCAGCCGCGACTTGGCTATATTGGCTGCGTATTATTCGAAGCATCCAGGCAGATTGAACGTTCGCAAGGGCTCAGTGTCGCTCGAGTTGTATGAGTCGCGAGTCAGGACCATCTTGAATCAGATGTCCAAAGTCGGCGTCAAAACGCAGAAGATCGACGTCGCCGACGGACTGCCCGGTGGCGAGGGACTGGCGTCGCACGAGGTAACATTCATGATGACGCATGAATACCAGTCTCACAGCAATGCTGATTCCAGTTATGGAGAGTTCGAATCTTCAACGGGGAGCAACTGATGCGTACGATAAGAGCGGACAAGTTGCTGCACAGATTCACCCTGGCGATCCTTCTGGTCGTGACCGTCGGATGTGTTCTGGGCGGATGCAGGTCCAAGCAACGGAAGATCTCGTACTCCAACCATGCCGACGAGGTATTCCAGAAGGGTGCCAACCGCGCCCCCACGCCAAGGACCTTGTACTCGATGGCGAAGATATTCGCCACGCAAGGCAAGGAGCAGCAGTGCAGGTATATTCTCGTCCGAATAATCAGGGAGCAACCTGATTTCGTGCCCGCCTACTGCGAATTGGCTGAATTGTACATGAGGCAGGGGCAGCTTCAGATGGCTGTCGATACGCTCCAGGCCGCCAGAACCCATGCCCCTCGGGACGCGGTGTTGATGAATAACCTGGGCCTTTGCTATCTGCTGAGAGATGAACACGCCGATGCAGAGAAAATGTTCGCCGCAGCAGCAGGCGAAAGACCGAGCGATGCGCGCTATCGCGCCAACCTCGCTGTTGCGGTCGGAATGATGGGGCGCTACGACGAAGCACTGTCCCTGTTCAAGCAACTGATGCCCGAAACCGACGCGCATTACAATCTTGGTGTCATCTGCGAGGCAAGGAACGATCGCGACGGGGCGATGGAAGCCTTTGAAAAGAGCGAAGAGATTCACGTAGCGCTGATTGAAAACGGAGTGGAGAGGCCGTCGAGGTGATAAAAAGCGTGATCAATCCCTGATTGCACAACACGGATTGGAAAGGCGGGCTATAATAAAAAAGACAGGCCCGACCAGGTAACTGCATTTCCTGACGCTCGAGCCCGCCATCACGTTCGCTATGTTACAGTAATCGACAAGTATGTGAAGAGAGATTGAGGAAAACTTGCTGTTTTGAGATGAAGCACCCAGATAAATGGGTGTTTTTTCTTGCGCCGATCCGACATCCCAAGTCGCCTGGCTTACCGGCTGTGTTTCGGCATCCGAACCGACGTGTTCCCTTATCCATCGGGCTTGTCCGCAGAAGGAAGCCCGAAGCGATTCAAATACGAAATGTCAGCATAAAAAAACGTCACAAATCCCTTCACGGACCTAGAATTAGCAAAGTGAGATGTGTATCCTCACTCACTGGACACGAATGATCCCTTAAGGAAAGGCCTGGAAAATGAAGAGTATCAAACACGCTTGGAAGGCATTACTCGGTATTGTGGTCATCGCATTGTTTCCGCTGATTCTAATCGGTTGTGCGGAAGGTGATAAGGACGCTCCCGAGGAGCAGCCGTCAAAGTCTGAACATCCATCCAATGAGGAACATCCTACCGGTGACAAGGCAGATGCCGAACATCCCACCGGTGACAAGCCAGCCGCCGAGCATCCCACCGATGAAAAGGCAGCCGCCGAGCATCCCACCGCCGAGCATCCCAAATAATTCACGCTTGATTGCGGTATGGACGACAGAAAAAGATTATCCAAGAGTTGGCAACCGGCAGTAGGCCTGGCTGTTGTATTGATGGCCGCACTTATCGGTTGTGACGAGAGCCGTCACGACGAGCAGGTCCCCTCCGGCCCGGTGCCCATCGTGGTGACGGAGGACATACAGGCTGGAATCGAGAAGCACATCGAGCAAGAGACCATCGGTGGGGGAGGATACTTCAAGCTTCGCATGGATGACAAGCAGCTCGCGCTCAAGCTTGTTCGCGTCCACACTGAATATCTGGCGAATCTTGGCGTGCGGAGTCACTTTGCCTGCGTGGATCTGGTGGACACCGAGGGCGACGTGTACGACGTTGATTTCTTCCTCTCCGGCGATCCAGGCCGGATGGTTGTTACTAAAACGATAGCGCACAAGCTTAACGGTCAGCCTTTCTATGCATGGCAGCAGAAGCCCGATAAGACATGGGTTCAGGTTCCGGTTGAGAATGCATCGCCGCGCGAGTTGGGGGTAATCACCGGCAGCGATGAGTTCGAGTTCCTCTACCGGGTGACGCTCCCTGAGATATCCGCTCCGGCCCGCATGTGGTTACCTTTTCCCGATAGCGACGCTTTCCAGGTTGTCGAAGTTAAGTCCGTCACCGCCCCGGGCACACGCCGGATTCTGGAAGAAGTGGAACATGGCAACAGGGTTCTACTGCTCGAACTTGCCCCCGCCGATAGCAGGAAGACCGTCAGCATCCGCTACCGGGTGGAACGCAGGGAGAAGGCGGCTTACAATGCCTCCGAATCGGACTTCGATGATTATCTGGCCCCAGAGCGTCTGGTTCCGTTCGATGACGCATTTAGCGGGATAGCAGCGAAGGTGGTTGAGGGCAAGAAGGGCGACCTCGTGCGCGCCCGCGCACTCTACGATCATGTCATGGACCGCATGCGATACATGAAATACGGTGACGGCTGGGGAAACGGCGACGCGGTGTATGCGTGTAATGCGCGAACGGGCAACTGTACCGATTTTCACTCTTACTTCATTGCGCTGGCCAGAGCTGTTGGAATTCCCGCTCGCTTCGCCATTGGTGCGGCAATCCCTTCGGCGCGGAACGAGGGCGGGATAGACGGTTATCATTGCTGGGTCGAATTCCACGCAGAGGGCAAGTGGTGGCCCGTAGACATCAGCGAGGCCGATAAGTACTCGGCGCTGTCGACTTACTATTTCGGCCACCATCCAGCCAACCGTTTTGAACTCAGCCGCGGTCGCGACCTGGTAGTGAAGCCCGGTCCGGTGTCGGGTCCGATCAATTTCCTTGCCTATCCTGTGCTGGAGATAGCTGGCAAGCTGGCAAGGACGGACGTCGAGTTTTCCTTCAATCGCAGCGTTCCAGGCGAGTAGGACCGTACAAATCCAAAGCAGTGCGCACGAAAAAGCCCCCGAGAATTCAGGGGCTTTTCGCAAATAAATGAGGGAGCTGGGACTCGAACCCAGAACCTACGCCTTAAAAGGGCGTTGCTCTGCCAATTGAGCTACTCCCCCGCACGTCTCCATATTATATAGTCTGCGGATCGCCGCGCCGAGAGGTGGGCTTTCCCGTTTTCCGCAAAATCGCAAGCGAAGTTAATCGCAAGCAAGGTTTCCGCTAAATCGCAAACGGGTTTTCAACGCTAGATATCCTCGATTTCCACGGTCTTGGCTTTGAGACTCGCGTCGATTTTGCCTTCGTACTTCCTGGTAAGATCCTGGATGTGGTCCTTACCCTTCTTGGCTTCGTCTTCGGTCAGCTCCGAGTCTTTCTGCTGCTTGTCGGCTTCCTTATTGCCATCGCGTCGTGCGTTGCGGATGGTAACCTTTGCAGCCTCGGCCATCTTCTTTATCTGGCCGACGAGTTTCTCTCGACGCTCGAACGAAAGCGGAGGAACCGAAAGGCGGATCACCTTTCCGTCGGCCGACGGAGTGATTCCAAGCTCGCTCGCCATGATTGCCCGCTCGATGTCCTTGAGGCTGGCCGGATCGAAGGGCTTGATGACGATCATTGTCGCTTCCGGCGTGGAAATCGTCGCAAGCTGCCGCAGGTCGGTTGGCGAACCGTAGTAATCGATCTTAATGTGATCGACCAGTCCCGCCGACGCTCGTCCGGTGCGGATGCCGCGGAACTCCGTTCCGAGATACTCAACGGCATGTTCCATATTCTCTTCGACGTCCAGCAGTATTTCATCCATAGCCATAGCTAAAGCTCCAAATTCGAAACCGTAGGTCCCCGAAGGGCAACAAATACAAAACTCGAAATAAAAATGTTCAAAACAAACGGCCTTTCTGTTTTAGCCGTGGTGGTGATTGTTATTTACTTTTTTGAAATTAGTGCTTTGAATTGTCCTTCGGTCCAATGGCGGTTTTGTATTTCGAGATTTACTGATCTGTTATCAGTGTTCCGACAGCCTCGCCCCTGACGGCCCGCAGCAGGTTGCCCGGCTCGGTCAGTTTGAACACCACAATCGGGACATCGGTTGTCATGCACATCGAGATGGCAGTTAGGTCCATCACCCCGAGCTTGTCGGCGAGTACCTTTTGGTACGTCAGGGTATCGTACTTAATCGCATCGGGATGCGTTACCGGATCGTTATCGAACACGCCGTCAACCTTGGTGGCCTTGAAGAGCACCTCGGCGTCAATCTCGTTTGCTCGCAGTGCGGCGCACATGTCGGTAGTGAAGAACGGACTTCCCGTACCTGCCGCCAGTATGACAACGTTGCCCGCATCGAGATAGTTGATTGCAGCCCGGCGGCTGAACGGTTCGCAGATCTGCGTGACGGGAATGGCGCTCAGTACGCGCGCCCCGACGCCGTGGGATTCCAGCGAGTCCTGCATTGCAAGTGCGTTGATAAGCGTGGCAAGCATTCCCATATAGTCAGCCGTTACCGGCTGAATGTGCGGGTTGCCCGCCAGGTCGCGTCCGCGAATGAAATTGCCTCCGCCGACGACCAGCCCAATCTGTACGCCCATATCGAGCAGGGGGGCGATCTCTTCGACAACGGCGGTTACGGCATCGCCGTCAACACCGAACCCGCCCGGGGCGCAAAGCCCCTCGCCGGAGATCTTGAGCAGCACTCTGTTATACTTTAGCGCATCGGCCATCCTATGCCTCGCACATTGTCTGAGCAGCTATCGATACGTTGCGGCTCGCCTAAGGTTCTTAACGGCACGAAGTTGCACCGCAGCTTTAGAGCAGTTTAAGCTCGATCTGTTCCCGGCGCGCCGGGTCAGTCGATTAACCGCCAACGGAGAATCTTGCAAAAGCCGTTACCTTTGCCTCGCCGAGGACTTCCTTGATCTGTTTCTTTTCGTCGCGAACGTATGCCTGTTCGAGCAGTGCCTTACCGGCCATGAACTTCCGCATTTTGCCCTCGACCATCATTTCAGCGATCTCTTTGGGCTTTCCGGATTCTTCGGCCTGTTCGAGCGCGAATGCCCGTTCCTTCTCGACGACGTCGGCAGGAATGTCGTCGACGGTGATGCCCACCGGATCGGCGAACGCCACGTGCATGCACAGTCCGGTCATGGATTCTTCGTCAAGCTCGCCCTCGATGCCGATCAGGACGCCGACCTTGGAGTTGTGGTGCAGGTAGCTGGCGATCTTCGGTGCGACGATCTTCACACCGCGTCCGTAGCTCATGTTCTCGCCGATCTTGGCCAGTGCGGCCTGGATGGCTGCGTCGATGGCGTCGCTGGCGGCTACTTCTCCGGTCTCGGCGCCCATGGCGAGGTCGAGTACGTCGGCGACCATTGCCTTGAATACGTCGTTACGCGCACAGAAGTCGGTCTCGCATGCGACTTCGACCATCGCTGCCGATGCGCCGTCGTCGGCGATCTTGATGGCGACGAGCCCTTCCGAAGTGGTTCGTTCGGCTTTCTTCTCGGCTAGTGCTGCGCCCCTCTTGCGAAGGAGATCGCGTGCGGCGTCGATGTCGCCGGAAGTCTCTATGAGAGCCTTCTTGCTTTCCATCATTCCCTGACTCGTCTCTTCCCTGAGGGCCTTGACCATTGCTGCGGTAATTTCAGCCATTGTTTGCTCCGGAATATCTCGTAAGTAGCTGGTGTTTATAGTGAGCCCCGGTGGCCTACATGACCTGCCGGGGCGTGTGATTGATTACGTTCTTCAGGCTTTGTCTGCTTCTGGTGCAGGTGCCTCTGGTGCAGGTGCGTCCGCTGCGGGCGGGGCTGCGGGGGCTTCTGGAGCAGCAGCGGGCGTGGGTGCAGCCTCTGCTGGCGGGGCCGCTTCAGTTGCTGCCGACGGGGCCGCTTCAGTTGCTGCTGCCGGGGCGGCTTCAGCTTCTGCGGGCTTCTCGGCGCGGGCGGTGGTTGCCCGGCTGCTGCGGCGGCGAGGTGCCTGGTCCGCCTGTTCATCGGCCTTGGGTTGAACGCGTCCCTTGACGCCCATCTCCACCGAGTCGCAGATTTCCTTGGTGATAAGCTTGATCGCTCGCATCGCGTCGTCGTTTCCGGGAATCGCAATGTCAACCATGTCCGGGTCGCACTCGGTATCGAGCAGGCAGACCACGGGGATGCCCAGCTTGCGGGCTTCCTTGATGACGATGATCTCACGCTTCTGGTAGAGTACGCACATCGCGCCCGGAAAGCGGGTCATCTTGCGGATGCCGCGGAGGTTGCGGTCGATCTTTCGCATTTCGCGGCGGAGTGGGGAGCCCTGATTCTTGGAATATGCATCGAGCAGTCCGTCGGCTTCCATCTTCTCGAGCTCTTCAAGCCTGGTGATGCGCTTGCGAATCTCGTGGAAGTTGGTGAGCGTCCCGCCAAGCCAGCGGTCGGTGACCCAGTGCATTCCAACGCGATCGGCCTGTTCTTCGATGGCCTTGCGCGCCTGGCGCTTGGTTCCGATGAGCAGAATGTCCGAGCCGGAAGATACCGTCTGGGCGATGAACTTCCTTGCAAGAAGCAGGCCCTTGAGGGTCTCTTTAACGTTGATGATGTGGATCAGGTTTCGCTTTCCGAAGATATACGGCTTCATCTTCGGGTTCCATCTGCTTGCCCTGTGTCCGAAGTGGATAC
>SDBT01007791.1_pt1 | contig 17582 bp, 20 predicted proteins | sample 2277101 | NCBI WGS metagenome assembly SDBT01 (sample SAMN10404973, study PRJNA504765) | marine sediment metagenome | isolation source: marine sediment core GS10_PC15, 103 cmbsf | place: Arctic Ocean: Southern Knipovich Ridge | collected 2010 | reverse complement strand
AACAAAAAGTTTTCGATTTGGACCGGGTGATAAATATGCGTGGCCTTATGCTCGACGAAGCGGGAATCAATGTAGCGCATTCGATCGTCGAACAGCGAGCGGAAAAGCTGACTAAAGAATTTAAAGAGTTGACCGGGATTAACCCAACCCAGCGCGATAAGTATCTCCACTGGCTGGGGGGTAAAGGTCTTGAGCTTCCAAACTTGCAAGCGGAAACTGTCGAAGAAACTTTAGAAGATCGAGGTTTACTGGCGGTTCTACCGGGAAAAGTTACGCGGTCCCTTGAAATACGCTCCCAGGTAAATAAGGCCAGCACAAAGAAGCTGGATGCTATGCTTCGGCAAAGGGGCGCAGATGGACGAGCCAGATTTCAGACTCGCTATCATGGCGCGGTCACGGGGCGCTGGACCGGCTCCGGGTTTCAACCACTAAATTTAACTCGCGGCTTTGAGGACGTTTCCCCGGAACAGCTAGTAAACGACGTTATGCAAAGAAACTGCGAGTGGCTTGACGCTTTGTACGGGGACGCAATTGATGCGGTCAGCAAAGCGTCACGCCATTGGATTATACCGGCCCCAGGTAATAAAATAATAGCCGGCGATTTTGTCTCCATTGAAGCTATAATCCTAGCTTGCCTTGCCGGGGAGCAGTGGAAGATTGACGCCTTCGCTGCCGGCGTGAAGATGTATGAGCTGACGGCGGATAAAATCTACAAACTGCCGCCCGGAACTGTAACGAAGAAAACCCACCCTAAAGAAAGACAGGACGGTAAAACTTGTGAGCTGGCTTTTGGTTTTCAGGGCGCAGTCGGAGCCTGGAGAAAGTTCGATAAATCAGACCGGCACACTGACGAAGAAATACAAGAGCATAAAAATAACTGGAGGGATGAGCACCCCGCTACTGTAAATTTCTGGTATGATCTTGAGCACGCGGCCATTAGAGCTATTGAAAACCCCGGCCTTTTAACAGAAGTGAACGATAAGATAGCGTTCCAGACGGTAGATGAGTGGCTGACGATGATTCTGCCCAATGGAAAGCGCCTGTGGTACTTCAGTCCCGAACTTAGGATGAAACTACCGCCCTGGCATAAGCCGCTAACTAATGAACGATGTGCGGCGGGAACCTGTAATTGCTCCCCGCGCCTCCAGGTTAGCTATATGGCTCAGAAAGAGGGTCAATGGAAGCGGATCTACAGCTACGGCGGAAAATGGGCTGAAAACGCAACTCAGGGCACCGCCAGGGAGTATTTGATACCCGCCATGTACCATATAGAAGCCGCAGGGTACCCCATAATTCTCACGGTCTACGATGAGACAGTATCGGAAGTTCATAAAGATTTTGGAAGTGCGGAAGAGTACAAGCGTTTGTTGGAAATTCAGGAGCCCTGGGCGAGTGGCTGGCCGATTAAGGCCGACGTTTGGGAAGGGCTCCATTACAAAAAATAAAGGAGAATATATTATGAGTATTGAAGATTACAATGAAATTGAAATTGAAGAGCCGATTGAAATTGAAGATTACAATGAAGACCCCGAAGATTGCGATGAAAATCCTGTAGATTGCATCGGGTACCCAGATGAGGATTCCAAAATCGAAGATGGCAGGCCATTTGTAGAAGGAAGTAAAGCTGAAGGCTATGACTGGAGACTCATCAGCGTCCTCGATGAGTCTCGTAACCGTATTTACCACTACGATAACGACCTATCTTTTGCGGTTAACGATGTTGAATTTTTAGCTGTCTCAAAAGGAAAAACCGGACACACTCATCGTATCTGTACTACGGATGGCCGGTGCTTCTACGTTGCTGCTGGATGGGTCGCTATTGAGTGGGTCGGTAAATTTCAATTCTAAAATAAGGTCATCCTGAATGAACTTAGTTGAGCTGAAATTTCCTGAAGGCGATAAAGGAATACGCATTATTTCTAATGACGGCATGGAAATAGAAATCGTTAGAAAGAAAGGCGGCACCGCAATAGTCGAGATAAAAAAGTATGACGACGAGGGTGATGGCACTTGTATGGGGATTAACTTAAACCGAAAAGAGGTCCGCGCCGTCGTCGAACTACTTGAGACAAGGCTGCACGCTATGAAAAGGCCGGAAAAGTTATACAACAAGGAGACAGCTCGATGAAGAAAAAACTTAAATGGTTTTTCTATGTCGTTATTATCGGCGTCTTACTTGCACCACCCTGGGTGGTCCCATTAACAATCGCAATAATGGTATTAGCGTGGCTTCAATAGATATTCCTGACTTAGTAAATGGATGCCTTGAACTATTCGGGGGATTTTTTATGATTATGAACGCACGTAAACTCCACCGCACTAAATCCACAGCAAGCATTCACTGGCTTCCTGTGTCATTTTTTACTTCTTGGGGCTTCTGGAATGTTTACTATTACCCCCACCTGGGCCAATGGATAAGTTTTTCGGGTGGAGTTTTCCTTTCGTCAGTTGATGCTTTATACTTACTACTTGTATTGAGGTACTGGAAAAATGGCTAAGAAAATAAACAGTAACCGTAAGGGAAAAAAGGGAGAGTTGGAAGCTGCTGCCTTGCTGCGCGAGTATGGGTTTGAGGCCCGCCGCGGCCAGCAGTATTCTGGGGGAGGAGACAGCCCGGACGTGGTGCACAGTATCCCAGGCATTCACATAGAAGTTAAGCGCACGGAAACTCTCAGCCTTTATAAAGCAATGGAGCAGGCCAGAGAAGACAGCGCGGGCAAAGTACCTGTCGTATTACACCGTCGCAACGGAAAAGAATGGTTAGCGATATTGCCCGCAGGCGAACTACTGAGTTATCTTGAGTGTATAGATGACGAGAGAGGTTTAGTATGACTCCCCATGAAAAAGCACAGGATGCGGTAGACATAGTTACCGCCGCCGGCGGGATAAGAAAAGCCTCTCAAGCGTCAGGCGTACCCTACACCACTCTGCAAAACAGGTATAAGGCCGGGGTGAACTTGGGACTGAAACCTATCGCTGCCGGCAGCACACACCCGCCAAAGCAGTCAGCGTTCACGAGCCCCGGACGTTTTATATTCACCTGCGCTCAAAGCAATACATACGTAGATGAGGGAGTTTGGGAAAATATATTAGCGCTCGCTAAATATTATGATGCTCGTATTTGCGTATCCACTTTCACCTATGATTTGGCCAGTTACCGGGCCGCATCCGTCAAGCGCGGGAAAGCCAGAAAGAAAACTGATATATGGTATGACCCAGCTATCAAGCCTTATATTCTTGACGAGAAGGTGAGAGTCGCCCCCGGTTTAACATGGTGCGGAGAGCTGAATATCCTGCCTACGGCGGTAAAACCTTTAACCGGCTTCGAGAGTTACACAGGCCGAGACTCAGGAATATTTCCTCATGCAAAAATATCAATGGTATCAATCCCGTCGGCTAAGTATGAACCTACAAAATTTAATTACACCACTGGTACAGTTACTAAGCGAAATTACATCGCTAAAACCGCCGGATTCAAGGCGGACTTTCATCACGCCTATGGAGGGCTACTTGTTGAAGTCGATCAAGAAGGTGATTGGTTCTGCCGGCAGTTGAATGCGGATGGAGAAAGCACCATCTATGACCTTAACACAAAAGCCGAACACGGTAAGATTATAAGAAACCAGCGGGTTGAGGCCATAAACTGGGGAGACATTCATGTAGGTACGGTGAGCGATATGATGATGGCCGTGAACTGGGGGGATGACGGGATTCTCGAAACTCTCAAACCAAAATACCAGTTCATGCACGACGTTCTGGACTTCAGGGCTCGCAATCACCACAACATAAAAAACCATCATTTACGATACCAAAAGTACATAGCGGGAGAAGACAGTGTAGCTGACGAAATCCAGTCTGTTATAAGTTTCTTACGGGGGACTAAAATCAGCATAGAGACAGAAACGATAGTCGTTCAAAGTAACCATGATTCTGCCTTTGAGCGTTGGCTTCGAGAAGCAGATTATAGAACAGACCCAGCTAACGCTGAGTTTTTTCTCGAAGCTCAAGCAGCTCAATATAGAGCTATAAGATTGAAAGATAAAGATTTCAATCTAATTAGGTGGGCTATGGACTGGGAAGATTCACGACGCCCTATCCGATTTTTAAGACCCGATGAAAGTTTTGTTATCTGTAGAAGCGAAGGCCGTTCTGGGATTGAATGCGGAATGCATGGCCACTATGGGGCGAATGGGGCCAGGGGCTCCTTACGAGGCTTTGCGAAGATGGGGCGCAAATGCAACGTCGGACATACGCATAATGTTGGAATAGAAAATGGAGCATACTGCGCCGGCATTACCGGCTCTCTGGATCAAGATTATAATGTCGGCCCGTCCTCATGGTCGCAGGGCCACATCGTAACTTATGAGAATGGCAAACGCGCAATTATAAACGTATGGCGAAATAAGTGGAGGGCGTGATGAATAGCTTGATAACTGAAAAAAGCATGGATGAGCTGCACCAGGATGCGCTCAAGGAAGACATACAAAGGACCGAAGCGAAAGAAGCTCTTGAGGAAAAAAAAGAACAGGAGCCCGAAATTATTAAGGAAGAGGTCGTGCGTATAGAGGTTCCTCTGAATAGGCTTCTGGATGCCAACAGAAACGAAAGGAAAATATTTTTCTCTGACCTTATTAAGCAAATCAGGGGACGAATTGAAATAGCTCGTATCCAGAGGAGCTTAAAAAATGAAAATCATGAGTGATGTAGTCGCGGGCCGTAAGGGGGACTGGATGCAGTTAAGTTCTGGAGGAAAGTTTTTTCCTATGGACCCTAGATCTGAGGAATTTAATATAGACGATATCGCCAATGGGTTGGCGCTCACCTGCAGGTTTGGGGGGCAGGGCCGCGTCGATAAATTTTATAGTGTAGCTGAGCATTCTTTTCTTATGGCTATTTACGCCTTGGGAGACCACCGTACTTATTATACCTTTGCGTTATGCGCTCTTCTGCATGATGCTGCCGAGGCTTACGTCGGCGATTTAATTCGATCAGTAAAAAAGGCTGTGGGAGAATCTTATACAGATATGGAAGATAAGATTCAGCAAACCATAATGAAAAGATACAACTTGTATGAGGAGTCAAAACGCTTTGCCCCCTCAATAAAACTGATAGATAATAGGATAATAGTTAACGAAAAAGCTGCTCTATTTGAGACTTCTCAGCGGTGGTTTCACGACTCATTAGCGCCGCTTTCCGGCGTTGAGATAAAATGTCATCACCCTGCTGAAGCAAAGCGACTTTGGCTTGATCTTTTTTTTGAATTGAGGGAAAAACAAACGAAGGAGAATCTTTATGAGCGATCCATCGAAGATTAAACTGCTAAGGTATTTTTTTAGGAAATTTCCCAGGGCTATTGAAGCCGTAGCTCGCGTAAGCGAAGCCGGAGATGCTAAACACAACGGCACCGTTCGCAGCTATTTATCCGTAGAGAACGGCCACCAGGAATATTCTGAATCCATGATGCGACACATATTCGACGAGATTATCGAAGGGCCTATAGAGCTAGAGGATGGGTCCTTGCACGCCGCAAAGATAGCCTGGGGTGCTCTGGCGCGTCTTGAGATTCACCTGGAGAAAGCAAAAGGTACGGTTGAAGATTACCAGTATACGGGAGGGCCAATTGGCAAACCCCAGAAATCTATGTATGAAGAAACGGGCGTATATAGACTAGGAGGCTTGCTACCGTCTCCTGAAATAGAAAAATACCATAGGGAGTACAAAAATGGATAATTTTACTGCAGCTTTAGAGCACGTGTTTGAGGTCGAAGGCGGGTATTCTAATCACCCGGAGGACAAAGGTGGGGAGACTCGTTTCGGGATCACAAAAAAAACTTATGAGCGCTGGGTTTCTACATACTCTGATCTAAAAAACAGGCCCCCCATAAAACTTATAACTAAAGGGACGGCTGCCGTAATATACAAAGAACTCTACTGGGAGAAAATCAGGGGCGATGAGCTTCCCACTGGCCTGTCTTTAATGGTTTTTGATTCTGCGGTCCACGCTGGCCCCGTAGCGGCTACTAGATGGCTCCAAGGAGCTGTAGGGGAAAAGACCGATGGTATACTCGGCCCTAAAACTTTAGCAGCGGCCTTAAATGTATGCCAATCACAGATTTTAGAAAGGATAGCAGTATACCGGCTGATGATGGCCAGATCGAATGAAACATTCGTTATGGGGTGGTTCAACCGGATAGTGCACACTCTTACCGCCAGTATGAAACTTATTTAATCACAAAGGATTTTTAAGATGAAAAGGTTAACGATTTTAATCCCGCTGGTGTTCCTGTCCGCCTGCACCTGCATAAACTACCAAACTCCAGATGTGACAGCTTCATACTGTTCTACTAAAGATATAAAGGGCGTGAACTTCAAATATGGGGACATCGTTTTACGAGTAGACAGCGCAGACAACGAAGTTGGAGAAGCTTTAGGATCTATCGCTAAAGGGGCCGTAGAAGGTATTACAGGCGGGGCTCCTTCTGCCGCTAATGCGTTGAGGGAGAAGGTACTGGACCGGCTGACCAAATAGCTATTTTGTCCAGCCTAAACCAAGGGCCATAGCTGCGATGACGCCTACTATAAGGATGCCAATCACAGATTTTACCACAATACCACTGGCGTTGTCATAGGCGTCCAGGAATCTTTCCATGCGCCGGTGCTGGTTGTAATGAGCTTCCGGCTCGACGTAGAACCCGCCTTTTTGTTTCGCAATGGCTTCCGCTAACTTTTGAATAGTTTCATCTGATAGATTTTCAAAAGTCATCATAGTCGGGCCACCTTAATACTTTCTTTTGCTACAATACCATCCCAGTCCGAGGAGTCACCCCTATCCCGCTTATCTAGCGCTTTGACGAGTTCAGTAATAGTTGGCGATGGAACTTCCGGAACGTGTAAACTCCATGTAGATCCATCCCAAGTTTGTGAACCATGTTCTGGAGCAGTTGGGACTTCAATAGCATTTACTGGCACAGTATCTAGGGCTCCTTTCCCATCAAAGCCACCAATATAATTCCCTTGTGAATCTACAAAATATTTTGTCATTATTTCATTCTCCTTATGCCCACGCATGAAAGACTATTTTCCAACTGGCGGAAGTAGCTGCTACTACTCCTCCTGTTGTCTTGTCTGGTATAACAAATGCTTGCGAGGGGATTCTAATGTTTAGATTTGTGCTATCGGGAACAACACTCAGTGCGCCTGAGTAAGTTGTGATAGCCCCACCAGCATTATGAAGAAGCAAATCTCCAGCAATATAATTTGCTTGTGCTGTAGAATTTTTTAGATAAACTAAGATTAATTTTGGGGTAGTTGATAAGCTATGCGCTAGAGTCAAGCTACCTGCCAGTGTAATAGTTTGATCTGAAGATGTAAATGACTCAGAAAAAGTTGGGGTGGTAACAACAATTGCAGTACCATCTGCCTTTGTGATAGCGAGTATTTGAGCAGTTGCAGCTCCCGTTAGAAAACCCTGCATAATATCCCCGGCGGCGCTAGTGAAATTCGCTTCCCCAGGTAGATCAAGATTGGTGGCGTGATGAGTGACAACGCTAACCCCGTCGAACTGTAATGTAAAGAATGTTCCAGCCACCCCGTTGATGGTGGCGAAATTTCCTGCGACCACATCAAAGTAGTTGCCGTCTGTCCCAAGTGTAATCGCGGCGGCAGCGGGAGTGAGGTCGGCCCCTTTATCTAAAGTCAGAGTACCAGTTAGCAGCGCGGTAGTTAAAGTTGCAAGACCCGTAAGAGTCAGGGTCGTGCCGGTCATTAAGCCGGTGAGCGTTCCACCGGCCAGGGGGAGGTGGCCAACGTCTTTATAGTCTTCCCAGCCCTTGGCCAGGGCATTGGAAACCATCTTATTCTTTGTTACATCTGTATCAGTTTCATCTACACTAACTGCCGTAGCCCCGGAAATAGCAGAATTCTGTAAAGTGTTGTCGGCCTTCCAGGTTATAGCTTCACCAGAAGTTCCAGGGTCCGGAAACGCGATACCGGAGAAAGTGGAAGTAACAGCGAATTTTATACTTCTGTCTATGTCATCCTGCTGCTGCTGGTTGATGTACGTAAGCTTGTCAAACGCCGTTTCTTGCGTGTCTGCAAAATACCCACCCTGGTTTTCTAGGTCAGTCGCTTGAGTTAGATCTCGTACAGACCGCATGGCTATAGACTCGCCGGTTACTAGAAGAGTTCCGCCGGATGCTGGGTAATCTATCGAGCCGGTCCCAGGGAAAGAAGTGACAGAAACGCTGTACGTCGTAGCACTAGCGCCCTCAGAAAGAGGAGTCTCTACACCTGCGACATCTCGTTTTACGACCACAAGATCACTAGACTTAGATATTACGACATCGCTGAATGAGAAGGTTCGAGCGACCCCATTTCCATTCCCTATAACCCTATTTGTTAGTATGCTAACAGCCATTTTACTTACCTTTGTGTAAAAAGTGAGACATTATATTATATCAGAGTTTAAGCTAATTTTCAACTTGCTGCTTTAACGCATCTACAACTCTTCTTGTAGGAAATTCTTTTTCGTTATCTGAATCCTGTTCCTTGTCCAGCTCCCCCAAAGATCTTTCGCCAGCCTGGTGTAAAACTTCAACTATCCATAATTTAAGTTGCTTTTCCACCTGTTTAAAGTGTTCGGGAGTCGTAGGACGGCTTAAAAGGGTGTCCATAAGTTTTCCTCCGCTTCTCTCGCCAAAAGCATCGCTTAACACGCGGAGCGCTGGATCTCTTATGGCCTCTCGTAATTTACTCAGCCCCAGTTTTGAGAATATAGCCTGCAGTTGGATTCCGCCAGTTCCGGTAGCTTTAGCTACTTTTGTACCCGCCCTGGCCCCAAGTATCTGCGAGGCGAGCTCAAATACTATCGCCGGTCGATCCCCGATGACGCCTTCTTTAGATGGGACAGCCCCTATGCGTAAGTCAGATAGTCTAGCTAGATTTGTAAATTGCTGTAGTCTCTCCAGCTTGTGAGGCGCGTTTTTAAACAATTTTTTAAGCATCAACTGAGCGCCCGGATCATTTACTATAGCACTTAATTTGAATCCAGATATAAACTGTGGCTTAGCGGCAACACCACCGTATGACGCTTCACGCCGCATCCAATCGAATACAAGACCTTGCAGCCCATCTAAGCTATTGCCTGTTTTATCCAAGGAGGTCTTATCAAGAAGTTTTTGCATACCCGCTGCCGGATCTCTTGATTTCATTATAGCGCGAAATGTGTTGTCTGGGCCATCTTCCAGGAACATAGCTGCTTTTGACATATTCTTGTTATAAGCGTTCGATTCCAGCGTCTTAAACTTTCTCTCTCTAACAAGTTTTATAGAGTTTGTTCTGATGGCTTCCTGCAGATCGGCCCTTACTTGGGGAACAAGTTTAAGAACCTCTTCCCACTCAGTCATAAACTTTCGAGCGCCATTTATATTTATGGTTTCCCCATTCACAAAACTTGCTGCAAATTTATGTTTTATCCAGCTTTCTACAGCAGCATTACTCGCTGCTACGGCTGCTGTCGTCGGATTAACTCCCGTCTTGGGAAGCAAATTTATGCTTAGCGCCTCTACTATCTTTTTTAAGGACTCTGCGGCTTTTGGACCAGTCGCTCCAAAAGCGGTTTCTAAACTTAGACTCGGCGCTATAATATCTCCGCCGGCTCTTGCACTACCGAGGATTTTACCGACTACGCCTTTGTTAAAGTCCTGCATTTTCCGAGAGTAGGCTAGGGCTATAGCTATCTGCTCTTGAGCCATTCCTGTGACCCCATCATTCGCTAAATTTTTAAAACTTATCGACGCATCAGCCGCGCCCATTGCGTCTAAAACAGCCTCTTGCAACTTATTTAAAATTCGGACCTTATTTCCAAACCCGGTGCCGAGGGGGATTCTGGAGCTTTCGCTCCGAAGTTCACTTAACAGGCGGCTACGCAACTCCTGTAATTCGCCTATCGTATTTTTCCCGCGCTTACTTAGCAGCCCCGGTATAAATTCTCCTTTTTCCGTAAGAGTGCCCAAAAGTTTAAAAAGAGTGTCAGAATCCCCCGACAGTAAGAAATCGCTGCTTCTTGTCGCCAACTTTCTCTCCCTTAATAACTGCTCCCACACCTTCATCGGCAGTCCTACGGGAGCGAAAGTATGTTTAGGAACTAAAGCCCAAAGAGTTCTTTCATCTGCCGCCGCTAAGTTTCTGATAGTTTCTAATTCTCTCTCTACTATTCTATTAGCCTCCGCCCTTTCAATCGTTGGGCCGGCTTTCTGTATTTTCTCAGCCGCTATAACCCCGGTCAATTGCAAGCGCTTTTTAAACGCGCCAACGATGAAACTGATTTGCGCCTTAACCTGATCCTTTATAGCAAATTCAGTGTTTCTCGTCGTGTCGCCTTTAAGAAACCGGAGTATTATATCGTTTATCACGGTGAGTTCTTTGTTCTCCGCAACTTTTGCGCTATCAGATAGCTCAATTAAACTCTTATGCACTTCTAAAATAAACTCATCTTCAGTTTTTACCCCAGCAGGCACAAGCCCTTCCGCTTCAGGCGGGAGATCTGATTCTTTAAGTTTTTTTCTGGCTAGAGCTATCTCTTTTTCAGTAAGGCTCTTTTGCAAGCGAGTAGCCGCCCTTGATTCTCCGAATTTCTTTAAAAACCTCTGGCCAAAGCGAGCGTAAAAGAACTCGGCACCTTTTTTCGCAATGCCTATGGGAAAAAATACAGGAGAAGCGCCGCCTATTATCTGGCCTCCAAATTCGGCGCTCGGTATAAAAGTATCAAAAAAAGCTGCGGTTATCGAATCTGGAAATTTTTCTTTTAAGGACTTATAATCTCCGAAAGTTTCGTCCAGCGCTGCGCCCCCATATCCAGCCAACTGAGATGTGACTACGCTACTTGTTGCGGAGGCAATGGGTCTAGCAGCTTGTCCTTCTCCTAATTTTTTTAGCCCGCCTTTAATAACTTGTCCTACCGATTTAATGCCACCGGCGAATAAAGGCGCTCCAGCTTCAATTCCTCTCAAAAGCGGCCCTCCGAATATCTCCATAAACATTACGTCCGCCAGAAATCTTCCCGCTTTAAAGCTAGCTGTATCTGGCTCTTTGCCTTCCGGGGGCAGAAAAGTGTCGCCTTCTATCCCTAGAGATGGAATACTTAATCTTGAAGTTCTAAAAAACTTTTTCACCCCATCTGTAGAGAATGGTAATCCAAGTTTCTCAAGAGGGAAAGATATGGGGGAGCCAACCATATCAAGCATACTGGCTATACCCATGTTAAAACCCATTACTTGATCTTCAAGTGGGCCCCGACTTTTATCCTGTCGTATTTCACCGATTTCCCGCTGCTTAGTGCTTTTTTCTACTAGCGCGTTAAGCAAAGTCTCCCGTTCCTTCTCTTCTTCCGAGGGATCAGGGGAAAGAAAGTTGAGTCCCTCTAGCAATTTATTGCGCTCTTCTACTTCTGCTTCAGGCACTCCAGAAGTGATTTCAAAAGCTATTTTTGCATCATCTGGGGGCGTTTCTTTTCTTCCTGTCGCTGGCACTTTTAAAGCCATCTTATCTATTCTCCTGATTTAAAAAAGGGGCTCTTACCCTGCTTTTTTCGTTTTAGAGCGTGCTTAATTGCTTTATCAATGATAGAGTCCGGGATGGTTTTCGCTTCCCCGTCTTGGAGATTCAATAAAAACTCAATCTCTTTTTTCGTAAGTCCCGGAACTAAAGTCGGTATAAATAACTCTTCCCCATCCACTTCTACGCTAATAGAAAGCTCACTAGAAACTCTGCCATCCGGTCTTTTTAATAGACCTAAAAACCCAATATCTTTCTCAGTTCCATCCTCCCGCAAGCCAAACGCATTATCTACTTTGTCTGGATTTTTTTTTTTAGCGGGCTCCCCCTTTTTAAGCTCATCAAATAATTCTAAAGCAGTTTTAGGCGGTTCTATTATAAGTTCGCCAAGTGCTCTTAAGTCTTCGATGGGTAGCGCCGCACGATCCTCTTCACTGAGTGAGTTATTAAACGCAATCCCCTGCTCTTTTGTAGCTATGCCAGCTCTTATTTGCTCCACCGACACAACAGGTTCGTCAGCCTCAGATACTTCTTCTTTAGCCTCCTGCGCCTCTTGAGGCAGAAATTCGGCTATACCATTCCTAAGATCCTTCATGGCAACGATTCTACTAAACAATTCCTGTTCATGCTGTGGATTTTCTCTAAAAACGCCAGCTTCAAGAACTTCCAAATCGGCATGTATAGATAAAGCTATAACACCATCTATAGCCTCCAATTTAGCCTTAGACGCCAATGGAGCCTCCCAAAAGGAAGAATCACCGAATATGTCGCCTAATATTTTCTGCTCCCAAATAGGGGCTCTGGGGCTTTTTAGCATAGCGACAATAAATTTTTGTTTCAAAAGATTTTTCCTTACGCGAGCTTTCACTACTTCTTGCGAAATCGCCCCCTCAAGTCCTATACCGAGTGTATTGTTAATCGCGTTAAAGAATGCTGAAGCTGGGCCGCCGGCATCTCTCAGATCTATAGCGGACTTTTGCAATTTTTGTTCTCCATCAGCTACATCAAGTTTGCTTAGCGGCTCTGAAGCAGCGTCGATTTTAACCGCTTTAAATGGCCTTTCTACTATATCCCTGGCCAGCCCAGCAAGAGTCTTTTTATCTTTTATTGCGTCAGCGAATTCCTTAGCGGCCAGTTCTTTAGCCTCTGGAACGGTATTGACCTCCCCCGCATCGAGGGCCTTCACCATAAACACTTCCATCGCTATCGCAACTTCTCTATTTTCACTTCCTACGGCGAAAACCTCACCAACTGGCTCACCTATAAGCTGGGAAACAACGTCTTGGATAAGCCTTTGCGTTTTTACGTTTAGTATCCCGTCCTCGCCTCGCATATCTGATTGCAAGTCATTCGCAGCTGGAGCAACCGGGCGAAGAAATTCGCCACCAAGAAGAACAGACGCACCTTTCGCCACAACAAGCGGTTTCTGCGCTATCGGAGCGCCTGAGGCTATCAGTACGCCGTCTTTAAACAGTTCTTCGCCGGGTTTTAGCGTCGTAAATTCCGCCGTGCTCTCGGCTTCCCTTAGTTCTTTCTCCAGCTCATTGAGGCGTTTCTCGCTAAGTATGGAAACTGCCAACTTTGAATCTAGGAGTTTTTGAGCCTCTTCTTGCTCCCCCATATCTCTAAGGGTACTATACAGCGTCTCTATAATAAGAACGTCCCCAACATCTTTAGCCACTGCCTGTTCTTCTGGCGTCATACCATTTTCATGTTGTTCTATAACGAGATCCTTTTCATCGAACATCTCCTGTATGCTGTTAAATATAGGCATTTCTCCCGTTTGCTGTAAAAAATCTATGACTCCGGGGACTATGCTAGTCTTAAAGGAATCTTCTATATCCCTCGTTACGGCGTCCCTTCCAGCTTGCAAAGTTGCTTCAGATATTTGGCCTTTAGCTGCACTTTCTGCAGCTTCAATTCTAATTTGTAGAAGGGCTTTACTTGTTTCATCTCCCGTATGACCCGCTAGTATTTTGTCCTTTAATTCTCGCAAGCCTTTCGCTACATTTTCTTGGTTAGTTTGGTCGTTAGGATTTCCAAACTTAAAATCTGTAGTAAGCGTCCTTACGCCAGCATCGTAGTTCTTAAAATCGACGGCGCGTGATACGCCATTTTTCCTAAGTTGTACGCGCTGCGCTGCTTTCACAAGTTCTGAATTTAGCGCATCTGATTCTCGTTCTAATCTGTCCGCTGTCTGCTGCAAGCCTCTAGCGCCAGCTTCTAAAGCTCTACCAGTCCCCGCCCCAAAAGCGTCAAGTGTAGCCCCCCTAGTATTTTGGAATGGGGTAGAATCAGGACGTATCTGTACTGAAGGCTGATTTCTCGTAGGTACTGTAGGCATAATATCCTCTTATTAATTAGTTAAAACGATGCCATTTTTGGGAAACTAACCCAGAGCGGCTAGTGAGTAAAGTTCCAAATGCCTGCGTCCCTGACCCAATAATAGCGTTTCGTCTAGTGGCGTCTTGTAGTGTCGCCTCTGAAGCAAAATTGCTTGCTTGACCCGCAAAACCGGCGGCCTCCCTTTCTGCATTGTTTAGTATGCGAAGGGAATTTAGTTTCCCTAAAGCTGCCGTATCAGAAGTTATATCTAAGGCGCTCCCAACATCTACTTCTTGTCCGGTGGTGGCGAAAATTGTTCGCTCTCTTCCTATACGCAGTCGAGTTTGCAAATCATTTTCTCCGGCAACAATCCTACCGCGAGTTAATGCATCATCCGCCCGGCGCTGCGCTATAATTTGATTGTTTCTCGCAACTTGAGCCTGAAACCTTGCCTGACCAGCCGCAGCATTACCTTGCAATAAGGTCCCAAATAGAGAGGTCCCTACTGATAGTGCTGTAAATATCGTTGATTGAATCCCCGCTAGTGCTGCTGCCGATGATGCTGCCGCAGCAGCAGAGCCAGCCGCTACTGTTGCTGCCGTCGCCGCCGACACACTTCCAGAGGCAACTACCGCCGTTGTACCTGCTCCCCAACAGTTTACTCTTTTTAAGAATCTGTTTATCACTGGATCAGCAGGGCACAGACCTTCTAGCGTTCTAATGCTTCTGAAATCTTCTATCATGCGACTTCACCCTCTTCATATACAACAATTTTATTCGAGAAAGCAACCCCTTGTTCTTCACACTGTCTCTCTATATTGTCAATCCACTCTTGCTTTACAGGTCGATTGTATCCCCACGTTTCTTTAGCAGCCCCTACAAAAGTTACCCCCGTAAAGTCTACTTCACCCATTGGCCCCAGGATTGGCACCATAGATACAAACCTAACTGTAGAATTTATTTCTCTCAATGCGTCAATTCTCCAAAGGTAGTCCCGTGTTTCTACAGCGACCCCAAAATATATATTTGGAGTAAACGTAAGTAAATCCTTAAAAGAAGCTGCTCTATCAGCTCGTTTTGTACCAACTTCAAAAATATGTTGAGGGCAGTCATTCATAGTTTTAAAAACTTTTTCTATAAATTCTTTCGATACATTTTTATCAAATAAGTCAGACCCAAAAGCAACCTCATAAATCGTTGGCTTGAAGTTACCCTTTGGGATACTCAATTGGTCCCAATGGCAATGCGGACTATAATCCTTATCTTTTAGGGTATGCTCCCAGAAAGAAGGGCAGCTATAGCATCCTTCTGAAATTCTGAAACATCCCGTAACTACCGGCCAGTTTACTACCTCCATGATGCCACCACTTTTTCCCTTAATTCAAATAATTCCAGCCCGTCCCTTCCAGGTACAAGTATGCCGGCGCTATCCCAAGCTACTATCCCGGCAGTTGGCCCAAGAGCTGTTGGGTCTAAATTATCAATATTTGCCATGACTACATCTCCGTAAGATAACTTCTGGCAAAGAGGCTGACGAGTTAGAGTTTCGTCAAGAACTTTCATTTCAGCTTCTGGTATACTTTTGCACCCAATTTTTACGCACTCGCGTAAGGCACCAAACTTATTTTCTATTTTATCGTCTACCCAGTGAGTTACTTTCAATCCAGACATCGCCTCTAGCGCCCCAGATACAAAAAAAGCGCAATTATTTGATCCCCAAGAAAACGGCGTGTTAACTACGGAAGCAAGGTATTCACTAAGTTTAAATTCCCAATCTTCATAGCGGGCAATCATAATTTCTGCCTTTTCATTTCAAATGGGTGAAACATTATACCGTGAGGGCCGTAAGCTTGAGTAGGTAAAATATCAAATCCAAGCCATTCAAGCCATCGTATGGCGTGTTTATTTCTTGCGTCAACGAAGTTGCAAAGGTACATATAATCTTCTTTTAAGGAGTTGACATATTCTCGACTTCTCTTTAAAAAAGGCTTAGCATGGTTAATGAGCATGTCAGAAGATAGCAGCCAGGGACATCCACGCACCGACAACAGATTATTTGTGGCCACCCCAAACATGCAAACCACTTCTCCGTCTATCAACCCGGTTTTAGGAGAATTGGAAGACGTTAAGGATTTAACTAACGCTTCCAGGGGCTCACTGTCGCTTGCAGCTTCTATTTCATCAAGGTCTGCCTGGCGCACTTTAGGTGCCAGTTCGTGAGCGTCTTCTATCGTAGCCCCCCTGATTTCATAAATATGTTTAGTCATTTAAAACTCCCCTATATTTAATTCTGGTATTATTGCAGTGATGGCCATAGGGAGAGGATAAATTTGCCGGATGAAAACTCGCCCATTGGATCTCCACGTAGGATCAATTGTTATGTGCTTATCCCCAGTGAATAAATCCGTAGGGTTGCTCATTTTCTCAAACTCTCGGAATTTCATCTCCCTAAGTTTACTTGACTTCGGCCCGACCAGTAACCCCCTGGACTTTCTCATTCGTATTGTAACGTCTGTAACTTTCCTCGGCAAACTGAGTATCGTCCCCTGGGGAGCTTCTACATCCAGTGTCTCTACGTCTGATATGAATCGCTTTCCGATATGAACTCTACTAGCTTTTCGGGTTAGCGTTATGGTCCCCGTAGAAGATACTGTCTTTCCAGAAACTACATTGCCATCTGACAATACGACAACAGCTTCTCCAACAAGATGAAACAGCCCACCTATTTCTGACACGGCTTTGCGAACGGAACCTCCGGATACGTAATCAACCATTTCGTTCCTCTATATCAACTTTTGGTATTATCGCTAATATGGTCATGGGCAGTGGGAAAGGTTGTCGTATAAACATACGCCCGTTAGATCTCCACGTAGGATCTAATGTTATTCTCTTAGATCCAGTAAGCAGATCTGTGGGGTTGCTCATTTTTTCAAACTCTCGAAATTTCATTTGCCGAAGTTTACTTGAGTTAGGGCCTATCAGTAGCCCCCTTGTCTTTTGCAACTGCAGAGTAGCGTGAGTCGCCCGCCTTTTTAAACCCTGTATGGTCCCCCTTGGAGTTTCCACATCCAGAGTTTCCACGTCGGCTATAAACTTCTTTCCAACGTGAACCCTGCTACCTTTTCGATCCAGCGTTATCGTTCCAGTGGAAGATACTGTCTTTCCAGAAACTACATTGCCATCCGATAACACAACAACAGCCTCTCCGACAAGATGAAACAATCCACCTATTTCTAATACGGCCTTGCGAACGGAACCGCCTTCAATGTAAATAGCCCCCCCAGGTAAAAGAGTAGCAGCGCTGAGAACATTACCTCCGTAAACGCCCCCAATTGACATTCTCCATTGTTCATCGGGTGTCGCTATCGGAAAAGTATTTCGCAGCCAGGGCCTGCCAATACTAGGGATACTTTGTCTTTTTTCTTTAGTATTCAGAGCCATTAAGACATCTTCGCCTCAGTCAAATCAGCTCCGTCGTCAGTAATCAACTTTTTCGTTATTAATGTCCCGGCGTCATTATGGACTTCTAAAGCATCCACACCTGAAGTCTGGACTTTTAACTTATTACGAAGAGCCATGTACATAAGCATAGTCGCCGTACGCAAAGATGGAGTGGCCGAAGGAACTGCTACCGCCAATTCAGTAATAGCGGTGTCAAGGGCAGTATTAACCTGAGTAAGAACATTCGCAGTTGATATGTCATT
>SDBT01007789.1_pt1 | contig 17586 bp, 15 predicted proteins | sample 2277101 | NCBI WGS metagenome assembly SDBT01 (sample SAMN10404973, study PRJNA504765) | marine sediment metagenome | isolation source: marine sediment core GS10_PC15, 103 cmbsf | place: Arctic Ocean: Southern Knipovich Ridge | collected 2010 | reverse complement strand
CTCCAGGAATCCAGAATGCCCACTGCCAGCCAAGAAAGCCAACAATAATACCTGCTAACGCCCAGCTAACTGCATTTCCAACCTGATAGCTTGTGCCAAATAAGCCTGCCATTTTGCTTCTTTTCTTTACAGGAAACCAGTTTGCTATGGTTTTAACGCTTGGGGCAAATCCCATTGCCTGGAAAAAACCGTTTGCTCCCCAAAGAATAATCATTGCAACAAGCAGGCTTGTAAATCCAAATGCAATATTAATTATTGCAGATGCAATCAAGCCGATTGTTACAAGCTTTCTTGCCCCGAATTTGTCTCCCAATTGACCGTTTAGAAACTGGCCTAATGCATACATTATAAACAAAGCTGACAATACAAGTCCCATCATTGTTTTTGTATAGCCAAACTCTGCCATTATGCCTGGCATGGCAATTGACATATTTACTCTTGTCAAATAAAACGCAGCATAGGTAATCCATGCCGTAATAAAAACTCTTTTTCTCCAGTACTTGAAATCTAATTGTGTCTGAACTGAAATTCCCATTAAACTTCTCCACCTATTTTCTTAAAGTCTTGAATTGTGTCAAATTCCATCCAATTTTGCTGGATTAATGTGCAATAAATTTTTACGCCGGTGTCAACCATTTCCTGAAAAATGTCTGTGATGTAAGATTTCTGCCATTCTTTTGTGTTTTGATAAGGATCTGTCAGCTTTAGTCTAGAGTTCAGTTTGTCAAAGTGTTCCAGAAATATTTTTGAACCTTCTGGTGTAAACTTCCAAAGTCCAATGAATTCTCCCTGCCTGTCTTTTGGCGTATCATTTGTAAAAATGTGCTTGCCGATTTTCAGCATTTTTTTATCATCATCCATTATGACATTTTCTGCTTCACAAATTGGATGGTCTGTTCTGCCATCATAATAACATTCCCAATCAGTATCAACAATGCTTGCAATGTCCTCTTTTGATTCCAAAAGCTTTTTCACAACACTGTCCTTGTACCAGATGTCTGCATAAGTTATGACAATGTCTTCTCCTGTTTCAATTGCCTCTTCAAGCTTTGGTCTTGCAAACATAAGTGAATGCAAAATATTATTGTTCCAGAAGTCTGTGTTTTCAAAATATGTTATGTTTGGTAAATTTATTTTTTCCTTTTTGTATCCTCTAATGGCCGAAATGTCATCTATGCCATTGGCCCTGAACAAATCTACCGTATTCTGAAATATTGCCTTTCCCTTTATTTTCAGCATGCATTTTGGTGTTTCATCGGTTAGTGGCCTTAGCCTTTTACATGGTCCTGCTGCTATGATTATCGCTTTCATTTGAAATCCCCACTAATTATTCTTTATATTTTCTTTTTGCTTTTTGATAATCTTCCAATGTGTCAATTTCTTTCCAGTTTCCTTTTATGACAACAGGCGTTATTTTTTGCCCTTTGTCAATTAATTCCTGAATCATGTCTGTCAAAAATGCCTTTTCAATCGAAACAGCTGAATGGAACACCTTTCCGGCATATTCTCTTTTTGCCTTGCTAAAGCTTTTTTTCAATTCCTCTGCTCCTTTTTTTGAAAACTTCATCATTCCGATAAATTCTCCGCTTGCTTCAACCGGCGGAATCTCTTTTGCAATTTTTACAACTTTGCCGTTTCTAATTACAACTTTTTCTGCTTCCTCTTTCGGGTGCTGGTACCTGTCAACATAAGCCTTTTTCCAATCAGTGTCAACCACAACACAAATGTCGTCCTTGCACTGCAAAAGCTTTTCAACAACATCTTTTTCGTAAACGATGTCAGAGTATGAGGCGATAAAACTTGTGTTCATTTCATCATTTGCCGCCATAAGCGAGCCAAGAGCATTATTTTCCTTAAAATTCGGATTGCTGATATACCTTATGCCAGAATAGTTTATTCTGCGCTTCTTGTAGCCGCGAACAATAACAATATCTTTTACCCCGCATTTTTCAAGTCGTTCAATTTGCCTTCTAAGAATTGTTTTTCCTCCAAGCTCAAGCATGCATTTTGGTCTGTCCTTGGTAAGCTTCATCATCCTGCTGCTTGTGCCTGCAGCCAAAATTATTGCCTTTTCACCAGTTTTTTCTTTTGCAGGTCCAAGAAAATCAGTGATTATTTCGCCTGCAAAATCTCTTGTGTTCCTATTTCTTTTTGCAGCTTCTGCCTTAAGCCTTTTCCATGTCTCTGAATCAATTGAAATATTCCTTTGCACAGCCACACAAACCACTCAAAAAATATATATTTTTTGGTTTTCTTAAAGTATTTTATATATTTAATATATAGTGATTTATGCTGATTCCTATTAAAAGCCTTCCCTGAAGCGATTGTTCGAGCTTTGTAATAGGTTTTTTACACAATCTTTTTATTCTTTTGCAGGTTCATTTGCTTTAAAGGAATTTTTACTAGGTGTTTTGAATTGGGTTTTTTTAGCAAGACTTCAGGAAAGAAAAGCGAAATGACAGGCAAGGCAAAAGATCTCAATATTGTAATAATTCTTGTTGACGGAGCAAGATCTGATCATTTGGAAAAATTCAAGAACTTTGATTATGTTGTTGACCAGGGAACATTGTTTCCTAACGAAATAACCTATGCTCCTTACACTTTTGCAACAACTCATGCCTTTGTAACAGGAATGTATGGGACAGAGAACGGCATGGACAGCTATTATGGTGTAAAAAACTTCAAGGCAGACGAGTGCAAGACCTTGCAGGAATACCTGCAAGATGCAGGCTATCATACTGTCGGAGACCTCTTAAGTCATTTTGACTTTCCAAAAAAAGGATTTGATGATTATAGGGTTTTTGACGAGCAAAAGGATGATTTGCTTAAAAGACATATTGCACTTGTTAAAGAAATGTCGAAAATTTCCAAAAACGGGAAAAAGTTTTACCTGTTTTTGCACTATGCAAGTATTCACACAGAATGGGTTAGGAATGTTGCAAAAAAGTTTGATGACTTCAGCGAAGAATATTTTGGCAACAAAGAAAAGTTTGTAAAGCTCTATAACAAATACTTTTCAACTGCAGCCGATTACCTTAAGACAGTATTTGATGAGTTAAAGGCGAGCAATTTGCTTGATAATACTCTTGTAATAGTTTTTTCAGACCATGGAGCAAGCAATGCAGACAGGGTTGGAGAAAAGGTTTATGGGAGCTATTGCTATGATTATACAATAAAGACATTTGTTTCATTTATCAAAAAGGATTTGTTTCCCGCTAAAAAAATTGAAAAACAGGTAAGGTGCATTGACGTAATGCCAACAATTCTTGACCTGCTTGAAATAATTCCTGACAAAAAATTTAAGCCAATGCAAGGCAAAAGCCTGCTGCCAACAATTGAAGGCATGGAAAAGGATGAATGGCCTGCCTTCAGCGAAACGGCTCCGCTTGGAGGTCCATTTCCTTCTCCTTTAAAGCCAAATGTTCACGCTGTCAGGTTTAAGGGCTGGAAGCTTGTATTTAATGCTGAGCCAAAAACCTTTGAGCTCTATGATTTGAAAAATGATCCCAAAGAGATGGAAAATTTGGATTCAAAAAATCCCAAAAAGAAAAAGGAATTGCTTAAAATTCTTTTCGAATTCAAACCAGACTTACAAAAACAAATTTCCTAAAAAAAGCATTTTTTTATTTTGCTTAGCTCGTGAGCGGGAAATCCCGCCACTTTAGTTGTGGGATGGGATCGAACCACAGTCTATTTCTTTGAAGAACTAGTTTATATTCTCTTGAATGGCGTGGCGCTATCGTGCCACTCAGGAGGCGTTACGCTTTAGCTAATTTTATCAGGCCTTTTGCAAATCTGCTTAAAGCAAAAGCCTTTTTTGAATTATGTTTTTAAGGTTTATTTTTGCCAAAATGTCAGCAATCTTTTTTCCGCTTTTTCCTTCACCATAGATGTGCTCTAACTCATATTTGCCGTGTTTAATGCAGTCTTGGATTGCTTTTTTTATTTGCTCTTTGTCGTATTCAACATTTACGACATTTTTGCCGTGTTCTCTGCCATTTTGCCTTGTGCCAATGTTTACGGTTGGTGTTCCAAGATAACAGGTTTCTCTTATGCCGCTGCTTGAATTGCCAACCATGCAATTAGTGTGTGCCAAGAGTTTTATGAAGTTTTCTACAGGAATATTTTTGAACTTGTTCACGTGCTTTAGCTTTCCTGCCTCGTCCATTAGTCTTATTACTCTAACCATATCTTTTGAGCCTGCATCAACGTTTGGGTAAAGCATTATTGTTTGAATTTGAAGTTCTTCTATTGCTTCAAGCGTTTGCTCCATTTGTTCTTTGACAAACTCATATTCTGTTGTAACAGGATGCTGTGCAAGAATCAAAAATGGTTTGTTTGGGTCTAGCTCGTATTCTTTGCATATTTTTTCCCTTGGCTCTGAATCAACTGAGGAAATTATGTCAACTGAAGGGCATCCTACATTGAATACATTTTCCGGCCTTTCACCCATCTTTTTTATCCTTTCAGCGCTTTTTTCAGTTGCAGGAAAGTGTATATGTGACAGTTTTGTAATGGCGTGCCTTATGTTTTCATCTATAGCTCCTGTTATTTCCCCGCCTTGCATTGATGCAAGCGGAATGTTCATAAAGGTTGCAGAAGTTGCTGCTCCAAGAACATCTGGGCAGTCTGCAATTATTAATATGACATCTGGTTTATGCAAATCAAACAATGTGGGCAATTCTAGTGCGCAGAGGCCAACAGATTTTGCCATTGACTGCAAATCTTCTCCTGCAACAATTGTTCTTGCAATTGAATTTACTTTAAAGCCATCTTTTTCAATTTGGTTTATCGTTTTTCCAAAATCGTCAAGTAAATGTGTTCCTGTTACAATTAAGATGAGTTCAAGTTCAGGGTGATTGTTTATAGCTTGCATTACTGACTTTAGTCTGCTGTATTCTGCTCTGTTTCCTGTTACCACACAAATTTTTCTCATTCTAAATCATCCCATTTAATCACTGTGTCGATTTTAATGTCTTTTTTTGCTTTCTTTCCAATTACTTTTTCCAATTCTTTTGCAGGAATTCCTGTTCCTGGTCTTTTAACCCAAACAAGTTCTTTGCTTATTACTGTTCCTGTAGGAATGTCTGCAATTGTTACAACACTTTCTCTTGCAATGTCCTGAATTGGTTTTTCATCATCTATAACTTTTTTTTCTGAGCCAAGTGCTTTTTCTATTGCTCTTGTTCCTTTTACTAATTCTTTTAGTTCAGCTGGATTAATTGAAGCTTTTTGATCTGGGCCAGATAATTCTCTGTCTGTTGTAAAATGCTTTTCTATAATGCTTCCGCCTAGGGCAACTGCTGCAAGGGCTGTGTAAATTCCAATTGAGTGGTCTGACAACCCGACAGGAATTTCAAACTTTTGCGCAAGTTTTTCAATTACCCTAAGGTTGACGTCCTCATATTTTGTAGGATATGTTGATGTGCAATGCAATATTGCAATCTCGTCATTAATTCCTTTAACAAAATTTACTGTTTCTTCAATTTCTTCAATTGTACTCATTCCTGTTGAAAGAATCATTGGTTTTCTTTTTTCTGCAATATGTCTTAAAAGAGGATGATTTGTCATTTCTCCTGAACCAACTTTGTATGCTGGAACTCCTACTTCTTCAAGTAAGTCAGCCGCTTCTTTGCTAAAAGGCGTTGACATAAAAATTATTCCTTTTTCTTTTGCATAATTTCTTAGCGCAATGTGATCGTCTTTTGAGAGCTCAAGCCTTTTCAGCAAATCAAAAAGGGATTCGCCAATATGGCCTCCTGAAAAATTATCTCTTAACATTTCCTTTTCAGGCAAATGGGTCTGAAACTTTATTGCATCAGCTCCTGCGTTTTTTGCCTCTTCAACAAGCTTTTTTGCCTGTTCTAAATCTCCATTGTGGTTTATTCCTGCTTCTGCTATAATAAAGCAAGGATTTCCTTTTCCTATTTTTTTTCCGGCAATTGTTATTTCTTTCATTCAATCCCCTCTTTTTTTTAAGTTCTGCATTAAAAGTTCTGCTATTTTGAAATCAATTTCTTCATCAATGTCAATGCTTTTTTCTATCGGCATTATATATGGAATTGTGGTTTTTCCAAAAAAATTATTATGCTTGAGCAAATTTTCAACGGTGTTAAGATATATTGCTCCGTTTACAAAAAACGCTTTCTGTAAATCCTGCCTTCTTTTGTTTATAAAAATATCCCATCCAAAAAGCGGCTTTATAAGGCCGTTTTCTATTGTGAGTGAAATATATGGTGTTTTTCCCGCTTCTGCAACACTTACCACTGTTTTTCCCTTGTTTTTCTCAAATAATCCTATTGCCTTGTCCAAATCTTCAGCAGTTCTAAGCGGAGCCACAGGCTGCAAAAGCATGACTGCATCTGGTTCATAATTTTCTTTTTCTTTCAGTTCCTGTAAAACATGCTTGACTGCGTCAATTATCTGCGAGTCATCTGTTGCAAGCTCGTCAAGCCTTTTGATTGTCTGTGCGCCGAATTTTTTCGAAATTGCAGCAATTTCTTCACTGTCTGTTGAAACAATTGTCCTGTCAATTTTTCCGCATTTCAGGCTTGCTTCAATCGAATAAGCAATCATAGGCTTTCCGCAAATCATTCTTATGTTTTTTCCAGGAATTGACTTGCAGCCGCCTCTTGCAGGGATTATTGAAAGAATTTTGAATTTCATAATTTTCACTACTCTTTACATAAAAATTGTTTGAAAGCTTTTTTAATGCTAGGCATATATTACTGCTTTGAATTTACTGATTTTCCTTGCTTTTCAATCTTACTTTAAATCAAATTTTTCTTTCCAGATTCCAAACCTTGTTTTTTCAAACAATTCTGGGTTATACCATTTGTCGGCAATTTTCCAGAATTCTTCGGATGTCATTCCAATAAATTCAAGGAAATTGTCCAAAACTCCTTGGTCCAAATGCTTGTCATACTTTTTTACAAGCGGAATTGCTTCTTCTCTTGTCATCTTTTTGCTCCTTATCCATCTTGAAGCCATTTCTGTTGCACTTGCATGTCCAAACTTTGGATACTTAAACCACTGGTTTATCAAATATCCCAAACTGTCTATTTGGTTGTATTGTTCAAGTGTCCCTTCTCTTACCCATTCGTGTCCCAAATGCCTAAAACCATGCATTTTTGCAACCTCGTAATTTCTGTGGCTATCCCATGGAACGTAATATGAAAGATATATTGGTTCAAGGCCTGCCTTTTCAATTTCTTCAAGGCTTGCAGGCTTAAGGCATTCTAGGTCTTTCACTGTAACGCCTTCACCAATCCATTCTGAAAAGTCAATTTTTTTCACAACATCGTTTTCAAACTGATGTTTTGCGCTTGGCGTTTCCTTATCTTGAAGCCCGCCGTATTCATAATTTACGTTTTCACCGTAAACTAATAATTTTAATCCTAATTTCATTGCCATTTTGTATGGAAAGGCATAAATTGCTGCGTCAATGCCCCATGTTGGCGATCCCTGTTTTATAAAAGCCTTTTTCATTAAGGCTTTTGCCGCCTTCCTGTTTGGGGCAAAGGAGAGAATATCACATCCAAAGGTTTCTGAAATGTTTGCAATGTTTTTCAAGCCTGCTTTTGTCCAGGAATAACAGCCAACGCTTAAAAGAACAGGGTTCATTTTCATCAAATTTTTCATGACATGCACTTGAAAATGCGAATCCTTTCCGCCTGAAACAGCAATTGCACAATCGTAGTCGTCTCCATTGCAGCCTCTGTATTTGTCACACAGTGTTTCAAGCTCTTTCCACCTTTTGTCCCAGTCCACGTCTTTCCTGGCTTCATAATGCTGGCATGCGATACATACTCCGTCTTTGTTGAATGTTATGCCTGGTCTTGTGTCTGGCATTACACATTTTTTGCAAAATTTCATACTCTATTTCCTCCTTTTTTACTATTAATTTCTCTTAAAATCCTATTTTAAATACTTATTGTTTTTTGTTCCTGAACCATTTTTTTTTACTATTTCCACCATCTTTGTCAAATTTTTTTTACTTTTGCTTGTTTTATGGCTTTTTTTTTTACCAACTTCACAAATCTTTGGGATGCCATTCCATCCTGTTTGAAACCATAGTCAAAAACAAATTTTTGCATGTTTTTTTCCAATTCATCAAACTCTTTTCCTTTGTCAAAAACCAGTTTCAATGAGTTTTCCAGTTCTTTCTGGTTTGAAGCCCGCAAAACAGCATTTGTGTTTCTATAAATTGAAAAATCCTCGCCTTCATTTGGAAAAATTATAACAGGCTTTCCCAAAACCATTGCCTCAAGACCAGTTGTTGAACCTATTGTAATAATGGCTTCGGCAGAATCAAGTAATTCGTAAAGGTTTTCATTGTACAAAACAATTGCATTTTTTCCAATATCCTGTATTATACGTTCATATTTGTTTTTTATTTCTACAGGGTGCATTTTCAAAACCAGTTTTGTATTTGGAAACTTGCGTAATGTAACGCTGACCATCTTAATAAGTTTGTGCAAGTTGCCTCGGCCGCTGCCATAAGCCATTACAATTAGTCTATCCTCTTCCTTAACATTGATTTTTTTCTTGAATGCTTTTGCATTAAATTTTTTTTCAACCAAAAAATCCATCCTTGGAATACCTATAACAGCAACTCTTTTGGGAGAAACCTTTTTTTTGATGAGAATCTTTTTAAAAACAGGTCCCCAAACAGCAATATAATCAACAATAAGTGGAACAAATCCTATAATCCAATCATCTTTCTGGTTTTCATCCCAAAAAACACCGTGCTGTATTACAAAGCTTGGTATTTTTTTTTCACGTGCAATTAAAGCACAGGTTCTTTCGAACGAAACAAAATCCGACCAAAGAACAAGGGCGTCAGGTCTTTTTGATTCAAACAAGCTTCTTAGTTCCTGAATAGTAAAAGCAAACTCTGGCCAAAATTTTTCAGTAAACAGGCTAATTTTCCAATGGAACAATTCTGCAAAAGGAATTCCATCAAACTGCATTTCCTTTGCAAACCCCTTGCTTGCTTCGTAAGCCTGAACCTCTTTTTTAAATCTAACAACAAGCTTTTTTTTCAAGGGTATAAAGCCAAACAGGTTTTTTGGTTTCAAAAAGCGCTTTAACAAAAACTCGTCAAGAGAGTAAACATCCAGGTCTTTTTCATTGCTCAGTGCTTGCTTAACACCTTTTGTATAATGTCCCCTGCCTCTAAAAAACACAAGGTGCTTTTTTTTGTTTTTTCCAATTTTCTCAAATACATCTTTTAAAAGATTTTTGGTATTTTCAGTTATCTGTCTTGCTTTAGTTGTTGTAAAGCTTGTCCAATGTCTGTAACTTTTTTCTGCTTCAAAATCAACAAATTTAACTTTTGGAATTTTTTCTTTTTTTCCAACAGCTTTTACGATTTTTCCGGCAATACTATTTCTTCCTGTTAAAATAATATCTGGTTTTTCTTTTTTGATTGCATTTTCCACTGCTTTCAATTGCTCAAAGGTATCATAAAAAAAAATTATTATACCCTGTTCTGAAAGAAAGCCAAGTGAAATTCCTTCAAATTCTATTGCTTTCTCAAAAGTTTTGTCAAATTTGTACCAGTTTCTAATAAAGTGTGTTGCCTTTTTTTCTACAAAGTTTTTGTCTGCTTTACTCAAATAATTTGCTTGTTCAACAACCGTTGCAAAATCTACTTTAATGTCTTTCTCTACCTTTCTTTTCCTTTCATCTTTTTTGAAAACAAGCAAAAGGCAGTTTTCCTTTTCCAGCATTTTTTCTTTTGCAAAGGCAAGCAATTGTCTTGCTTCATCATTGTTTGATGCAATTGCCAATAATTTCAATTCAAACACTCTCCTTTACTGCTTGTAGTTTGCCCTTTTTGTAACGAGCTCTTCTCTTAAGGATATCTGGTAATGTCTTCAAAGTAATCCAGTATGCTTCAAGCAGCCAGTGCGGCCTTAGTCTAACCAAGCTTTTTCCAAACCTAAGAATCTCCCATGGAACTGCCTTAAGCAGTCTGAAAAAACTGAAGTGGAGTAACATATAACGAATCCTGTTCTTGTTTATTGTCACAACACTTCCCTTGCCAGGCTGCTTTTTCATTATTCCGCCCTCAAAATGCACAACCTTGCTTTTTGGAGTAAAAACAATCCTGAATCCTGCCCTTTTTGCCCTTGTGCAAAAATCGGTTTCTTCAAAATAAATCGGGTTAAAGCCTTCGTCAAGTTCGCCTATTTTTTTCAAAACTTCTTTTTTAAAAAACAAAGCAGCTCCGCCAACTTGTTCAGCATCACTTTCTTTTTTGGCATAAGAATGCCGTGCTGCTCCACTGTTGTCAACATATCCTCCGCCAAAAACAATTCCCGGATGGTAATATGATTTAATGTCAGGACCGACAATGCCAATCTTTTTGTCTTTTTCAGCTGTCTTCACAAGTTCTGTAAGCCAGTTCTTTGTCAAAATTGTGTCATTGTTTAAAAGTAAAAAATAATTGCCTTTTGCGACTCTAATGCCTTGGTTGTTTCCACCGCTAAAGCCTTTGTTGCTTTTATTCAAAATAAGTTTGTTAATAATTTCCTTTGTATGTAATTTTTTCAGTTCCATTATTTCTTTTGCATTGCTTCCATTATCAACTATAATTATTTCATAACTTGAATAGGAAGTTTTGCTTTTAATTGAAGCAAGGCATTTTTTTGTAAAGTCAATTCCGTTCCAATTAAGGATTATTATTGAAACCATCTTTTTTTTCTTTGGTGTCATTTACTTGTCTCCTAACAAGGTTTCATATGCCTGTTTTGTTTCTTTGGCAGAGTTCTCCCAAAAAAACCTGTCCTTAATGTGGTTTTTTAGCATGTTGCTCTTTGGTTCATCCAAGGCTTCTTTTATTCTTTCTCTAATGTCTGACACGCTTACTGGGTTAACATACAACGCAAACCTTCCAAAGTACTCTTTTGTACATCCTTCTTTTGTTATAACAACATTTGCTCCTGCTAATCCTGCTTCTAATCCTGCAAGACCAGGAGTTTCATACCAACTTGGCAGAACAAATACTTTGCAGGCTGCATAAGCTGATTCAAGCATCTTATCCTCGTGCTTCAAACCAGACAAGAACACAATCTTTTTTCCTGCTGCTTTTTTGCATTTTTTGTAATAGGCTTCGCTTCCCTTTTTTGCATTTCCTATTATCACAAGCACTTCATCAATGCCTTTCATTGCTTTAATTAATGTAAAGACATTTTTTCTCTCTTCTATTCTGCCAACATATAACACAAAGTCCTTCAAGCCATACTTTTTTTCAAATTTTTCAGGACTTGCTTTTGAAAACCTTGTTTCAACTCCGTTGTGAATAATCTTAATTCTGTTTCCTTCTATTCCAAAACGCTTTTTGAGCATTGTTGCTTCTGCAATGCTGCTTGGTGTAATTATGTCTGCCAGTGCAAGCATGTTTTTGACAGCGCTAACTCCTGCTGAGCCAAACCTGTTTAGCATTTCTGCTGCCATGCTTTTTGCCCTGCCTTTAATTGGTCTGCCTGAAAGCAAAGCATGTTTTATGCTTGGCCAGTAAACCGGAGAAACAACTATTTTCAGTCCGGCTTCTTTTGCTTTGGTTACTTGTTCCAAACAGTCCCTGTGCAGGCTGAAATTGTGGAACAAGTCAAAGCTTTTAAAATTCTGTTCGCCGTCAAAAAGGGCTGTTTCAAATCCAAGTTCTTTGATATACTGCCTGCTTTTTGTAAGAAGAATTTCTCCGCCACCTTTGTTTTCAAAGGCTTTTGGCGAAGTTCCAAAAAGAATCCTTGTTTTCAATCATCACACCTTTTTTGCATGATTTCCATAATTTTTTTTCCTGCAGTGCCGTCTCCAAAAGGCTGTTTCCAGTTTGCTTTTTTTTCAAGCATTTCTGTTGCCTTTTCTACAATGTTGTTTTCTTGCCATCCTGCAATCACATTTGCGCCAACAGTAACTGTTTCAGGTCTTTCCGTATTTTCCCTGAGTGTTACGCATTTTGTTCCAAAAATGCAGCTTTCCTCCTGAACGCCTCCGCTGTCAGTTAACGCAATGGCTGCATTTTTTTCAAGCGACAAAAATTCAAAAAATCCAAGCGGCTGAACAACTTTAATTTTTTCAGGAACACTTATGCTGAAATGTTTAAGCATCTTTTTTGCTCTTGGATGCATTGGCCAAATTGCTTTGATTTTTGCTTTTGTGCAAAATGTTGAAACTCCTTTGATTATTGACTGCAATTTTTCTTTAACGTCAACATTTTCTTGTCTGTGCAAAGTAAGCAAAGCATAATTTTTTTCTTCAAGTCCTAATTCTTTCAAAGAATTTGCATCTTCAATTTTGTTTTCAACCATTTTCAATGCATCAACAATAGTATTTCCTGTAACAAAAATCTTCTCTTCATTTAATCCTTCCTTTAATGCATTCTGCTTTGCGTCCTCTGTTGGCGCAAAAAGGTAATCTGAAACATGGTCTGCAATAACGCGATTCATTTCTTCCGGCATTGTTTTGTCATAAGAACGCAGACATGCTTCTACATGGCCAAACTTTGGAAAAAAGTCAACAAGCTGTTTTACTGTTCCAATTTTTGCAGTTACTAAAGCGGTTGCAAGAACAGTGTTTGTATCTCCTTCAGCAAGAACATTAGTTGGCTTTTCTTTTAGTAATATTTCTTCTATTGCTTCCATCATTTTGCCGGTATGCTGACCCTGCATATATGGAGCTTTGCTTTTTACTGAAAGCTGATAATTTGGTTTTTCAAGACCAAGCTGTTCAAAGAAAACCTTATCCATTTCATAAGAATAATGCTGGCCGCTGTGCACAGTAAAAAAAGGAATTCCCTCTTTTTGACAGTGCTTAATTACTGGTGCCAACTTTATTATTTCAGGCCTTGTTCCAAAAACTATTGCAGTCGTTTCTTTCAAAAAAACACCTATATAATATGTTCAAAATTTATTCTGTTTTCTTCTGTTTCATTATTTGTATCGTACCATTGCAATGCCTGTAATGCAAACATTGTGCACCATGCATTAACACAGTTTTTTGTTGAAAGATCAAGCTCTGTTCCATACAAAAAGCCACCGCTCTCGTGCTGAAATTCCAACAATCTTTTTCTGAGCATTGAAATTTTTTCTTGTGAAACAGATTCAAGCTTTCCAATTGATTTTAATGCCAATGCAAGTCTTAGTATTTGTGCAAGTACATCGCTTCTTTGACTTTGGTTCCATTCTCCATTATAAAACGCGTTGACTCCTCCGTTTTCTTGCTGGTTTTTTATAGCCCACACAATTGCTTTTTCTGCAGCGTCAATAAACTTGTTTTCTTTTAATAATTTTCCTGCAAACAAAAGCCCTTCTGCAGAATAACAGTGCGGATGAAGATGTGTACTCTTGCTTATTGAATTTGTTTCAAAGTTTCCTTCAGGTAACTGTTTTTTTAAAGCAAATTCACACAATTCTCTTGCAGCCTTTCCAAATTTTTTATCTCCTGTTATCTTTTCAAGACCAAGCAATCCTATTGCAATTTTTGCATGATAGCTTCCTGGTTGTGCACTCCACTTGTCTTTTTGCTCAAGCACTTTTTCTGTGTTAGTATTGTAAACAGCGTGCATTTTTCCGTCTTCCATCATTTTTTCAATCAAAAAGTTTCCAATTTTTAAGGCAAGGTCTAAAATTTCCTTTTTTTTCACAGCGTTGTATTGATTTACAAGTCCGTTTAATACCATTCCTGCATCAAAGGCAAAACAGTTTCCGCTCTGGAATGAAAATTTTTCATTTGCCTGTTCCCATTCTTTGTAATTTCTTGCAAGAACTGCCCCTTCCTTTGTAACAGCTTTTGCCTCAAGCCATTTCCGTGCTTTTTCAGCTTTTTCCAAAAGCCCTTGGTCTTTTTTCACAGTATCCAAAAAGACAAATGCGGTAATTCCATATCCTGTAATTTCACTGTATTCAAAGGAATTTTTGTTTTTGTCTAAATCATGCCATGCGCAGATTGCTCCATTGCTTTCCTGAATGCCTGAATTAAGAAGCCATTTCCTTGTCTTGTCAAAACTGTCGTTTTCCTGCATAAAAATCGCCTTTATTCTACAACTTGTCTGAATGTTTTTAGAGGAATGGAAAGCGTTTCACCGCATTTTTTGCATTCCAATACTGCATTTTCCTGTTGTTTGTGCTTTAATTGCATTCTTTTACCGCACTTGCATGCAAAACCATGCAGCTTTGCAGGATTGCCATAAACAAGACCGTGTTGGATTACGTCCTTTGTTACAACACTTCCTGCGCCAATAACTGCAAATTCTCCAATGTTTACATCAGGCAAAATTACACTGTTTGCGCCAATTGAAACATTGTTTCCGATTTTCCATTCATAGCCTTTGAATTTTCTTTCGGTATCAGGTTTTGGATTTTTGTCATTTGCAAGAACTGCTCCTGGGCCAATAAAAACATTGTTTCCAACTTCACATCCTCTGAAAACCTGGGCTTTGTTCATAAGTTTTACATTGTTTCCAATTTTTGCTGCTCGGTCTACAAAGCTTCCGTTGCCCAAAACACAGTTTTTGCCAATAATTGCGTCTTTTCCAACCTGTGCAAAAGCCCAGACTTTTGTACCTTTGCCTATTTGACTGCCTTCATTAATTATTGCCGTTTTGTCAACATCTGCCTTTCCCATTCAATATTCCTTCTCAATCCTTCTTCAAGACTTATTTTAGGCTCCCATCCAAATAGTTTTTTTGCAAGCCCATAATCGCAGATAAGTCTGTTTACTTCAGCAGGTCTTTTCTTTTCGTGTATTATTTCAGAAGTGCTTCCACTCAATTTTTTAATTAGCTCGCTTGTTTCGTTGATTGTGTAATCTTTTCCGCTTCCAAAATTAACCGCCTTGCCAATTGCTTCTTTTCTGCTTCCCATTATAATAAAACCTTCAACTGTGTCACTTACATAAGTAAAATCACGGCTTTGCTTTCCGTCCCCGTAAATAGTCAAAGGCTTATTTTCTAATGCAAGCTGTATGAATTTTGGAATCACGTCATAGGTGTGTCTTGGGCCATAACAATTAAACGGACGAATTATTGCTATTGGCAATCCGTAAGTTTTCCAATAACTGTAACAGTATCTGTCTGCTGCTGCCTTTGAAGCTGCATAAGGTGAAGTTGGATTAAGAGGGTGTTCTTCGTCAATCTTGTCCTTCATTGCAGTTCCATAAACTTCGCTACTGCTTGTGCAAACAATTTGCTTTATATTTTTCAAATCACGTGCGGCATGTAAAACATTAAGTGTTCCAATAAGATTGGTTTTAAGCGTTTCAAGAGGATGTTCAAAAGAAAAGGGCACATAGGCTTCTGCAGCCAAATGAAATATTACTTCCGGGTCGTTTTCCCTAATCTGCTTTTGGCAGTCTTCGCTTCCAATGTTTCCTTTTATTACATTTGAAAGCTTGTCTTGCACTGTGTCAAGGTTTCCAAGCCTATTTTTCTTAAATGTATTTTGACTGTCTCCTTTGATAAAAATGCTTGTTTCTGCTCCCTTCTTCAAAAGTGCTTCGGTCAAATGTGAGCCAATAAATCCGTCTGCTCCTGTAACAAGAACTTTTTTTTCATTCCAAAAAGTTTCATTCTTCGTCATTTTTAGTCACCTCTCTTCTTCTAATAAATTAATTTTATAACTGTTTTTAAGCTTCACCAATTAAGCTTTGTACCAATTAATCACTGTAAGTTTTTTCAAACTTGTTTAATGCAGTTTTCCATGAAAATTTTTGCGAAAAAGTTCTTGCATTTCTTCCAATTTCCTGTTTTTCAGACTTTTTTAAACCAATTGCTTTTTCAATATCCTTTCCTGCCCTTTCCTTGCTTGAAAAGTCAACAATAAAACCTGTTTTTCCCTCTTTTACAAATGCCTTAAAAGGAGGAATAGCATTCAGTATTGGAACAAGACCTGCAGCAATTGCTTCAACAGCGCTTATTCCAAAACCCTCATATTCAGAAGCGCTTACAAAGAATTCACTCTCAGAATAAAGTCTTAAAAGTTCTTTTTCCGAAACCATTCCAAGAACCTTTACCTTTTCATTCAAACCTTTTGCAGAAACCATTTCCTGCACCTGGACTTTACTCAAATCAAACGGCTTTCCTGCAATATTCAAAGAAAAATCACTTCTTTTTTTCTTCAATTTAGCAAAAGCATTTAGTAAATTTTCAATCCCTTTATTTTTGCTTAGCCTTCCGACAAAAAGAAAACTGTTTGGTACTGGTTTTCTTGGAATTTTTGAAAGTGTTTCAACAGGAACAGGGTTTTCAATTAAAACAAGCTTTCTTTCAGGCACAATTTTTTTGAATGTTTCAAAATCCTGTGCACTTACTGCAATAACTTTGTCAAAAGCTGTTAAAGTTAGTCTGCACCATAGGTTGAAATAAATTTTTTTAAGCAATGAATGATTTTTTGTGTGAAAAATTCCGCCATGGGTTGAAAGCACAAGTTTTTTTTTGTGAAATAGTTTAAACAACGCAAAATAATCAGAAAAAAATCCAAGACCATGTATGTGAACAGTGTCAAAGCCCTTTGTTTTTCCAATTGCGCCGATAGCAATTCTGTAAAGTCCCAAATTGAGAAATTTAAGTCTTTCAATTGTTATTCCGTTCTTTTCTCCTTTTTCAGGAAGCACTTCATTACTATTCGGGCACTTGTTTAAGCACACAACCTTTGTTTCATTGCCTTTTTCATTCAGTTCTTCGCACAATTGCATAATATGGGTTTCAATTCCGCCTGTACAAGGCCAAAACCTATGACTTAAATGTGCAATCTTCATTTACCAAGCGCTTCCCTTGTTGTTCCTGCGGCAAGGCCAAATGCAAACATTGCAGTTCTTAACAAAATTACAAACGGTGAAATAACTGCAATTGTTTTGTCTTTTGAAAAAGTCCATACTGCAAATGGAAATCCTGTAAGGAAAAGCAGCAACGCATTCAGTCCAAGTAAGAATGCAAGTTCCGGTCTAATAACTGAAATAATTATTGCAGGGACTAAAAGGTAAAATAATCCTGTCTGAACTTTTATCATTTGGCTTGTGTAACTGTCTTTTACCATTTTGCCTTTGTGCTTTTTGTAAACCTTTGTTCTCCAAAAAGCCCTGAAAAATTTAATTTTTAGATATTTCCAAAGACTTGTAGGATGAGTGTGAAAAATTATTGCCTTTTGATTAAATACCATTTTGTATCCTGCTCTGCTTACTCTAAAGCTAAAGTCAGTGTCTTCGCCTGAAGCAATTGGAAAACTTGTGTCAAATCCGTTCATTTCAACAAAAACACTTTTTCTGTAAGCAGCGCTATAAGTTCCAATAAAATCAATAAACTTTTGTTTCATCATTTTGACATATCTTTGCTCTATTTCCAACTGAATCAGCCTTGCAATAATTTCCTTTTGTTTGCTTTTGTACGTTCCTTGAACGCCGGCAACATTCTTGTAAAGGAACGGCTTTAGCATTTCTTCCAGCCACTTAGAGTTAGCCACGCAGTCAGAATCAGTGAAAATAATTATTTCGCCTTTTGCCGCTTTTGCTCCATTGTTTCTTGCAACAGCAGGTCCTGCATTTTTTTGCCTCAAAAGCCTGACTTTAGAAAACCCTTTTACT
>SDBT01007788.1_pt1 | contig 17586 bp, 14 predicted proteins | sample 2277101 | NCBI WGS metagenome assembly SDBT01 (sample SAMN10404973, study PRJNA504765) | marine sediment metagenome | isolation source: marine sediment core GS10_PC15, 103 cmbsf | place: Arctic Ocean: Southern Knipovich Ridge | collected 2010 | reverse complement strand
AGGCTTATTGCCTCCTTAAACTGCCCGTTTCTCATATCGAACAGATAGCTGCTCTCCCCATCCTGGTTGTCAGGATAAAATCCCAGATACCTGGTAAGCTGAACGAGGAATAATAGATGGAAATTAACAGTATGCTGCTCCGCTACATCCAGGAATTGCAGGCTATGCTCCAGGAAGTCATACAAATCCGGATTTGGATCTTCTTCACGCAATACCTTGTACAGGATTTCCGCAAGGAACATTGCCTGGCCGCTCTTATACGGATCAACAGGAATACTTTGGTAGGGAATATAGTTTCTTATCTCTTTCAGCCGTTGGAGCTCACGTCTTTCCCTATGGTCGGCTTCAATTTCAAGCATCGAAAGAGGTTGCAGAAGATTGCTCCGGAATTTTGCTTTCTTCCCTTTGGTACTGTTCGCCAGGTAAGCTTGTCTTCCGAACAGGTCAGTATAGATGTATACAATGGCGCTGCTTTCTTTGTACCTGATATGATGCAGAACTACGCCTCTTAAGGTATGTAGCATAAAGATCAGTTTATTACCAGCAGTTTGGTAATATGGGTCTGTGAACCATCCTCATTGGTGCAGAAGATCAGATAAACCCCGGTGCGAACACGGTTACCTGAAAAAGTACGGCCATCCCAGATGGCCTGTCCACCCAGTGCCGTGGTCTCAAATACGATATTCCCATTGATATCGGTGATCTTTACATTCACATTTCCGACCAGGCCGGTGACCACAATTTCCCCCTGGTAATCCTCCCTGACAGGATTGGGATAAACATAGACATTGCCGAAATTGTCCTTGCCTTCAATGGCTGTGCTCTTATACGAAATCAATCCTTTTTCTGTGCCAAAATAAACTGTGCCATTCTTACCATCAATGGCAATTTCCAGGATGTTGTCGGATAGCAGGGGACTGTTATCCGTGGTGAAATGATGAATGGTTTCAAGTCCATCATCAGAAAAGAGAAATACGCCCGCCTTTGCCGTACCCACCCATTTTCTGTTGGCACCGTCAACAGCAATTGCGGTCACCTTTTCTGTTCCCAGCAAAATATCGGCAAGACCAGTACCGTCATCACGGGGTACGATGATCTGCTGTCCGTAGAAAAGATCCTCACCGAAAACCCGGGTGGGACTGTAATACACTACCACACCCTTATCAGTTCCTACCCAGATATTCCCGTCATGGTCTTCTGCAAAAGAAAAAACACTATTGCTAATGACCTTGCTATTGGCATCGACCACATCAAATTTTTTATAACTGTCATCTGATTCATTCTCCAGGGTACCGTTCATATTAAAGGCAAACAATCCTCTTCCCTGTGCACACAGTACCCAGTGATGGTTATATTGGGTGTTGATGATCCGGCTTAGAGCATTCACCTTGAGTTTTCCGTTAAGGTCGTAACTTTTCCATTCGCCATCAGGCTTCCTGACTGAAATGGGTTCGGGTACATTTGAATTGGTAACCCACAGGTTCCCTGCCCCATCGAACACAACACCCCCTAGGCGGTAATAATTTTCATTTTGGATGAAAGACTGAAGTGTACTGTTTGTTTCATCATAAGCTTCAACCAACTCACCGTTCCTGTATTCCAGCAATCCATATCCCCAGGAAGCAGCAAAAACATGGTGCTTATTCGCCGGATCGATTGCAAGGTTAATCAGGTCCCGGTAATCCACTGTGCTGGTCCCGGTCCAGAGACTCCCCTGCAGGGTATTAAGTTGGGCATGATTCCATGTATTGTTCCACCCGCTGGTTACGCTCCCCGCCACAGTGTAGACGATATCGTCCACAATGGCTATGGATACGGCATTTTTGCTCAGCGGACCGTTGGGCATAACTGTTTCCCTGGTCCATTCATTCGGACTGATATGCATTCCTTCCAGTCCGTCAGCCGCCCAGAGGATATTGTCATCATCCAGAACGGCATGTCTGGGACGGTTCGCAAACAGGTGCCGTATCTTTTGATTGTCCGCATCATAGACACCAACATATTTGTTGGATACAACCAGCAAACGGTCATGACTTTTGCCCACATGATAGTAGGTGCTGCTCTCTATGGCCTGGAATTGTTGCCAGAAACCATTCTCATAATAATATAAATTGTCAACCGATCCAGTTTCAGGCCTGAAATTGGCATAAAGTTTATCCTCGAACCAGCAAACAGAGGTGAATTTGCCATCTGCATTTGGAATATCCGTAATCCTCGACCAATTATTAAAATCGATCAGGTTGTGATTGTTGATATCTGCCCGGTAAATTCCATTTTCCGTACCTGCATATAACCAGATGCCGTCGAAGGCCATGTCATATACATTGATCAAGCCTCCGTTTTCCCCAATATAATAGGTATCCTTGATTTCCTTTTTGGGAAGATTGATCACCACTATGCCAAAACCACAGGAAAGGTATGCATATTCATTGATGAAAAGGATGTTGTGGATGGTCTTGTTCCCTGTTATCTGTTCCCGTTTAATATCCGGTATGTTATGAATGTCCGTCCCTTCTATAATATCAATATTGGCATTCGCATAGCCGATCAGCAGAGTGTTTTGATCCCGTGAAAAATTGATTGTATTGATCTCAAGGTCTGAAAGGCCTTCAACCCTTGTTATGATTTGAATGGTATTGTCTTTTCTGTGATAATAAAACAATCCGTTTTTTGTGCCACAGTATATCCTGTCAATACCATCAGCAACCTGTCTCGCTTCATTATAAGAAAGATGTGTTTCCCAATCACCTATGGCCAGCTGGGCATATAAAGCGTTGGTTACCAGCCCCATTACCAGCATTATACTTAACCTGATTGACCTGAACATATCCGGATGATGAAAAACAAACATTGATTAATGGATTTAGTACGGATAAAACCGAAAGATATTTTATCCGGGCCTGTATTTCTTCAGAAATGTCACTAGTTTTAACACTGCGAGTGCCCTGTGGCTGATGATGTTTTTTTCCTCCAGCGACATTTCTGCAAATGTGTCAGTGTAGCCTGATGGAAGGAAAACCGGATCATAACCAAATCCACCCGATCCTTTTCTCCCCTCCAGGATTTCGCCTTCAACCATGCCTTCAAAAATATACTCTTTCCCATCAAGAATTAGTGCGATGATTGTCCTGAACCGTGCATTTCGATTTGTTTCTCCATGCATCTGAGCCAGTAACTTCCTGATGTTCGCCACTGATGCAGGTTCATCGGCTTTTCTTTCATCTGTCAGATCAGCATACCTGGCAGAATATACACCGGGGGCCCCGTTCAGACAATCCACTTCTAATCCTGAATCATCGGCAAAGCAATCTTTCCCTAACCTGTGATGAATAAACCATGCTTTCTGAGAAGCGTTTCCTTCCAGGCTGTTCTCATTCTCGGGGACAGGGTCCTGATATTTTACATCATCGAGACTGAGTATGCGGTATTCGTGAGATAGAATGGCCTGAATTTCACGGGCCTTGTGTTCATTATGTGTCGCAAAAACAAGTTCCTGCATCCTTGAATAATACGATTATATATCCTATCCGCCAGAAGCACTGAAACCACCACTCATTTTTATCGGGCGAGGAGTGATACACATTACAGGTATTCCGGAGCGATTGGCAATGATCCTTTGCTCATTGGCGCCCAGAACATAGTCTGCAATGCCTATATTCCTGGTAGTCATGACAAGCAAAAGGTCGGCCTCAATCTGATCAGCAAATTCAAGGGTTTCCGTAGTGAAATCCTTTTTGCCCAAAGAGGAATGGATCTCATAAACGATGTTATTGCTTCTTAGGTATTTCTCGGTATAGAGGAGATTCGAATGAATGCCTTTCTTAAACTTGCGATCGGTAACCCTCTCTTTGATGATGTAGAACATGGAGTTGTACAATCTTCCTATATAATATATCCATTGGATCTTTTCTTTATTCTCACTTCTGAAATCCAATGGAAAGACAATTTTCTTAAATCCATGCGACGCCGGAGGAGCCTGAACAACAATGAAAGGAACTTTTGATCCGGCGATCACTTTGAGTGCCCAGCTGCCCATCAGTTTCTGCATGCCTTTCATTCCATGGGTTCCCATGATAACCATTTCTGCATGAATCTCTTCTGCTATATCCGCGATCGTTGTGAAAATGTTACCAACAGGGGCTATCGCACTGGTAACAACTCCATTCTTGTTCTGTGTGGCAGCGGCTAAAATATCCATTTTCTTCTTTGCAGCCCTTGCCTCTTTGTCAGTTTTTGCAATATGAAGCATTACCATTTTGGTTTGCAATTCTTTACATAAATTGACCCCATGCTGCAATGCAAATTCTGACTTCTCGGTAAAATCCCAAGTAATCAGTATGGGTTTCTTTTTAGCTTGATATTCCATATAATTAGTTTTCTATTAAAATTAAATTTTGCTTGCTGTATATTTAGAACGTTAAATATTCATATCCATTTCATAAATTTGATGGACAGAAACACAAGTTATGAATTTTCTTCACACTTCGAGAAGATTTAATTTCATATTTTTAGCTATCATCCTTGGCCTCAATCCGGGCATTAAAATATCTGCCACTCATTTTCAAGAACTTGGGCAGGCTAATATACAAACCTACCATCCTGGTCAATACTCATACGTAAATCATTATAATTCGGTTACCCAGGATGACAATGGATTTTTATATTTAGGATCACAAAATGGCATTCTCCGTTTTGATGGTACATTCTGGAATGACCTGGATATCCCCGGGGATTTTATATTATCAAGGAGCAGTCAGGGCATTTTTGGCTTTACCAAAAACAAGTTTGGCTACGTGGTCAAAACCCCCGATGGAACAAGCGAGTTTGACGGGATCAACCTTGACGGATATACACTTTTTGAAAAAGGTGATTCAATCCACAGGGTCCTGGGATCTGAGGGTACATTATATGTACTCACACGGAAAGGAATATTCACCTGGGAAGGAGATCTGCCCGTAAAAATAGATCTGCCATTTCGGGCGGATGAAATCTTTCAATCAGAATCAGGGATACTGGTGTATGGTAAGCATGAAGGAATATACCACTATAGAGATGGACAGTTGTCAGTCCTGAATGAAGTAAGCGATTTGCCCATCGAACATGTTTCAGATCTGTTAACCTTCAATGGGACCCGTATCATGGTAGATGGTCGTAATGGTCAGGCTCGTTTCTCCGATAATCAGGGAATCACTGCAGGTTTCAGCCACCTGGACTCACTCCTGGCATCCGGAAAATATTCCTGTCTCATCGGGCTTTCCACCGGACATCTAGCCTGGGGAACCAGAAAGGGAGGAGTGATCATAACTGATCATAGTGGCAGGATCATTAAACATATCACCAATAAAGATGGATTGTCGAGTAACCATGTTGTCAGTTTGTTTATTGATGCCATGGATCATCTATGGGTGGTTCACCCCCAATCTCTCAGCCGCATCGAATTCCCTTCTGCATTCACATTCTTTAATGATGGAAATGGACTCAAAGGTAATGTCAATGACCTGACCAGGCATAAGGGGGTCCTATATGCTGCAACCAACCATGGATTATTTTACCTGGTTCATGCCACCGACACTTCCGGAATACCGGGTATAAGTTATTTCAACAGAATCCCTGATCTTGAAGGAGAATGCCGGCAAATTATCGGAACAACTGAATCACTGTACACATTAACTACAGGTGGAATCTACAGATTATCTGATCGGGGACTCGAAAATATCATAACATCCAGGATCAACGTAATTCATTATTCAGTACGAACAGGTCTTTTGCTGGCAGGATCAGATCAGGAATTTATGATTTTTCGTGGAGACAGTATTATATACAGGGATACCGTAATGATGGAAATATATGATATCGCGGAATCTGAAGACGGATGTATCTGGCTTTCATCCCGTCAGCAAAAAGTATACCGGTCGAGTCAGCATTTTGATGGCCCCGGGGATCTCAATTTTCTACAATATTCAACAAAGAAAATACTTGGAGAATCATACGCTAATGTTGACCTGATCCCGGTCGGGGGACAAATATACTTTTCAGGATTGGAAGGTTTATTCAGGTATCACTACAAGAAGGACCAGTTTATCAGGGATACTATCTTTTCCTTTCCCAATATTGATGGCTTCTTCAGGATCAGCCATATGGCCCGGGATGCAAACCAGGATTACTGGATCAATCTCTATTTTCCTGAAGAAAGCATGGATGAGACTTATATAGCTGGAATACAATATCGCCGGATGTACAAGCAACATATAAACTGTTTATATCCCGATAGTGGCCTGGTCATGTGGATAGGCACTCCGTCCGGTATTCTCCGTTATGATCCTGCATTCGCCAGTCCAATTAAGCCGGTATTCCACACTCATATTATCAATGTGACCTTCCTGGAAGATTCTGCATATAATTATGATTTTATCAAGTCTGAGGCATTCACTGAACAACACGAAGACAAGAGGGTTTCCATTCCATATGCCAGGAACAGGATCCGTTTCCTGGTTCTGTCGACAGATTTCAGCACTGAATCAAGCCCCATGTTCCAATACCGTTTAATCGGGCTGCAGCAGAACTGGTCAGATTGGAGTGAGAATGCCAGCATTGTATTCATGGGACTAAGCCGGGGGAAATATGATCTACAGGTCAGGAGCCTGGATATCTACGGTTCGATATCTGAAAATGACAGCTTTTCATTCAGGATCAAACCACCATTTTACATTTCCTGGTATGCTATTATGTTTTATTTGCTGCTTTTTATCTTATTTTTCATTGCCTACCAGAAATGGCGGTCCATACAACATGGCAAGGAACATTTCCGGCTGGAGGAGATCATACAGGAAAGGACTGAAGCACTGATTAAGGAAAAGGAAAAAACCGATAATCTGCTGGCCAATATCCTGCCCAAGAAAACAGCAGATGAATTAAAATCCACGGGAAAAGTCACCTCCAGTAAATTTAAAATGGTCACAGTACTGTTTGCTGATATTGAAGGATTTACAAAAATTGCCGAACAGATGAATCCCGATAAGCTGATTGATGAACTCGATCATTTTTATTTCCATTTCGACAGCGTGGTAGAGAAATACAATATTGAAAAGATCAAGACCATTGGTGATGCCTATATGGCGGCCGGTGGAATCCCTGTAAAGAATCTTACCAATCCTGTCGAGGTCATCCTGGCGGCTATGGAAATGCAGCATTTTATGAAAGGCCTGAAGGATACCAAGACCGATATCTGGGATCTCAGGATCGGGATCCACACCGGTTCGGTGATAGCGGGTGTTGTCGGACAGAAAAAATTCTCCTATGACATCTGGGGCGATACTGTAAATACGGCAAGCCGGATGGAATCATCCGGAAAAATCGGGAAAATCAATATTTCGGCATCAACCTATCAACTTATTAAAGAGTTTTTTGACTGTGAATTCCGCGGGAAAATGCCTGTTAAGTATAAAGGTGATATCGCCATGTATTTCGTTGACGGAATAAAATCTGACTTATGCGAGGATGACGGCTTGACGCCAAATACAAAATTCCTGACGCTGATCCAGTTGTTGCGCTTACTGGATCTGGAAGAATACATCATGGACAGGATTGGCAAAGAACTACCTGATAAATTACTCTATCACAACATTCATCATACAGGCCATGTATACCAGCAGGTGGAATTACTGGGCCAGGGAGAAGAGGTAAGCCAGGAAGATCTCCTTCTGCTAAGATCTGCCGCCCTGCTCCATGATATGGGTTACATTGATACCTTTGACAACCACGAGATAAGGTCCGTGGAATATGCCCGTGAGATCCTGCCACTTTACAGGTTTAACGAAGGGCAGATTGATGCAATCTGTGATCTGATCATGGCCACGAAATTACCTCCCGGGCCTTCCAGCCTCCTCGATAAGATTATCTGCGATGCAAATCTCGATCATCTGGGCCGAGCCGATTTCCTCATCCAATCTGACAGATTATTTCAGGAATACCTGCTGAATAAAAAAATAAGAAACAAGAAAGAATGGAACCTGAGGCAGGTTGAACTACTTGAAAATCATGAATTCTACACAGAAACTGCTAGGAAACTTCGTGAAATATCCACGGAACAACAAATCGAAATTATCAGGCAGTTTTCATGATATTCAATAATCGTTCAGCCATGTTGGCTGTTTCTTCTTTTATAGCTACTTTTATCAGCCTTTATTAATCCCAAAAAAATCACAGATATGTCCATAACGATTGACTGGGAAAATCTTCCGTTCGGTTACATGCCTACCGATTATAATGTAAGAAGTTATTTCCGTAGCGGGGCATGGGGGGAACTGGAGATCTCATCCTCTGAGTACATCCCCATCCACATGGCAGCCACCGGACTGCATTACGGACAGGAATGCTTTGAGGGGATGAAAGCCTATATGGGCAGTGATGGAAAGATCCGTATTTTCCGCTGGCAGGAAAATGCCAGGCGTATGAAGAGTAGTGCTGAAGGAATTAGACTGGCTGTGGTCCCGGAAGAACTATTTCATTCAATGATCGTTAAGGCAGTCCAGTTGAACAAACGCTTTATTCCCCCATATGGGACCGGTGCCTCCCTGTATATCCGTCCTTTGCTTGTGGGAACCGGTGCAGAAGTGGGTGTAAAACCCGCCAATGAATATCTATTCCTGGTATTTGTTACACCTGTGGGACCTTATTTTAAGGAAGGATTCAAGCCGTTGGATATGATGATCTGCAGGGATCATGACCGGGCCGCTCCACTGGGGACGGGTCACATTAAAGTGGGCGGGAATTATGCTGCAAGCCTGTTATCGATGGAAAAAGGACATGAGCAAGGCTTTGCATCAGTAATCTACCTCGATGCCCTCGAAAAAAGATATATCGATGAATGCGGTCCGGCCAATTTCTTTGGCATTAGAGACAATAAATACATTACTCCTGATTCACATTCAATCCTACCTTCCATCACCAATTTGAGCCTGCAGGAACTTGCGATCGAACTGGGTATGACAGTTGAAAAACGGCCGGTACCCATAGACGAGCTGGGAGAATTCGAAGAAGTCGGTGCATGTGGTACGGCCGCCGTTATCACTCCTATTAAAAAAATTGTCGATCAGGATACCAATACTACACATGAGTATTGTAAGGACGGGAATCCTGGTCCGGTTTCAGTCAAGCTCTACAATAAACTCACTGCCATCCAGTACGGGGACCAACCCGATCCATTCGGCTGGATTGAGATCATTGATTAATACCTGTTTATCTGTAAATAATAATGCAAAAAAAGCGACATACCATTACAAAAAGAAAACTGCGGAGTTCATATGCTACTTCCATTATCAGTATCTCCCTTGTGCTTTTTTTACTGGGACTTGTGGGATTGTTGTTGCTTAACACCAAACGCTTATCTATCCATATAAAGGAAAATATCGGATTTTCAGTTATCCTGAAAGATGAAGCCAAGGAGGTTGATATCATCAGACTGCAGAAAAACCTGGATGCAAAGGAATATGTTAAGTCCACTGACTACATCACCCGTGAAGAAGCCGCCAGGGAAACAGCCGAAGAACTTGGTGAGGATTTTATCGAATTCCTCGGATATAATCCACTGCCGGCTTCCATTGATGTAAAATTCTACGCTGCTTATGCCAATCCCGACAGTATTGATGCCATAGAAAAAGAATTACAAAGATTCGAGGAGGTGGATGAGATCATGTATCACGAATCCCTTATTCACCTGGTCAATGAAAATGTCAGGAAGATCAGCCTTATTATCCTTGCATTCAGCGGATTATTGTTCTTTATCGCCGTCGCACTTGTAAATAATACCATCCGGCTTTCCGTTTATGCCAGGAGATTCCTGATCAATACCATGCAACTCGTTGGAGCCACCCATTCTTTTATCCGGAAACCTTTTCTGTTTAAAAGTGCGGAACATGGGATATATGCCTCCGTCATTGCCATCCTCCTGCTGATCGGTGTTATTTACCTGATACAAAAGGAATTCATGGAGGTGATCAGTTTCCGGGACATCGATATTCTCGCTATACTATTTATAATCGTTATCTTTCTGGGTATCGTATTAAACTGGATATCCACATATTTTGCAATAAATAAATACCTTCGGATGAAATCCGACGATCTTTATTATTAATATTTGACCTGCTATGGCAAAAAAGAAAACCGAACAAGAGGGGCCTGATTTCCCCTTACAAAAGGATAATTACATATTACTGATCATTGGCTTTGCCATCATCATGATCGGATTTCTCCTGATGATGGGTGGGAAATCAGACGACCCTAATGTTTTTAATCCGGAAATATTCAGCTTTCGAAGAATAACCCTGGCTCCGATCGTGGTCCTCTTTGGATTTGTCTTCGAGATCTGGGCCATTATGAAGAAACCAAAAACAGAGAAACAGGATTAGATGAATTGGGTAGAGGCGCTAATCCTGGGGCTTGTCCAGGGACTGACAGAATTCCTGCCGGTAAGCAGCAGCGGACATCTCGAGATCGGAAAAGCATTACTGCAAATTGAAGCCGGGGATAACCTGACTTTCTCAATAGTAGTGCACGGAGCAACCGTACTGAGTATCCTTGTTGTTTTCTTTAATGATCTGAAAAAACTGTTGACTGAATCCCTTACCTTCAGGTATAACGAATCATCCTCATACCTTCTTAAGATCATCCTCTCCATGGTACCTGTGGCCATAGTCGGTGTCTTTTTTAAAAGTGAAGTGGAATCCTTTTTTACCGGGAACATTGTATTTGTAGGAGCCATGCTGCTGATCACAGCCACCTTACTGACCATATCTTTTTTTATCAGACGCGGTTCTCGGAAGATAGGATACCTGGATGCCTTTATCATAGGCATTGCCCAGGCATTTGCCGTTTTACCAGGTATTTCACGGTCCGGGGCTACTATCACCACAGCACTGTTCCTTGGTAACAAGCGGGAGGAAGCTGCACGTTTTTCATTCCTGATGGTGATACTGCCCATCATAGCAGCCAATTTCCTTGATCTGCTGGGACAGGAACCGGCATCATCAGATGGAGCCGGGTGGTTCCCGCTGCTGGTTGGGTTCATTGCGGCTTTTGTATCGGGACTGATCGCCTGCAGGTGGATGTTATCCATCGTACGTAAAGGGAAACTCTTGTATTTTGGAATATATTGCCTGGTTATAGGTAGCATTGCCCTCATTTTCGGATCCATCTAATGCATCAAATTACACCTCATACGGATTTTATTAATGGTGCAGTGCTGTTGATTGACAAGCCGGTGGACTGGTCATCATTCGATATTGTAAAAAAAGTAAGGAACATGATCAGTAAAAAACTTGGCGTCAAAAAGTTAAAGGTCGGGCATGCAGGGACACTCGATCCGCTTGCGACAGGATTAATGATACTCTGCACCGGTAAGGCCACCAAAGAAATTGAGAACTACCAGGGATTGGAAAAAGAATATATTGCCACCCTTCACCTGGGTGCATCCACCCCTTCCTGCGACCTTGAAACGGAAGTTGACCAATCATTCCCGACCGAACATATCAACCTGGAACTGATCGGCAGGGTCCTCCAGGATTTCAAGGGTGAAACCATACAGGTTCCTCCTGTTTTTTCAGCCAAACGTGTCCGGGGAAAGCGTGCATATGATTTTGCACGGAAGGGGGAAGAGATTGCTATGCGTCCACAGTTGATCAACATCAGCGAACTGGAAATACTTGATTTTAATATCCCTGAACTCACCCTGAGGATAAAATGCAGCAAGGGAACCTATATCAGGTCCCTTGCCAGGGATATAGGGAAAGCACTGGATTCCGGTGCATATTTAGCATTGCTTCGCAGGACCAAAATCGGTCAATTTTCGGTTGACGAAGCACTGATATTAAAAATTTTTGAAGAAATATTAATTAATTTGTAACAAAACAAGTTTTCTTACGTATAACGGTACTCCACAAATTTAACAAAACCCTCGCGCATGAAATTATCCCAATACAAGTATAACCTGCCGGAAGATCTGATCGCAAAGTATCCCTCTGGAAACCGTGATGAATCAAGAATGATGGTAGTCCACCGGGATTCTGGAAAAATAGAACATAAGGTATTTCATGAGATCCTTGGATTTTTCGATGATCAGGATGTCCTGGTATTTAATAACACCAAGGTTTTCCCGGCCCGCTTGTATGGAAACAAAGAAAAGACCGGAGCTGAAATCGAAGTTTTCCTGTTGAGAGAACTGAACCGCGATCAAAGGTTATGGGATGTACTCGTTGATCCTGCCCGAAAAATAAGGATCGGGAACAAATTATATTTTGGCGAGGACGATATGCTGGTTGCCGAGGTGATCGATAATACAACCTCAAGGGGAAGGACCTTGCGTTTCCTTTATGACGGGGACTATGAAGATTTTAAAAAAACCCTTTACCGGCTGGGGGAAACCCCGCTGCCAAAATTCATCAAGCGTGGTGTTGAACCGGAGGACCGCGAGCGCTATCAGACGGTGTATGCCAAACATGAGGGAGCTGTAGCTGCTCCAACAGCAGGCATGCATTTCAGCAAACAGTTGCTTAAAAGACTCGAGATCAAGGGATGTGAGTTTTCGTTTATTACCCTTCATGTGGGACTCGGGAACTTTCGCTCTGTTGATGTTGAGGATCTGACCAAGCATAAGATGGATTCAGAACGCATTATAATTGTTGACGAATCCACTAAGATTGTGAATAAGGCCAAGGACAGGAAGAGCAATGTATGTGCTGTCGGCACAACCGTAATGAGGACCCTGGAAAGTTCAGTTTCCACCACTAGCTACCTGAAACCATTTGACGGCTGGACAAACAAGTTTATCTTTCCCCCTTATGAATTCAGCATTGCCAATATGATGGTGTCAAATTTTCATCTCCCTCTGTCCACCCTGCTGATGATGGTATCCGCTTTTGCGGGTTACGATTTCCTGATGGATTGCTATCAGACTGCCATTAAGGAAAAGTACCGTTTCGGGACCTATGGAGATGCTATGCTTATCCTGTGATCTGAGATCAGATGCCAATTTTAAGTTCTATTATTAATTGGGTGAATACCAAACGGCTTCACCAGATAGATCTTTTCAGGAAGTATCCTGTTGATGTGCAACGGGAAACCCTCTTCAAATTACTGGATGAGGCGAAGGACACCTGGATAGGCAAGGAATTTTGCTTTGCTGAGATCCAGTCCTTCTCTGAATTCCAGGAAAGGGTGCCGGTCCGGAATTATGAAGCCTACAAACCGCTCATCAGCCGGGTCATGGAAGGTGAGCAAAACCTCTTCTGGCCCAGCGAAATAAAATGGTTTGCCAAATCCTCTGGAACCACAAGTGATAAAAGTAAGTTCATTCCCGTCAGCTGGGAAGCTCTTGAGGATTGCCATTTTCGTGGCGGAAAGGACATTTTGGCCATTTATTCCCAGAATTATCCGGATAACAAATTATTTTCGGGGAAAGGACTTACACTTGGGGGAAGCCACCAGATCAACAGCTATTCTAACCAGTCCTATTACGGGGACCTGTCGGCCATCATCATTGAAAACCTGCCTTTCTGGGCAGATTTCATCCGGACCCCGGGCAAAGATGTTGCCCTGATGGATGAATGGGAAGAAAAGCTGGAAGAAATTATCAAACAAACCCTTCGGGACAATGTAACCAGTCTCGCAGGAGTACCCTCCTGGAACCTTGTTTTAATAAAGCATATACTTGATTATACCGGGAAGGAAAATCTACTGGAAGTCTGGCCAAACCTTGAATTATTCACCCATGGCGGGGTAAGCTTCACCCCATACAGAGAGCAATTCAGGAAACTGATCCCCTCGGACCAGATGCATTACCTGGAAGTTTATAATGCTTCGGAAGGACATTTTGCCGTCCAGGATGAACCCGCCAAAGACGACATGCTGCTAATGCTTGATTACGGGATATTTTTCGAATTTATCCCAGCCGGAGAGGTCGGGGATCCTCATCCCCCGGCGCTCACAGTTGAGGAGGTTGTCCCGGGAGAGAATTATGCTATTGTTATTTCAACGAACAGCGGCTTATGGAGATACCTGATTGGTGATACCGTTGTCTTCACTTCAACATTTCCCCATAAGATCAAGATCTCCGGACGTACAAAACATTTTATGAATGCATTCGGAGAAGAAGTGATCATAGAAAATGCAGAGAAAGCGCTGTCCATTTCCTGTGCCAAGACAAACGCCGTAATCAGTGAATATACTGCTGCCCCGATCTATATGGGAGATGAATGTACGGGTTCACATGAATGGCTGATAGAATTTGAGAAGGCCCCAACAGATCTTGATTATTTTACCTCCATTCTTGACAATGCCCTGTGTTCAATAAACTCAGATTATGAGGCCAAACGATATAAGAGCATTACACTTGTCATGCCGACGGTACGAAATCTCCCCCGGGGTACGTTTTACAAATGGTTAAGGGCAAAGGGCAAACTTGGAGGCCAGCATAAGGTCCCACGGCTGAGCAATAACCGTAAAATTGTGGATGAGGTCCTTGGCATGGTTCATGAAGATAAATAGATGTGTACCTGATCATTTATATATCGCTCCTGGTTCAATTCCTCCTGCCTGCTGAATTCCAGTTTGTCAAATCGGTAAAGGTCGATGGCGACAGGCATTTTTCAGACCCGATGGGAAATGTGTATATAATCAAGAACAACCACCTTGTAAAGTTCGTTCAGGATTACACACAGGCAGCAGAATACACCAATCTTTTTCTCGGTAATATCCATTCCATCGATGTATCTGATCCGCTGCGGATCCTCATATATTACAAGGATTATAACCAGGTCGTCTGGGTAGATAATTTCCTGTCAGAGATCAGCAGTCCCATTTGGCTGGACAACCTGGGAGTGGACCAGGCCCAGCTGGTATGTTCATCCAACCAGGGGGGATTCTGGATTTTCAATGGACTGAACAACCAGCTGCAGTATTTTAATGTCAACCTGCAGTTTGTACACGAGAGTATTACACTTAACAGCCTGACCGGGCCAGATATTCAGCCCACTTATATGCTGGAGAAAAGCCGTAATGTTTATCTGAATGTTCCCGGATTCGGTATCCTGGTATTTGACCTCTTCGGAAATTATGCAAAAACCATACCCCTCGAAATACCCGGTGAGTTCCAGGTGACCGATCAGAACCTGTTTTATTTTAAAGCCGGGGAATTATACAGTTTTAACCTGATGACAAACAGCACCGGAAAGTTGCAATTGCCCGAAGAAGACGGATTTATTAAAGTTGAAATGCAACCTGATTTTTTGTATTTATTCAGACATCAGGGTTATTCGATTTATAAAATCAGAGACTAGCCAGAAGCTGCTTATCATCTTCAGATTTATTTTGTACATTCGTGTCATTCGGGACTTCAAAACAAATCAGAAATGCATATTGCAGTTGCAGGTAACATCGGATCAGGAAAAACAACATTAACTTCCTTATTGGCAAAACATTACAAATGGGAACCCCATTATGAAGAGGTGGATGATAATCCATACCTGAATGATTTTTATCAGGATATGCAGCGCTGGTCCTTCAACCTTCAAATCTATTTCCTGAACAGCAGGTTCAATCAGATCCTCGATATCCGGAAATCAGGCAAGGTAGTGATACAGGACAGGACGATCTATGAAGATGCATTCATCTTTGCTCCCAACCTGCATTCTATGGGACTGATGACAACACGGGATTTTGAGAATTATTTTACACTTTTCAACCTGGTCAGCTCCCTGATCGAACCTCCCGATCTGCTGATCTACCTGAGGGCGTCCATTCCCACCCTCGTGAATCAGATCCAGATCCGGGGCAGGAAATATGAAAACACCATCCGGCTTGATTACCTGAAACGCTTAAATGAAAGGTACGAGGCCTGGGTTGATTCCTATAACATGGGGAAATTATTGATTGTAGACGCGGATAATTATAATTTCCCGGATAATCCTGAAGATCTCAGTACCGTCATTGACAAGATCAATGCAGAATTGCACGGCCTGTTCTAACCGCAGCAAATATTATTGACTTTCTCCTTTACGACAGCCCACTTTTCATTATCCATTTTGGCACCTATCATTTCTGTTACGTGCCCACCCAAAATGGAACCGATTTTGCCACAAACCTCGAGTGATTGATCTTTGCAGTATCCATATAGAAAACCTGCTGCATAAAGATCACCGGCACCAGTGGTGTCAACGCTGTTAACCTTCTCGATGCCAATCTTGCATTTCTCACTCCCCCGTTTGACCATTGAACCATCCCGCCCCATTTTCAGGACAGCTACCTCTGCCATATCAGCCATGACATCAAGGGCTTTATTGGCTTTCACATGGGTCAGTGCTTCCGCTTCAGTTTCATTGGCCATCAGGATATCTACGTATTCCCTGATCAGTTTCTCAAGAAATTCACGGTTCTCACTGACTATATTATAGGTAGCCATATCGAGGGATATGATCAGATCATGGGCCTTGGCGACCCGGACTGCTTTCCTGATCAGTGCCCTGCTCTGCACAAGGTAGCCTTCAAGATGAAAATACTGGTATCCTTTGAATATATCTGAATCAATATCTTCCTGGTGAAGATCTCCGGCAGCCCCAAGAAAGGTGGCCATGGTCCTTTCTGCATCTTTACTGACAAGGGCAATAGACCGGCCAGTTTCATCCAGGTCATGGAACATAACAGGGGCAATATTATTTTCTTTCAGGTCCTTTTCAAAGAATTTTCCAAGGTTGTCTTTGCCGATCTTTCCCACAAATCCTGTTTCCATGCCGAGATTGGCCAGGCCGTGAATGGTGTTGGCTGCCGACCCACCGGAGGACTGTTGTCTTTGGAGTCCCAGGGTACCTGCTAGCAGGCGGTTTGAAAATTCTTTGCTGACCAATTGCATGCTTCCCTTCGGCAGGTCAAATTCCTTCAGGGTCCGATCACTTTTCAGAATGGTAAGCACATCGACCAGTGCATTGCCCATTCCTATTATTCTGCTCATAGGTAGTGGTATTGAAATAATTATACAAATATATTGGAATATTCATTTTAACCTACTATTTTCGCAGGGCAAAATTTTAACCTTCCTCAGTAGCTCAGCTGGTTAGAGCATCTGACTGTTAATCAGAGGGTCGTTGGTTCGAGTCCAACCTGAGGAGCCTGATTAGACTGGTCCCGATTATTCGGGACCTTTTCTTTTACCCCCAGCTCAGAGCTCCCATTAATCCTGGAAAGTAAATCCAGGAATTCATTACTTTTAGTGGTTCGATACTTTTCTCCGTCAAAAATCAATTTTGAAGGGAACATCGAACTTATCATTTTTTGCTTTATCTCAACTGAAGCCCGCACGTAGTATTCATCAATATTCCTTAACAAGTTTAGACCAAAGTCGACATATTTCATCATATCCTTGTCCCGCTGGTCTAAAGATGCAATCTGAGACTGAATATCTGCATACTTGGCGTTATACCTCTCCTTTGCTTTTTTATATTCATCAGGTTTCGTTATGCCGCTGTAGAATTTATCATCGACGTTTCCTAAGAGACTATCAATATTTTTTAACTCTTTATTTAATTCTGTCTTCCTCCTTCT
>SDBT01007787.1_pt1 | contig 17586 bp, 23 predicted proteins | sample 2277101 | NCBI WGS metagenome assembly SDBT01 (sample SAMN10404973, study PRJNA504765) | marine sediment metagenome | isolation source: marine sediment core GS10_PC15, 103 cmbsf | place: Arctic Ocean: Southern Knipovich Ridge | collected 2010 | reverse complement strand
GGCATGGCAGTAAGAAAAGATCGTTGCAAAATCCATAGAGCCAACTGGTATTTCTCCTGATGATGCTTATGCCGTTTACCATCCAAATCGCTGAGATTATCGTTAATGTCCGCTTCCTTGACCCGACGACCAATGGGATTAGCTTTTGCTCTCAGAACGAAATCCAGATAACTTTCACCTTCGCGTTTCGTTACTGAATCAATAGCCTCCTGCTGCTCGTCTGTGAACCCGAAGCTTTTCAATTGAACAAGCGTGACATCTGTATCTTCTACAACATCATGAAGAGAACCAACAACTTTTTCATCATCTGTTGTCAATGAATCTGCAACCCGAATAGGATGTACTACGTAAGCATCTCCATTCCAGCGTGTTTGACCAGCATGAGCTTGAACAGCTACATGACGAGCCCTTTCAACCAATGAAGCGTTGATATCAAGTTGTATCTCTTTCAGGAACTTGTTCAAGGGTTGTAGGCTCATGCCAAAACGTTGATCGACTTCCTTCCATAAAGGATCAACAAATCCGGGAACAAGAATCGGCTCTCGTTGTACGAAATCTAATGTGGCGAAGAATACATCTTTGCCACAATACAGTGGTCCCCTCCAGAGAGTTCCTGATTGGTCTTTGTACAGTTTGGCAGTTTCAGGCATTTTCACTATCCAATGGGAATTTCACGTAATCCTCCAACAAGTTGACACATTCCTTGATGCAGTTTCCTTCGGCTCCCAGAGTATAGTACGTAACTCCAAGGACCAGATCGAAGCCTCCAGGACATATTGTCGGGATATTGGGTACATCGCTCTTGAAAGTTACAAGCGACAGGATAACAGCTTCGCGAGTCATGTTGGGATATCCAAGAAGAAAATCATAGAGCGTCCTCCATGGACCAGGAAGTAAGCGGGCAAGCCGTTCCGCTTCAAGAAGGGAGGCCCTCTGTTGTTCGTGGTTGCTCTGTTGTTCCCTCTCAACTCGTTTCATGAGTTGTCGCGTTTGTTCATCGTAACTTTCCTGCTCTTGTTTCTTCCGGATTTCCCTGCGATATTTTTGCCCTTTCAAAAGGATCGCAGAAAGAATCACAAACCCGACGAATGCTCCTACATTGCTTAAAACCCAACCGGGGACTTCGATGGTATTCACACCTATTATGTCATACATCCCAGATCTCCGAGAATTTGACATACTCTCCCAGTAAATTAATGAACTCCTGATGACAATCCCCGCCCCGCCCGTATGAAACTCCAAGAATGTGATCAAAACCAACAGGGCTAATTACTGGTATATCGGTGATGCCTCGCTTGAACGCCTCGACGACAAATAAAACTTGTTTTCGGGTTGGATTCTTCTGTTTATTAAGAAGATCATACAAATTTTTCCATGGGCCAGGCAATAGGCGAGCAAATTCTCTCTTACGGTTGCTCCTGTATTTAAGGACCATGAAGACCCCCGGCAGACTCGCCAAACCGACAAGTATTCCCACCACGTTGCCCAAAACCCAATTTGGGATTTCGAAAGTATACATATCTACCTCCTATTTGACCTGTTTTACATCTCCATCGATCATCACGACTTCGTATTCATACCACGTTTCATCGACCATATTGTAGACATTGAATACGCCTTCAAAGTTCCGATCGGTGGTTTTCCACTCTCCTGTTTCGTGAGCTACTCCATCGCGCAACTCAATAGCACGTACTCGCTCAAGCAGCCGTCCATGCGTTGTCAGAATGAATGAGTTACCATTGCAATCCAGAGCCTTCGTCTGCCAGCCATCAGAAGGCAAACCCGCGCAAGGCAGGTCGTACTCAATCATTATGTTGTCGTGAACACCCATTTCACAACCCTAAACTATACTTACAATGTAAAACAGCCTCGGGGGAACCCAGTCCCTTGCCGGGGCTATCCGAGAGCTTCACACAAGGACGACCATCGCACTTGGTCAACTTGATCACCATATTCAGTGGAGTATGACCAACATCGTTCGTCAAGGAAGTGCCAATGCCGAAACGCGGGAGAACCTTACCCTGAGTATACTGTTGAATTTCGATAGCCTTGTCGGCGTCAAGACCATCACTATAAACGATAGTCTTCGTGGCTGGATCGATTCGGAGACTCTTCCAATGAGCGATCATCAAATCGGTAAACCACTTCCAATCGCCAGAATCATGTCTAACACCATCAAAAAGCTTGGCATACATGATGTTGAAATCTCTGAGGAAAACTGGAGCTGTAAAAGTATCTGGCAAAGCAATTCCAAGCTCGCCCCATGCCTTGAGTGATTCGGTGTTTGCTCGACGATACCCATACATGCAAGCGTGGGCCATGATAAATTCATGAGCCATAGTACCGATAGGAGTCAAACCATACTTGTGAGCCAGATGGACGTTGCTCGTTCCAGAGCAGCATGAGTAACCATTCATAATAGAGACAACCCTGTCATGGACCATATAGGAGAATCGACGACGGGTGCCAAAATCCGACACCGTACAACCCGCGTTAGACATGCGGTCAAACTTGACGCGGACTCGCAGCTTCCAATTACCGACTGGTTGTGCCTCTCTCATCTTAAAGTAGAGTTCGCTTATTATCGCCATGAGCGGAACTTCGTAAAGCACTGTCAAATACCATGGACCACGAACGTTGACAAACAAATCTCCGCCCATTTGACGAATGAAGACCTGCGTCGGATCGTAGCGATAACCACGAAGCATATCGACGTAATTGGGCTTCAGATGGTAACAACGGTCTCGCAAGAACCCCTCTTCATCGCGGGTTAAATGTAACTCTCGCATAGCGTCAACTTCCTTGCGCAATTCTTGACCAAACCCGTCAGGAAACGGGGTCTTGTTGCGATTGAAGAACTCGTACTCAACCTCCACACGAGGATAATGATGAGCGATAGCCGCCCCCATAGAAAATTTATATTGATCATTGTCAAGTATAGATTTAATTATCATAATTCTACCCATTTTCCTTGCAGGCAAGCAAATTGACGACCAATGGTTGCTTTATTATCACCAGTCAATGTCCCAGCCACCAGACAGATCACCCTCAATAGAGGATTCGAAATATCGAATAAGCGTTCAGTGGTTAGCCGACTGGAGTTCAGATTATAGAGATCCATTCTTACCACACAGCCAGTAACAGATCGTCTCCATTGAAAATCGTTTCTGGTAAATGCTTCATGAATGTGGTCTCCACATACCGCATCACCCCAGTCGTCCCATTCGTCTCTATCTGACAAACGCGATTTGCCAAAACTCCTCGCATTACCGGACAAATACACGCTATAAGGATGCTCCAGTATTACTTGAGCCATCTGCTCGTGAGAGAGACCCTCCTCAAGCTGGGAACTTTCACTTTTTCGCGGAAAAATGGTTAAACCACTCAATCCTGCGACAGCAGCACCAAAAAAATTGCGTCTATTCATTTTAGTTCACCTCAAAAACAACAACTATAACGGCAGGTAGACAAATGTCTTCTCTCGCACGCATCCACCTCCCATGGGGTAAGCATAATTCAACAGACCTAGCTTGCCAGATTTTTGCATTTCTTCTAACTTATCGGTTAACGAACACAAAAACGAACTAGGGAAATCGCCGACGAAATCGGCAGGCGGATCAATCACCTCGACAACGAGCTTTGTCATCTTTACGCCACCCGAATTATCACGAAGAATTTTCAGAATTAAATCTTCAGATATCATCTTGTTTTTCCTATCCATGCTCAACTCTTTGTCGGTCGCTTTATTGCCATTGTTGCGTCATACGAAGCACAAGCCTCACGCGCCAAATTGACCAATTTCTCACATTCCAAGCAGTCTACCATAGCCCGCACGATTGCCTCGCAATCTTTCTGCCACTTACGAAATGCATTGCCACGTTGTCTGTTCCATTCATTAATAGCTTCGGCAACACAAATATTCTCCAATCGGATCGCCTGAGCATGCCGAAAACAATAATAGCCGCCACTGAGGCAAACCTTCGCAGGATGTTTACATGTTTCACATCTTCGCTTCATGGACCACAACGCATATCGTGACTCATTGCCAACATGCCACATTTCGAACACGTAGCCGACTGTCCAAGCCCGCCATCGAATGCCTCTTCCTCTCCATCCCACTTATGTTCACAGACACGAGGCTCCCGGTCTGTCCCACAACTGCACCTACAAGTTGTGGGAGGAGGACAACAGAAAAATGTGAGTTCCTGGGTCACAGCTCCAATACTCCAGTTCCAAGAACTAAACATGTCAGTATCAAACACAAGACGCACGCAAGAACAAAACCCGTTATCATGCCCACTTGCTCCCCTGCCCTGTAGGATTGGGGACTAATTCGTTTGTGCCGCAGATGGGAATTTGCTTCATATCGCCGATACCAGAAACCCTGCCGAGTAAGAATAATTTCTCTGAATGTCTCCAATGTCACCACGTTCCTAACCTTTCCCCAGATGGTAGCGATCACTTACCAGCTTGAGTTGTACTCGGCCAAGTTCTGAATCTGTTCTTTCCACATCGGGCAAAATTACAACTCCTTCTCTTATATGTGCCGCCCCAGGCCAAGAGCTATCTCCTTCTGCGAGTTCCTTGATCTTCTCAATGACGAAAGGTCCAGAATAGAGCAATGGCACGCACGGTACTCCCTCTGCGTCAGCCGAATCTCTTGCATCTTCAAAATCCAGCCATCTATTCTGATTTAGTATTCCAAAGGCGGCAAAGAAAATATCATTCCTTCCTGCTCCGTATTTCAAGGATTGAACTTGTCCAAATACTTCTCCGTAGATTATCTGTTCGGGATTTGCCTTACACCAGAGTGCGATTGCAGGACATCGACGGAAAGCCATCCACCAAATATTCTTATCGTCTTCGGCCATCCAATTTACACGGGTTCCGCAAAACTGAACCATCTCTCCATCTTTGTTCTTCGCATAGGTGTACCTTGCCGAAGCTCCATGGAGTTTTTCTGTAACGTGGACTTTTTCATTTTCCGCGAATTTTGTGGCCCAGCGTTGCCAGTTTTCGACATCGAATTTGGGACAATATAGAGCTGATGGTGCTCCCACAAAATCTCCTCCTGTCGATTTTGGCAAGGGAGGTTCATATCTTTCAATTCCCAATTGTTCAATTACATTTGTCCCAACCGGCAAATCAGCAAGCTCGTTCGGAACAGAGATCAAGAGACCTTGGCTGATAGTCCCTTTGAATCGTCGTACACGTATACGCTCTTGTGTTTTGCCATCTTTACGTACCAGGAATGCAAATGAGGGATGATTCGTTGGACAACAAAAATCAGGTTCAACGTATATCGCTTTATCGCCCTCTTTGAATTGCCCTTTGCCCACACAGCACTGCCAACCAAGAATGTGAGTCAATTCCATTTTGGTGGATTCTGGATTAGGATGTGGAAGAATCGGACCGACTTGAATAATGTCCACTCTATGACTACTCATATCTAGCACCTTTTTATAAGTTGCATCCGACTGTATCCCCTTTTTAGGAATCCTTGCTGCTGCAAGTATACCACACTCCAAGTAAATGTCAAGAGGGATGAAAAGGCTGTTTGACCCATTCTTTTATCTGGACCAACAGAGCAACCAGGGAATGCACGACCTGGATTTCTGGTCGCATTAGGAGCATCTGAAAATTAATGTCACGCTTGCGACTATATTTGGCATGAGCACCCACAAAAAGCGGTTTATTAGGGAAAAGCCCCGCGACTTTACCCAATTCAAAGAGCGTGATAGGACAAACCGTTTCCGCACAAAACCAAAACATGTAAGCATCGGCCTGCAATAGATTCAAATGTTCCCACTCAATCTGCTCTTGCTCCATGAGAGGGTTAGTAACATCAAAATTGTCTCGACGAGGATTCAGCAGGGTAATCTTATCCTCAGCAAAAGCCTGAGGAACTGTACTTTGCCAATCCGGACAATTACTGAGCCCTCCCGCCAAAAACAAAGCACGGCAAGAAGGAGCAATCAGCCCTTCGGCATCTTCACGGATGTACGGATTTGGAGCTTTGATCTCTTTCATAGTCCCAGTATACATCAGAATGGACAAATGTCAAGAAAAAATCGCAGCAGAAGAAAAAATCAAGCCCTATTTGTCCCCCCATGCACGTTCAGCACAAGAATCGCATATGCCGGTTTCTTCTCCACTTGGAAGAGGCCCTCGACACTCGCGACATCGACCCTTTTGGACTTTTGGCGGTTCACATTCAGCACAACTCAGTAACCCTTGTCGCGTCCAATAGTCTCTAACTACATTCATATAGAGATCATTAATCGCTTCTTTGTCGGCAGAATGCGGCAATGTGGATTGTTCATACAGCTCATTAAGTTCTTCATCCATTCGTTTCGCAGTGCTCACCAGTTGCTCGTAGCTAAAGGCACCATCGCGTATGGCAAGTAATTCCTTTGCGTCTGGACGACGGACGATAACTTTACCTTCCCGCAAAATTTCATGAGACATTTTTAACAATCTCATGAGATGCATGGCATGCTTGGTGTTGCCTTGAATGCCAATATTCCCATTTCTGCGGGTAATGAGAATTTCATTAGGAACCGTGAAACACACTATACGTTGATTTGCAACTGTACGACTCTCTATATTTTTCCGCGTCAATGTGCGAAATTGTTTAGCCGTTTTATTAATGTGAACATGATACATGCCAATTCCGTCATTCTTGTACATTCCCCATTTGGCGGTTTCAAATCCACACAAAAAGGCAAGCTCTTGAACATCATCAGCCAATTGGGGGCTTGCCGTATAATAGACCTGAGCGTCGTGTGGTCTACAATCAGTACCATCTCCGGCATGTAAAGAATTTAGTAGAATCTCTTTCATTCTTTTGGGAAGAGACATAACCCATCTTGGCAACTTCTTATTTGCGGATCTTTCCCCACAGCTATGCACGATGTCTTGAACAAGTTCTTTGTCTCGAATTATCCACGTTAGTTCAGTTCTGTCCTTGGATTTTCGATAATGACTATAGCAACTAATATTTACTTGACCGCCATAATCATGAATGGCTCTACTAATTCTCCAATGGAGTCTTCCTCCTTTAAGTTGGCTAATTGACAATGCAGAAGTTGCCCCAGAAGATTTTTTTATAATAGATCCCTCAGAAACATACCACCCCATTATCTTCAAATAAAGTCGAAGATCTATGTTTTTAAGAGTATTCGGAAGAGCTGCATGAGTGATTGGATTAATTCGATTCACTATTAAAAAAGTCTCCGGAACCATGCAAGCAGGAGCAAACCTCCATCCTACTTTATCTCCTGATCGTCGTTTCACTGGATTTAGAAACATCCTATGATTAGCAGAAACATTAATATCGGTATGATGTCCCGAAAAATGACACATGGAGCCCGTATACTCCGCCTCATGTCGTTCAAGAGGAAGTTGATATTCCACCTTAAATGTTTTGGGGCTCAATGTGGCCAATGCTGTACCAGGAAGTACGTCATCAAACATCTGCCAGCCTAACTCAGTCAAAAATTCAGTGTCGTCCGAATAACAGTCATATCCATATTTTTCTTCTAACTCTGCGCGGGCTGGGTTGCGATTTTTCTTCCAATGCCAGTAGTCTTTCCACATACGATGCTGAACGCGATATGTATCTTGCTGCACGATAAGCGTACCAAAGAATTGCAGATTCTCGGCATCTGCTAGTCTTGCGGCATCTACATCAATGAACTGAAGATTTTTTCTATCCGCGCTTAACGGAGACTTGGAAAAATTACTCGCGGAATAAACGCGGAAAGTAGTAGCATTCACCTTGACCAGAAAAGTGCTCACAAAGCCTTCGATAACTCCCCCAGGAGCCACATCGCCATTGGGGTAAATGAGCTTGGCAAAATCCATGAGATCGGGGGGTCTTTCAGGCTGGGGTTGGTTCAACCATTTATTATGCCCCCTGATACGCTTCATTTGAGCCATGGCATAGCCACTGAACGTAAACTTTGCTTTCTTGGACAGAAACAACTCACGATGAGCCCGAAGCGTTTCAAAGGCGGGATCGATGAAAAGAATGTTTTCTTCGTCTGAAAAAAGCAGTTCAATTAAATTTGGATTGCAGTCAACAGCCAGTTTTACGAACTTAGCGAGTTCGTAGATGACAGTATCTTCGCCGGGCACTTCAACTTGTTCCACAGGTTTGAGACAACCCAGAGTATATTCTGGGGGAGCAATGAAGATCCCACGAGTATCCACGTCAGAATTTTTTATATTAGTTGCATAGCTGTGTGAGCCAGCCGTGCAACGAAAAATGCAATATTTCTGTGCTAATTCTTGCTCATTCATTTTTCGTGTCCTACCCGTTCATGATCGCCATAATAAAGTTATTGGCCTTAGAGCTTGTGGGATTCTCCCCAAGATAGAACGCTTTTCTATAGAGCCTCACAATGCGCTCTCGTTCGGCAATCACGGCAGCTGTTGGTTTTATATCCTCATCCAACATGTCAAAAAACATAGGATTAGCAACCATGCCAGCCGAATCTCGTGCAAAAGTGAGAGCAGCCTCCTTGATTGATTCATATTCTAACGAACCCGTGTAGGATTTCGTAGAATTGAATCGTCTGTTACGAATCCTCGATTGCTCACCAATTTTAGCACGCAAGGTAGCAATCTTTCTGCCCCACTGCCGAGAATAACGATCTTTTGCGCAGCACAACGCAATCCCCATCTTTTTCTCTTCGGGCAGAAATACAACGGTAGCTCCCGTCTTGGGCTGAGTTTCTTTGCCTTCACCCAACCTAAAATGGAAAACGATAGGCTCGTTACGAGTTAATTCTGTACTCATGGTTTTTCTCCTTAATACTTAGACACTTCTTTAGTCGCCTGGCGACTTTCCACAATTTCCAACGCTTCGGCAATCATGATACCTGCAATCTGTTTACTAGGGCTTTTGCACGCAGCTTCCGTCAGTTTGCATATCTGTCTATGCCACATTTCCTCACGAAACGGACAAGAAAAGCGATCATGCAAATGAAACTTCTGAGCCATTGCCTCAGCAAAACCAGTTGGACCATTTACTTTGCGTTTTACATCCATTTTTTCGCCGCAGGTGGTGCAATCCATTCCGGCAACATTGTCTTCAAGGCGAGCATATGAAACTCCATCAGTCATGGTTTTCTCCTTATTCCGAGGGAACCTCCGATATATCTAACGGCGGCCAACACGCGACTGTGTTTTCCGTTCTTTCGACTTTGTATTCTATTAGTTCAAATCCCTTAATTACGATCCGGGTGTCAGAATCATCTCCTGAATGCCCGACTCCACTTCGTGGATCTAAACCAAAGAAAAAAGCTCTCTTACGAAGAAACTCGATTTCCTCTTCTGAGGGTCTCTCTTCCAAAAAAATAGCTACGTCCCTGGAATGAGCATTCCATATGCTAACCGGACGGTAACACCCATGCTCGTCAGCTAATTGAAGTAGCTTATCTTTCCATGGGTTATCTCCGGGGTATTTTGATGCGTACAATCCTGCGGCAATGTCACCTACCCCGCATTCACCCCTAACACCAGTCATGAAAGCACACATTTCTCTTTCAAAATTCCCAGCGTAATGGTTGGTTTTTATCAAGAAAATAAAACAACTACAATCAGGTTCTGTCATCCGTATATCCCTAAAAGTTCACTAATCGATTCATATCGATGAATGCGCAAAATCGCTTCACCAAACAAATCCCCAATTGGAAGAACTTTCAATGGTAGATCATTCCTCATTCGGGACAGAATTGGAATTGTATCTGTTATCGCGATTTCCTTAATCGCAGGATGCCTCAACTTCTCGATTGCCTTTCCCACAAATTCGCCGTGAGTACAAGCCAGATAAAACTCCTTGGCTCCATGCTCAAGGCCAAGGTCCACAGCTTCACGCACAGTCGTCGCGGTCGATATGATATCATCGAGCATGATGACCGTTTTGTCTTTAACGTCATCGCCCGTTATTCGACGAGCCAAAACCTTCCCTGTCTTGGGATCACGAGCCTTGTCAACAACAGCAATGCCCACATCGGTAGAAAAACCACGGCGATACTTGTCAGCCTTTTTCAAGTTGCCAGCATCGGGCGAGAGAACGACGGCGTTCTCCAATTTGAGGCTATCGATGTAATCAGCGACCAATTCACCGCCATTCAAGTGATCCAACGGCACTTCTCGCGGGAAGAACCCCTGGATTTGATCCGCATGAAGGTCCATTGTCAAAACGCGGTTGAAGCCTGCTTGTACGATTAAATCTGCTGCCAACCGAGCTGTAATTGGCGTTCTGCCTGCTGCTTTGCGATCCTGGCGGGCATACCCAAAGTGCGGGATGACAGCTGTGATTCTATGAGCCGACGCACGACGCAGCGTGTCACCAAATACTAACAGCTCCATGAGACAGTCATTAATTCCGGTGTAGCCACGCTCATCTGCATTGTGCTGACGACAAATAGACAGGACAACAAACACATCCCTGCCACGAACATCGTCGATCAATCTAACCATGCTTTCCCCATTGGGAAAGGGACCATTCTCTGATTTCCCTGGATCGACTTCAAGGTAGCGACAAATATTTTCCGTTAGCTCCGTACAATCCAACCCACTAAACACCAGCAGCGGGTGAACATTGTCGTCGTTTATTGAATTGTCTGGCATCCCTTTATTCCCCATACCACTGATTCTCAATCCGCTCCAATTCCCCCGATTCCCGCAAACGAGCAATAGCAATTGAGAATTTTTTCACCAAGTCTCCATCAGTATCCGCTCCGAAAGCAATGCCGTAATCTTCAGGGTGGAATTTAGAGCCCACGACTGATCCGTGCGTCGGATTCTCTTTGACATAGTTAAGGATGACAGGATCATCAGCCATTACCGCTTCTGCATTGCCAAGACGCATCTCCACAACAGCCTTGTAGAAGTCGTCACATTTCAACACTCGCAATGGATTATACTCACTTATGAGCTGCTCGCTGGTAGTACCATTCTCCACTGCGACAATTTTTCCCTTGAGATCATCGGGTCCGTTAATTTCCCCTTCCAAACGACTCACTATCTTATCTGTGGTCAAGGTTGAAATCACATTACCTACTACAATGGCTCCACTGAAAAATGCAGCCGCAACCATGAACTGACCCACCCATGTGACAGGAAAAAATCTTCCGTACCCAATGGTCGTACCAGCATCAAACGCTGCCAGGGTTCCATCTGCGATGCTCTTAATGTTCGGCTCCTCTGATGGTCCTTTTGGATGACGCTGGCTAAAAAGGAATTCAACTGCGCGTATTAGAATGCCCCAAAAGAAACAATTGATCAGAAACGCAACAAATGCAAACAGTATTTCAAGGCGGAAGAACTGCCCCGCATATGCAGCGACATGAGACCAAAGCCCGATCTCTCCATGCGAAGTCATAATCCGCTGCCCTGAGTTTTTATACGGCTGCGTAAAATGCAATTTTTGTAGACGATCATGTGTGATAGAAATACCGCCTATCGCCATGTCTACTTCACCAGTTTCAACCATGCTCATTAAAGCCCCGAAGCTACTGGCAACTATGTACTTATAGTCTGATTTGTTCAGAGCAATGTCTGGGTCGCTTGCCAACAACTCAAACATATCGTAGTCAGAACCTGAGATAGCCTCGTAGGTTCCCACTGAAGCATACCCCTTATCAACAACAATCATCGGAGGGGAATGAGCAACCCCTACTCGGTAGGGTTGTTCAGGAGCGGCCAGAATAGCCACCGCTATTATCATTAAATTCATCATTGCGATCTCCTATTTCTGCCAGTCATGTTTCTCCGCGTCTTCGATGGCGGCACAGATTTCACGGCTCGCCGTAGCGGCTCCCGGAGACTCGCCCGGTATGAGAAAATCAGCAAGAGCGTTTTGCCCTGCCTTGCACGCCTTCAGCAGCCGATCCCGCTGGGCAGCAAGCTTGTCGAACGGCAGCTTGATAGAGGGGAGAGGGGCGTAAGGCAATCTTCGAGGCTCGTTTTGCCATCGCCAATCCGGCTCTATGTTACCAATGGCAGCACGCAAAGCGTCCCAGGAAGGCAGGCTACTTTTTGTTGGATCGTATTCACCGTAATGCCGCAGTATCAGCTCTTTGCCCGCCACCATTATCGCGTCCAGCTGGGCCTGTAGCCTCGACATTGCCGATAATCGGCTATCATGCATCGTCTCATCCTTTGTCATTCAGCGGCTCCAAAGAAACAGGGCAGCGTGGGTCATCCCACACTGCCCTGAGTATACTTCATAGCGAGAAAAATGTCAAGGGCTATTACTTCCTTGATTTCATGAATTTAGACACCATATCGTCCGAATCCGCTCCGTCACCGCCATACTTGTCCGCCAGATCAGTCTCCACAGCAGGAGCCGACATGTCCTCAAACGCCTCAGCCTCAGCTTCCTCGTTGCGTACCGACTCTTCAAGGTCGTCCAACGCAGACAATCCACCTTGACCTTCGGCAAATTGGCTGGACGCCATAGCCAGAGACTTCCTGATCTCGGCTCCCTTCTTGCGAGCCGCCAATGTCTGGTGATTCTGCTCCGCACGAGAGACCTTCGTACGAGCCGCGTCGAGTTGTGCTCGAAGGTTAGTCTCGACTTTCTCGTTACGATCGATCTGATCCTTCAGCTCCTTGGCACGACTTGTCCACTTCTGAATCTGCTCGACAGACATCTTGACATCGTCCTCGTTGCCTGCTGCTCCTGCTTTCTCGGCGATGATCGTATACTTCTTCTTCTCACCGAGGGCGTCTTTGTGGTTCGCCTTCTGCTTGATGGTTTCCGCCCTCAGTTTCGCAACCGAAGTGGTATACTCGCGAATCTGTTTCTTAGCGTCTTCAATGGCGAACTTGCCATCTCTGACTGGATCAGCCAAAGCCTTGGCTGCGTTGTCTCGCTTCTCGCGAAACACATTTTTTATTGTTCCGAAAAATGATGCCATTCTTATGTTCCTTATCTCCAGGATTACCTGGGTTAGATGTCTACTTAATGTACGTGGGAACCACGGTTGCCAGAGCCCGCGTTAAACTCGTCATTGCCGATTCGAGTTCTTCAGTACTGAAGTCTCCAAGCGGCACGCTGTCCGTAAGAACCACAGTATCAAACGAGTCAATCTCACCATCCGGGTTGATCAGAGCGACAGCCCATGGCTGAATCTCGGCATTCGTTGCCAGGAATACCCAGGCCAAAGACGCCATAGCATCTATGACGCCGCCCTCTCCGCGATCCATCTCCAGATCGCCGATAGTACAGAGTTGGCAGTTCATTTCCAAGTTGCCATTCTCTTCGGTGATCAACATTAAGAAGTCACGCGACGTGCCATCTTCCTCCGCGAGGGAGACGCCTGTCATGACGCCTTCATCTGTCAGCTTGGCGTGGTAGCTAAGCCCCTGCAACGCCTGCTGAACATCAGCGAGCGTATCAATCTTTGTTGCTTCCATTGTTTTCATCTGCTCGTTCTCCTTAAAAACTATTAATCCGATTCCACTCATTAAGCGACTCATACGCTCGTAACCGCTAACACGTCTGCTTCAGTGGGCTTGATGCTATTGCCAAAGAAAAGACGAATAAAGCCCCCTTCTTCGTCCTCTGGGTGACCAATTTCGAGTACAAGCATTTCGGGGCAAGTCGTTTCATCGCTCGTATCAAATTCGACAACAGTGGCAAGGAGTTCGTTCTGACCACTCTGATAGGGGTCATACGAAATGTCACCCTGTAGCTCTCCTGCTTTCACGTTGTAATCGACGTGAATATCGTCGTCACCTTCCTCGTCACCAGGGAAGTCCCAACCAATATGCTTGGCGTACTCCAGCTCCCCACAGGTGAAATCATCTACATCTTCCGGTTTCTGGAAGAGGAACATATTTTCCTGCTCTATCATGTCTTTACGGTTGCCAGATTCGAAATCATCTGGTTCGAAGTAGACTCGGATATCAACTTCCTTGTCTACCAGCTTCGCCATGAGCCATGAATCAGGAGCATCGTCTTGCCCTTCGAGTTCGAACAGTATCCATTCGCAAATACCACTTTTCTCGCGAATTTTGATTATCTGTTTGACCAGATAGTTTTGCCCACTGATATCTTCTCGAAGGGCTTGTTCATCAGTGAGTGTCAGCGTGCTATCGGGCTTGATAGCCCGCCAATAAGCAGGATCACGTTTGTCTTCCAATTGCATTTATTACGCCTTGCCCTTCAATACTCCACTAATAACAAAGAGAACAACTACTCCGCCGGCAATGAAAAAAAAGATCGTACCGCCACTGGGACCATGTCGAAGTGGTCGAAGTGGAGGTCCGTAGTCATAGCCTGCCGACGCCATCTGCCGATTATAATACGGTCCCATCGCGGCATCCGCCATGGCGTTGTACACCATCCACGTCCCTAACGGGCCCATATATCCGTACCCGCCGTAGCCTTGGTTGTACGAGATGTTGTACGTCGTGCCTCCCGATCCCACATAAGTTGGTGGAATATGCCCCGGTCGAGTTGTGGGCTTCGTGGCATACGTTGACCCATACTTGGCTGCGTTCTTTGTCTTGAAATCGGCGGAAGCAGACTTGCGATCCTTGAAGTACGTTCCGTTGGCTTTTGCCTTCTCGCGAACCTTTTTATCAGCCTTCGTGGCTTTCTTGCTCTTGCCAGCCTTCTTCGTACTGCTCCCGAATTTTCCTTTGTTGGAAGCTTCCCCGGTTTTGCCTCCTCGCTTGGTACTTGCCTTGGGTTTCGCCCTAGACGGTGCCTTGGGTGCTGACCTCTTCGGCGTTGAACGCCGCGTGCTGCTTCGTCTGCTACCGCCCCGCTTCTGAGCAAAGGCATCAACAGGGACAGCAAGCGGGAGTGCAAACATAATCACCAACAGAGTCCACCAACTATTACTTCTCTTGTTCAATCTCATTCTTTTTTCTCCATACAGGTAACAGGTTAATCATTCTGACACGACATTATGCAACGTTTTTAAGCAAAATGCTATTATAATTTCGACCGTTTTTTCAACTCATTACACGGTCCACTGCAAAGCGTATTCGGGCTCACTACCCTGTGCTACGTCTTGGGGCTCCAATTTTCCCTTTGAATTGGGAAGAATCACGCGCAAAACGTTGCGATCTCCCTCACGAACTTCGATGAATCTCACCGGGTATTGAGAGCCATCCTGATGAGGAATTGTTGTTTCATCTCCATTCCGAAAAGTTTTTCCACCCTTGATCTGATCATAAATTGCCTTGGCAATGCCATGGCAAGTTCGATTACGTGTAGGAAGAACGATCTGCAAATCAGGATGGTTAAGACTTCTCTCGAACCCATGAGTGTGATAATTGACTCCGGTAGAAACATATGGATCACCTATTATGCAATGAGCATACCACCCATATTGTTGCATGAGCAGATCTTCCTTGGGTGTTGGATCTGTCCTTGTCATTTCTCCCGAACAGATCACGCACCTACAACCGTCTTCGTGATTTAATTCCATTTTCTTTCCTTTAGCCGAGGCCACCCTCAAAACATCTAAGTCGCAGTAGGATCTCGCCTTCCGTAACTATATCTACAACTGCTCCAACGAAGGAATTCCCTTTTGGAAGAAAAGTCAAAGTATCATCCGACGTTGCCCACACAGAACGACAGATATCAGTAACAGTCGCCCCTGGAAGGGATAATCCAAAATCACCCAGCGTATAAATACGCACAGCAACTTCCCCATCCGAACCGTTCGCGTTATCAATTTCTTCATAGGCAATTCCCACGAACTTATCACCTGCCACTAGTCCCCGCGCATACCCCCTTGACACTCCCACGAATGCTCCTTTGAAAATGTGCGTGGATGCAGCCATTCGCAAACTGCGCAACTCTTGATCTATATAATGATCCACCTCTTGGTTAGCTGTTAACATTATTTTCTCCTAGCATAAAGAAAGGGCTCAATTGTCCTAAGTGCAGTAAGTAATCTTACATGCAACTGGCATGCGACGTCCCGAGGTAAATGCCCTACGACTGAGCTTGGGCCCACAGGGCATCTGCTGTCTTTTGTACTCCGAAGTACGATATTTGTGGTACATTTCCTGGACCATTGCTGCGACTGTTTGATTCTGGCTTGGACTTTGGCACTGGGTTCTAAACCAGTCAGTCTGCATTACCTCAGCAGGTGACATTTCCTGTTCAACAAACATCTGAAGCAGCGGGTCCAAAATCTCATAAGGCGGGAGAGAGTCGGTATCTTGCTGATCAGGTTTTAATTCCGCCGACGCGGGCTTCGTAATGGTATCTTCCGGAATTGGATCACCAAAATACTTGTTTAGGAAATTAGCCAACGCATAAACCTGAGTCTTCCAAAGATCAGAGATAACAGCCAATCCGCCACACATATCACCGTTAATCGTGCAGTAGCCTACCGTGTTTTCGCTCTTATTACCAGTTGTCAGCAATAAACAAGGATCATATTCATTGCTATGAGCTAGAAGGATCATAGCACGCGCACGAGGTTGTATATTTTCATCTGTTAGAGGGTTGTCAAAATTCTGCTTGCCGCCCGACAAGAACAAAGCTTTGACCCTCTCATAAACCTCGGTAATCCTCTTGGTTTCGAAGCGAATTTTTAGATTATCTGCCAGACTTGCGGCATCGTCCACGCTCCCTTCCGACGAATATGGAGAGGGCATTCCAATCCCTGTGACATTCTCACTACCGAAGACGTGGGCAGCAATCACGGCTACCACGGCACTGTCAATTCCTCCCGACAAACCGAGAACTGCTCTCTTGAAACCGCAGCGACGTTTGTAATCAGACATATGGAGGAAGAGAGCTTTGTAGATCGTCCACATCTCAAAGTCAGCTTCGTCTACTATTTGTGGACCGTTAAGATTGACTATCGATGGTGGCACAGCAGGAAAAAGAGGACCGGGAATTTGAACCACCATTTGATCTTCTTGAAAAGCTTTAGCTCGACTAGTAATGCCAGGACGATTCAAATTCCCAGGGATACTCATCATGCTGTAGCCTCCTGTAATAATGTCATCGTGGGAGCCTACTTGATTGCACCAAATCACTGGCTGCTGAATCCGCGCACATATCGCTTCGATTAACTTTTGCGTCTCTTCAATCTTGCCAAGCCAGAAAGGTGAACCATTCAAAACAAACAATGGACCTCTTGCGCAATTGGGGACACTACCGAAGATTGCCCCTTCCACATGAGTTTCTCTAGCACGAATCAGCTGATCAATAGGATCAGTGATATAGGTGGCAGGTTTCATCCATTCTTCACCGCCACAATGCTCGTTGTTCCAAATGTCTTCACAAATCAATACGTCGCAAGATACGACAGAATCGTTTTGAAGATAAATTGGGATGGGAATGTAGGGTTCATCGCTTCCCGAAGAGAAATAGCGAGTCTCATCGAAAACGTCGTAACAAGGCAATAACCGCTTATGGATTACGCGACGGCCGAAATGAGCATCCAGTATCCACGCTGCGTTGTATCGAGCGTAGCGACCGCCAGTCAACATCTCTTCATGCAATCCGCCTACAATCACAGTAATCTGCCGAGACTGTTGTCGCACGAAGGCTTCGAGCTTATCGATGACTATCTTGTGGTTTGCCCAGAA
>SDBT01007786.1_pt1 | contig 17588 bp, 19 predicted proteins | sample 2277101 | NCBI WGS metagenome assembly SDBT01 (sample SAMN10404973, study PRJNA504765) | marine sediment metagenome | isolation source: marine sediment core GS10_PC15, 103 cmbsf | place: Arctic Ocean: Southern Knipovich Ridge | collected 2010 | reverse complement strand
TAAAGTAGTACTGTATTCTGGATTTATACTGGGGCAATATGGCTTTGACGAGCTCTCTAGCAATTCTGTTTAAATCAATTCGCATAAAAGGATACTTGTTTATTCTTAGAATATTAAAGTCCAGACGCTCCAAAATCCATATTAAGATGCTTTCGGACGCAAAACTCAAATGATCAGGCAAACGGAAGGGACGAGGCTGATCCTTTGCCGAAAGACCTGCCGTATCTCCTGTCTCTAAAATAAGTTCCCCCCCCCCCGGTTTTAATAACTTTTTCAACGACTTTAGGAATGTTGGTGGATCAGGAAGATGGGAATATACATTTAACATTGAGATGACGTCGTATTTTTCTTCATGCGACTCTATGTCGAAATAGCTGACATTTAAGCCTCTTTTTCGCGCCGATTCTTGTTTATGGACGTTTGGTTCCATTCCTTTTACGGTAACTTTCCCGGAACTGTACTTTTGAACAGCCACCATGAATTCTCCATGTCCACACCCAACATCCAGCCATGTTATTTTACTGCCTAAATCCCCGTTGAATAGTTCCTCCAACACCTTAAGATATTGGGAAATTTTGCCTTTATTGAACTTACCCGTCACATATAATCCCTTGACACTAATATGCTTCCCTTGTTTTTGTGCTTGCGAGATTTCATTTTCATCTGGGCGATTCTCAACAAACAAGAGACCACATACGTCACACTTCACTAATGAGAAGCCGTTCTCTTCAGCATAGAAGGTGTGTTGCTCAGACCCACAATTGTAACAATTTGAGATTTTCATTCGTAATACTCCATATAGAAATCTAACTACTGTATCGGTTCAGAGCCTTCTGGACATTTGGGGCTAAAAAATTAAGAGAGACATTTTGCCTATCCAGGGTTTTGCTGACGCCTCATCTGGAGCGCCTTTCGTTTGATCTTTTCCCGCCGATCCAGGATCTGCTGACCTCGCCCTTCACAGACCTCCACAGGCTTTAGACTCTTCAACGATTCATGGTATCGCTCGTGGCTGTAAAATTCCATGAACCGGGCGATTTCCTTTTCTTGTTCCCATGGCATGTAATAGTGCTACGTTTCCAGGGCGCATGCAAAAAGTAGAATAATGGCCGCATATGCTGCACTTTCCAGGAAGGCCGATATTTTTCTGAAATAATAATCCCTTAAGTCGATAATCCCATAATCGTAAAGTTTTATAAACGTATTTAAGATTTAAAACTGCTATTGCAATAAAAGCGTGCATTTACTATAGTATCCCAGCATGTATTTCCTTACCGTGACTTCATTCTAAATTAACTGCTCATGCCGTAGTTTCGTCTACCCTTTCTTCCAGTTCAGTTAAGTACTTTTTGGGGTTTGCCAGAAACCACTCATACGTATCCTCAAGGCCCTTTTCCAGAGGGATTCTTGCGGTCCATCCCATTTTCATTAGGCGTGAGACATCTAGAAGCTTTCGTGGGGTCTCCCGTCGGGTTTATTGGCATCGAACACAATCTGGCATTGTGGCAGGACTTCTAGCATGAATCGGAGTTCGCCGCTGGAAGACATATCGCTGTTGCTTTCGCCGTAATGAAGGGCGTAAGGTGGCACGAATAGAATAATTGGCTGAATCAATTAAGCGATCCTGGAGAGGGTGGCGTATAGATGATCGATTTCGGCTCTCAGGTCTAGATGGCAATTCCCTACGAAGAAGCCGTTGCTATCCACTATGTCCGCATTAATCATCTGCTCATAGACCTCATGATCAAACCATCGAACCACTTCGCTGTTTAAAATGTTACCGGCGACAATAGGACGAGCCTCGATGTTGTTTTGGATGAGGGTTGAGATGACCTGCGGGCGATTTATCTGCGTTTCCGGTTCGATGATTAGGCTAAATCCGAACCAGCTGCTCATGCCGATTTCTGACTGTATAATAAATGATGTATAATCTTGAAAACACTGTTGAAAATAGACTGCATTTTCTCTTCTGGTTTGAAGAAATGCCGGGAATTTCTTCAGCTGTTCCAAACCGATGGCCCCGCTCAATTCCATGGGGCGTACATTATAGCCCGGAAGGATGAAACGGAAGGATTCCAGAAACGGGCTATCATTTTTCTTAACGAGTGTATTCTCTTCAGGCAGGTCCCTGGTCCAGCCATGCGCCCTCAAGGACAGCAAGATATGATACAACTCCTCATCGTCGGTGACAATTATACCCCCCTCCATGGTGGAGATATGGTGGCTGAAAAATGTACTGAATGTACCGAGTAGGCCGAAGGTCCCTGTGTATTTGCCATTGTATTGAGCCCCCATTGACTCGCAATTGTCCTCAATCAGGACAATATCCCGGTTGTTAACCAGTTCGTCGATCCTTTTGAAATCATTTGGATTGCCAAGGAGATTAACCACGACAATCATCTTGGTGCGATCAGTGATAGCCCCGGCTAAGGCCTGCAGATCATAATTTAGAGTATGAAGGTCGATGTCGACGAACTTCAGTTTGAGTCCATACTGGTAGAGGGGGTAATAGGTTGTTGACCAGGATATCGCCGGTACAACGACCTCATCACCCTTTTTCAAGGAATTACCACGCCGGTAAAACAACGCCGCCACGGCTAACAGGTTGGCCGATGAGCCCGAGTTGACCATCACGCAATGTTGACTTCCGAAGTAGTCGGCAAAACAGTCTTCAAAGGCCGAGACGTAAGGTCCCATTGTGAAGCGGCCGGAATCTATGACTTTTTGAAACGCTTCAAGTTCTGCGCTTTCGAACGCTGAGACAGCCAGAGGATAGTGGGGGCTAGCGGCCATTTTGTTGACTGAGGAAATACTCGTAGGTTTGGGCTATTCCCGCCTTAAGGGAGGTTTTGGGTGTCCAGCCGAGGGCTTTCTGAGCCGAAATATTCACGAGCTTTTGACTCATGCCTACCGGCTTCTCGAGGTTGTGGTGAAATTTACTTTCATATCCAATGACTTCCGAGGCCACTTCGTAGTATTCGTTGATGGTATAATCGCGCCCGACACCAACATTCATCAGGAATGGCAAATCATCAAATCTCTCGATGGCAAACGCTAGAAAATCCGCCAGGTCGCCCGCATACATGAATTCACGTTTGGCGTTTCCATCGCCCCAGATTTCCACACTGGGAATATTGTTCTCTTTTGCCTCATGGATTTTTCTGATCACTGCCGGGATGAGGTGGGAGCGTTTTGGACTAAAGGTATCCCCCCTCCCATACAAGTTAGATGGGACCAAGGTCTTGTACTGGAAATCGCTCTCCTCACGATGAATATAATCGCAGAGGCGTTGGACAACAATTTTCGCCAAGGCATAACCTTCATTGGTAGGCTCGAGAGGACCAGTTAAAATCATATATTCTATTAAAGGGTTTTGGGCATCGCTGGGGTACATGCAAGAACTGCCCAGATTGAGGAGCTGCTTTACGCTGGTTTGACGGGCTGCTAAGACGATGTTGCGTCCCATATCTATATTCTGTATCAAGAACCTTACTGGCTCATCAATATTAGCCTGGATGCCTCCCACAATTCCTGCAGCATGGATAATGATTTCGGGATTATACTCCTGTATATAGTCAGCTACATCATCAAACCTTCGCAAGTCAAGTTCCTTTGACGTGGGAGTAAGCAAGTCATGCGCCAGGAAGCCTGAATTCTCTGTCAAGTTCATTCCGACCATCCCCGTTGAGCCGGTGATCATGATCTTCATGACTGTGAGGCCTCTTTTCGGGCTAGATCCATGTCCGATTCGACCATAATTCCCACGAGTTCCTCGAATTTGACTTTAGCCTCCCAACCTAGCTTTTCCTTTGCTTTGGTGGCATCGCCAATGAGCTGATCAACTTCAGTGGGGCGATAATAGCGCGGGTCAATAGCAACCCGAACTTCGCCACTCTCGGTATCAATGCCCCTTTCCTCTTTACCTGCCCCCTTCCAATCAAGGGTAATACCCACTTTCTTGAACGTAAGTTCAGCGAACTCCCGTACCGTGTGCGTTTCGCCAGTGGCAAGTACAAAATCTTGAGGTTGGTTCTGCTGCAGCATCAACCACATGCCCTCGCAATATTCCGGCGCGTATCCCCAATCACGCTTGGCATTCAAATTGCCAAGTAGAAGAGTTTCTTGAATTCCATATTTAATCCTGGTTGCGGCGCGGGTTATTTTCCTGGTGACAAATGTTTCTCCTCTACGTGGTGATTCATGATTGAATAGAATTCCATTGCAGGCAAAAAGGTTATAAGCTTCACGGTAATTAGTGATTATCCAGTGGGCATACAACTTAGCCACCCCATACGGTGAGCGCGGATAAAAAGGTGTATTCTCGTTTTGGGGGATTTCCTTGGCTTTCCCATATAGTTCACTTGTTGAAGCCTCATAGAATTTTGTATGTAATCCTGTCTTCTTTATCGCATCAAGAAAACGAAGCGCGCCGATAGCGTCCACCTCTGCCGTATACTCAGGAACTTCAAACGACACCATGACATGCGATTGGGCTCCCAAGTTATAAATTTCATCAGGGGCAATTTTCTCTACGAGGCGGTTAAGGTTACTGGAATCCGTCAGATCACCGTAATGCAGAAAGAGGCGGTTATTAATGATATTTGGATCGTTGAATAGATGATCAATACGTTGGGTATTAAATGAACTACTCCGACGTAGCATGCCGTGGACTTCATATCCCTTATCGAGAAGTAGTTCCGCCAGATAGGATCCGTCTTGTCCTGTGATTCCCGTGATGAATGCTTGTTTAGCCATGACTCTTATGATTCCCGTATTCTATGTTAGTTTCATAGCATCCATATTCATATGCATAATTCAGAACCTTTGCTGAGAGCAAATTTGCGCGTCCGGTCATAGATCAGGCAAGGAATAATGCCAAGCCCATAAAGTAATCCCCTTTCCCCACAGGTACTCCATTGCAGAGAATAGACGGCAACAAAGATTATCGGAGCTATTCATCTCGAAGAAATACGCGATGATACTCAGTACGATAACCTGCGAAAAAAATGATAGCTGATACGAGCAATGTCAAACAGAAAATAACTCACGAAGCGGAAAGGACTCCTCCCGGCGGCTTTTCGTGCGAAATGGAAGCGGTCCTTCAGCCTGGCATCAGATTTGATATTAAAAAAATAAAACTTCAGGTCGCTCAGTTTGTACGCGTCTTGTCTGTTCAGGGGGCCCGTCGCATCCACGTGGCTTCTCACGACGGCACGATAGGTTATAAAGAGCCTATACCCTTTCTTGGCCGCCCGTACTGGTAACTCAGTGTCTCCACCATAATGGGGAAGGTGTCTTTCATCATAAAGCCCCAGATCACGAAGGGCTCTAGCAGGTATTAAGGTGCTCCGTCCAGTTATATAGGAGGGTTGGACATAGTAGTCCGTCTCAAAATCTGATAATCGCGCTCCTCGATTCAGAAATCGATGCTTAGCCGTCCACCAGTTAATCTTGACACCGCCGCTGTCGATTATGTCCGGATTATCAAAGTCAACCGTGACTGATCCCACCAATGACCGGGGATTTTTCCGGGCAAACCGTGCGAGAATCTCCACGTAATCGGGATTTACTTCCAGGTCGTTGTTAATGACCAAAATATAATCATCATCGGAGGCGGTTTCCAGGGCATTGCGGATACCCATGTTGGTGGCGGCGGTCCACCATAGGTTACCGTCGCCATGAAGTAGAGTGACCTCCGGGAACTTTTCCCTGATCATCTCGCTGGTGCCGTCGGTGGAGCCATCGTCCACCACGATCACCCGTAAATCGGGCCAGGTCTGTTGGTGCAGGCAGCGCAGGCACTCCTCTGTATAGTGGCGCCGGTTGTGAACGGGAATGACGGCATGGACGTAGCTGTTCATGGTGACATCCTTAATATCAGGGTAGTTTTATAAAACACGCGAAGGCAGATAACCCTCCAGATAAGCCTTCACCAGTTGATCCACAAAAAAGATTAACATGAAATTTTTAGTTAAAAGTGTCTCTACATCATGTTGACATTCGGCTATGGCCTGGATAGGATGCCTCGGGATTCCTGATGCAAATCCCCTAGCCATATCCTACGCAAGCATCTTGAGTAAATCCTCAATACTTTTCGCAAATTGGATGTGCCCCTCGGATTGGGATATGAGATAGTCTCTCATCGTCTCCATATCCCTGCTGATAATGGGGGTGAACATCTCAAGAAGTGATATGGATTTAATCTCTCTACGCACCAAAGATATTTTAGCGATACTTGTGGTCCATATGCCTAGTACAGCCTGAAATCGATCCACGGGGAGAAACTCACCGGTGATAAATCCTGGTAGCATAGTAACATCGTAGTTGTCAAGAAATTTTGAGTAACCGATTCTGGGATGAGGCTTGACATAGACCCTGTAACCTTCCTTCAATAACCGCTTAATGATAGTCGAAATGGTTTCCTCATACTTGATGAAAGTCTGCTCTTCAGCCATGTCATGTTCATATAGAAGTATCGCTCGTGCCGAAAGATTTTCTAATTGATATGAATATTTTTCAAATATTTCCGGTAATAGTTTTATGTCGTATTTCTTAACTCCGTATAAGAAATACGGGAAAAACGGTACGCTTCGATCAAAGCGTTGATCTAACTGCAGTTTAACTCTTGTGATATAATATAGAACTAACCTGATAATTACATTTTTTACGGTGAGACTGGTCTTAACATTGCGCTCTGTCGTGTTATGATAATCGTATGTTAATACGTCGTTATTCCCTCTCATCACGTGAATACAGGCAAAGGTAAGCCAATCCCATTTATTGGAGGAATAATACACCTCATGTCCTTCAATTTGCCTGAATTGTTTCTGCAATCGGATTATTTCCTTACGGGCCTTGATTATCTTTCGCGGGTTACGGTAAAGGTGATACGAATCAGGATAGGGTATAAACTGCAAAGAATCAATATTTAAGTTGAGTAATTTTAAATGATTATATGTGCCTTCAACATTAATGACATAAATTGATATTGACCGTTGGCTTTTGAACTTCTCATAGAGGGTAAGCACATAGGCCACATCAGCGGGAGCCTGGCAAAAAATGATAATGGGACATTTCTGGTCTTTCATTGAGTGGAACAATCTTGTTTATACTCCCTCATGATGATAGATCCTATTTATTTGGGTGCCTATCACGGTGCTATCTAATAGGGTTAAGGCTGTTAACCGACGGGATTAAAACGTGCCTGTGGTGCCTGTGACAGGTTTATTCTTCGACATAAAGAGGACAGCCCATTCACGCGGTTGAATTACACCCATCATCAAAGTTAGCCCGGTGTAAACACCAATACCCAACAGGATCTCTCCCAGTATAATGCCTATATGACCGCTAAGTGCGACCGGCAAGAGTAAATTCACAGTGTGGATAAACAGCCCCATTCCTGCAGATGCGATCAGAACCTTCGCAAGCATTTTAATATCAATATGAAAATCCCACACCGTTCCTGCCATTCTAAAGGCATAAATAAATGCCAGGAGATAACTGATTAACGTTGTTATTGCCGCTACAAGAATATTACGGAATAGATTAAGGAATATTACGTTTAAAATCAAATTCGCTACCGCGGCAAGACTACTGACTTTGAACATATAATTGGTTTTCAACCTTATAAAAAATATAATATTAAAAATATAGAGCAAGCCATAAAATAATACCCCCAACGCTACTATGGGGGTCACCAGCATGGCGTGACTGGCTACTTCCTCATTCGCTAAAAGTCGTAAAAGCGGTTCACTGAACATATAACTCCCCACGACAAAGGGTATGGCGGCCATCAAGAATATCTTTAAGGTGGTGTCCACAATTTTCCTGGCTTCCTCTTCCTGCCCGGAATCGACACACTTGGATAATATCGGCGGCATGACCACGCCCGATATCTTGGGAAGTATGATGATGAGAGACCCCAAAGTATAAGCAGGATTATAATACCCTACCGCTGCTACCGAGATAAACGCGGCAATGACAAGCCGGTCGCTACCGCTAAGGATGAAGTCAACGACATACCCGAGTACCAGGGGAAAGCCCAGCTTGATGTCCGCCACCAACCCTTTGAGACGATAGATAACCATTCGAAAACGGAGTTCGACTGTGGTTTTGAGCAACAGGGGCAAAGCGACGAGTAGCAGCGCGAAGATATTGGCCGAGAGAAGTGTATTAATGCTCAGTTGCTGATAAATACTATAATAAATAACGATGGCTATCGTGAGGTAGGGAAAGAAAAGCGTTGCCAGGCTGAAATAAATCATCCTGCGGGTATAGCGATAATAATCCGCCAGTTGGCTATAGAAGGTAAAGAGGATGAGGTAGGTAGGTATAAGCCAAAAGGAGAAATCGATGGATTGCTCTAGTAGAGCCCCCTTGATGATCGGCGCAAACGGTATGGCTGCTAAACAGAAAACGCCAATGACCAGCAGTTGAAAATAGAATTGGGGGTAAAAGAGTACTTGCCGCTCACCCCGATCTTCCTTTGAGGGCATAAATCTTCGATAACGGAATCCCGCACCAAAAGATGAAATGCCAAAAAATAGTCCCAATACCGATATCACTAATACATACCCACCATAAATGGTCGTCCCGGCGGTTTTAATAATAATAGGCAGCAGGACCAGTCCTTTAATCTGGATCAGAGCATGACCCAAAAAAACAATGACGTTGTCTTTTAAATAGGACCTGAAAATAGACATGGTGAATGAATCTAGGCGATGAATTCAGGGGTAGACGGATTGGAAGGTGATGCTAGAGCGCCCGCCAGCTCACCCGTTATCCATCGAGGCATCTGCCTTGCGGTGTGCGTTACCAAACCGACCGCCCCCCATCCATAACCACATTCTGCCCCGTCATGTACTTGGACGCATCCGAGCAAAGGAACTGGACAGCACCACGATACTCATCCCTGGCGGCCATTCTGCCCAGGGGGATCAGGTTTGTCAGCCTTTGGACGAATTCCCGGGGCTGGTCCGTATACACCCCCCCGGGGGAAAGGGCGTTTACCCGGACACCCTGGTCCGCCCAATAGGTGGCCAGGTAGCGTGTCAGCCCTACCAAGCCGCTCTTAATGACCGAGTAGGTCACCGGCTTGACCGGCTGCTGATCCTCAGGTAAATCCTCTTTACGGTACAGCCGCTGGTCCGGGGCGATCACCGACAGGTCCGAGGCAATGTTCAGGATGACCCCACCGCCGGCCTGGGCCATTGCACTGCCGAATATCTGGCTGCACAGGAATGCGCCGGTGAGCCCCACCGCCAGTTGCGATTTCCACTCCTCCAGCGAAATATTCTCCAGGCGCGAGCTTTCCTCAATGTCCCGGTTTGCACCCACCTTTGGATCGATGGCGGCGTTGTTCACCAAGACCTGCACGCCGCCGTGGTCACGGTGGATACTGTCGTTTATTTCTCGGATAGATTCAGGATCGGTAACGTCCATGATCATAGGAATGATCCGGTCGCCGTAGTCGGCTCCCAGTTCCCGTGCCGCCTGCTCCGCGGACGGCCCATTGATATCCGTCAGGATAGCCGTGGCGCCCACCTCGGCCAGTGCGGCGGCGTGCTCCCGGCCCAGCAGACCTCCACCGCCGGTGATCACCGCAACCTTGTCCGTCAGATCAAATCGATCCGGCACGCTACAGGCTCCGCACCTGACCGCCGTCTACTACCCAGTTGGCGCCCGACACGAAAGCCGCGCACCTAGACGCCAGAAACACCACTACATTGGCAACCTCATCCAGGGTGCCTAACCGCTGCAGGGGCACTTCCCCGGCGAGCATCGCTTCCACCGCCTCCCGGTCAGCCGCCAGTTTCTTCTCCCAGGTTGAACCGGGAAACAGGATGTTGCCGGGAGACACCACGTTCACCCGCACCCCCCGCTGTCCCAGGGGGCGGGCAATATTTTGTGCGTAGCCGATTAGTCCCGCTTTGGCGGATGCGTATGCTATCGGACAACCCAGAGCCTCCAGACCGCAGATTGAGCCGATAAATGTTATGCTCGATGAAGCATTATCCGCCTTAGCACCAGCCTCAAGCAGATCGCGCAGAGCTGTAACTGTCCTCACGGCGACCAGTAAATTGAGGTCCAACATACGCTGGAATTCAGGCAGATCTTCTTGTAAGGGAGGTACCGACGCTCCACTGCCAATATTACAGATCAAATGAGCCAGTCTGCCGACTTGTTCCCGGATCATGGCGGATAAAGCCGCAATCCCATCCGGTTGCTGCAGGTCGGCGACAAGCGAACGCACTCTGTCATGGCCGTATTCGGAAGTAAATGCATTCACGGTGGCCTTCAACGACGGCCGATCCCGATCGTTTAAAATAACATTCGCCTTTTCGCGCAGGAATACTTCCGCAATTCCCCTGCCGATCCCCCGGGACGAACCGGTGACCAGCACCCACTGGTTATCAATCTGCAGATCCACCAGTTATACCTCCAATCCTTGCAACCAATCAGCCACCATATCCCGGTAAGTGCACAAAATCCCAGCGTGGTTACCGTCGTCGGCACGGGCTGTCTGGAGAATATAATTCCCCCGGTAGCCCGCCTGGTTTATGGAACGCAAAGCCCTGGGGATATCGGCATCACCTGTGCCCAGGGGTACGGTGGTGCCTCCTAAGATGCGATCCTTAACGTGCACGTTCACCACCCGATGGCCATAAACCGCCAGTTCTTCTTCGGGATCGTACCCCAGGGAAGCGCTGTTGCCGATGTCATACGTAAGGCTGAAATATCGCTCGTTGAGGTTGCCAATGAACCGGGCCAGGTTGTCCGGTGGTAAATCGGACTCAAAACTTATCATTACACCCGTCTGGTCCAGTAAGGGCATGATTGTGGCAAGTCCTTCCAACAGGGCCTTCTCGTGTTCCCGGTTTTCCAGGCAGCCAGCGTCCACCAGAGGGATCAGAACGGTCCGGATGCCTACATCCCCGCAGGACCTGATGATAGTGGCAATATCCTCCAGGAGCCGATCCCGCTGTTCACCCTGCACCTTATAGAATGGGGCTTGCATGAAACAGTCACCGGTGAGGGACTTGATCGCCAGCTGGGGTTTGGACATCAGTGTCTTGATCTCCTGCCGGCCCTTTTCAGTCAGCAGGGGATTCTCGTACAACCGCTCCTGGTCCAGGGTCCACTCCATGAGATGAAATCCGTTCTGCTGGGCCAGGGCAAATTCCTGTTGCCAATAAGGCCAGGGGAAGGCCTGAATCTGGCCCTCTATCAGTGGAGAAAGACGCCCCTGCATGAAGCCGATAGGATTATCCTTCGTATTACTTTTCATGGCTGCAGATTATTGGAAAGTTCTAGATTGTGCAGTTCGTCTCTATCCACATATGGAAATCTAGCCATCAAGAACGATATTGGTCTATTTTTCGTTTGATAACCATCACTGAAGCGGCTTTACAGCACTCGATAATAGCATGATTTCTCGTGAAAATCGTGTCAGTTTCGTGTATTTCGATAGTCGAATTGGGGTAATCCAGGCAACAAATATTGAAAATGGCAAAAGCCACGGTAATGACCACAAGAAAGGTAACTGCCTGAACTTATCCACTTTGACCTGTTCAAATCCGTGAATAAGGAAAATATCCCGAAGGGAGCTCAATGTAAATGGTGTCCTATGTGTATAATCTTCATAAAAGGTTTTATAGACGGTTTCCCAATCTGGGACCATGGTTATAATCAGGCCGCCAGGCTTTGCAATGCGGTAGAATTCTTGCACTAGGTTTTCGGGATAATAAAAATGTTCAAGTACCGACTTTGAGAAGACAACGTCAAAAGTGGACTCTGGGTATGGGAGCGGCTCATTCAGTAAATCGGACTGTATTATCTCTCCCTCCCCGCATATTTCATTAGCGATTAGTGATTGATCGACGCCATATCCACGTAAGCCGCATTGGATAAAGCCGTTTAAGAATTCGCCCCGTCCACATCCCACATCGACAATTTTCTGCCCCTGAACCATTTCATACTTCTTGAATAAATACCGCGTAAGCTTGTTGGGATAGCTGGTAAAAGGTCGATCCTTTTCGTTATATATGACCTCTACATAGTCTTTCATTCTTGGTTGTTGCACGCTAGAGTTCCTCAACCAATTCAATAAACGTTCCCTCCGGCGCTCGGCAGAAGGTGACTTTCGCATAACCATCCGGAGATAATTGGGGCGGCGCGTTAAACGGTACACCCGATTCCGTCAGCTGCTGGTAGGTTTCGTCTAAATCATCAACGGCAAAAGCGATATGCGCAATGCCGATATCGTGGAATTCCCGCGGTTGACGCTGGAGCGGATGACTAATAAAATGAAGTAACTCGATAAGCTGTCCGTCGCGGGCGGTCAACTTAATCGTTTTCACCTGTACTTTCTCGAGTGCGGACATATCATCGATATAATCACCGCCTTCGTCCATTTCCTTAACGATCTTGAAGCCAAGCAGATCACGATAGAAGTGTAAGGATGCCTCCAGATCATCCACAACGATACCGGTATGCCTGACGTTCGTTATCATCCTCTCATTTCTCAGCTTCGATTTCCAATAGGGACCCTTCAATCACTCCCACTCCTTCAAGCAGCGCATCCTCGGGGATCACCAATGGCGGTCCTATCTTTATAGATTCTCGTCCGGTATGAACCACCAGTAGTCCCTTTTCCAGACACCTCTTAGCAGCCCTGGTAGCCAGGGCAGAGTCCGGTTTCCCGGTAGCAGGATCGCGAAAGATCAGTGCGGCAATCATCCCCTTCCCCAAGACATGGGAAATCAGACCGGGGAAGGTATCTCTTAGCGCGCTCAACTTTTCGTGGAGCACCGCACCCTTTTCGGCAGATTCAGCGACCAGGTTGTTTGTTTCAATCTCCTCAATCGTAGCCAGCCCCGCCGCACAGACAATGGGATTGGCCGAATGGGTGCTGCTCATATTGCCTACCTCGGGCAAGTCCATTACTTCCGCTTTACCAAGAACGCCTGATAGAGGAAACCCAGACCCCATGCCCTTCCCGCAGCATATCAGATCGGGCTTAACGTCGTAATGTTCATAGCCAAAACGCTTGCCTGTCCTGGCAAAACCGGCCTGCATCTCATCGAAAGTTAAAAGAATATCCTTTTCCCGGCAGATAGTTTCAATGGCTTGAACGAAGGATTTCGGGTAGAAGACTGCCCCCCAACCTTGAAACGTCTCCAGCATGAAACCGCAAACATCCCTGTAAAGATCCAGACCCTTATCCTGAAGCGTTTTCAAACCTTTCTCCAAGAACTCAACGCTGTCCTGTTCGGAGACTGTCCATGGGTAAGGAAACGGTATATGGTGAATGTTTGGATCTTTATACCCTATCCAGGCCTTTTGTTGCTCATTGCCGCTCATGGACTGGGCGCCCATGGTCCGGCCATGCCAGTTCCCCTCAATGCAGATAACACCTAGCCGACGTATCCCCTTTTTCTGGCCATACATACGCATCAACTTGAGGGCTGCTTCGATAGCCTCCGTTCCTGCCGACAAGAGAAAAGCCTTTTCAAAAGGGGGACCGGCAAATTCCACCAGCCGGCGGAGGTAGCGGGCGCGATATTCATTGGCATAGGCGTATGTATGCACAATCGGTTTGTCCATCACTTCACGGACTGCCGCGAGAATGCGGGAATTCGCGTGGCCCACGTTGGTCACGAAGATAGTAGATGTAAAATCGATCCATTTATTCCCGCTACGATCATAGATATTGAAACCCTCAGCACGATCCCAAAGGATTGGAAACTGTCCCTGCATAGAACGTGATTCGTATTTTTCCAGTTCCGGCAATACCACCAGCGCTTCAGGGCAGGGTAGCTCGGTCTTAATCTCGCGGTGCTTTGTTTTCACCCGTGCCACGGGAATAGATTTTATTTCAGTCCGATGGAGCACTGGCGACTGCTATCCAAAGAGTTTCCGAATCAGTTCAGGTTTCATGGCTGCCTGGTATTCCAGATAGGCAAAATCTTCCGGGGTATCCACTTCAACAACGTGGGGGGTGATATAAGCCAGACTCCGATCACCATGCAGTTTCTCATTTTCCACCACGTAATCGCTTTTCAGAATGTCGACGTAGCCATTTGCCTGGAAGGTCTTTGCGTAGCCTTGCCTGACCTCATTGGCTACATCGAGTTCAAACGAGCCTGAACCAATACATTTCAGCCGGTTGTTCTCGATCTCGAAGGTTTTATAGGCCGACTCGGACATTTCATGAACCGAACGCAGAGATGTCACCTCCTCAGTTCGGAGGATGTGCTCGACAGCAGCGTCAACCACTGCGATATCACGGAACGGAGTGGTGGGCCGAAGGTGTACAAGTAAATCGGGGGTGCCTTTTTCTTTGCTCAGCCAATCCAACAGATGCCTGATAAAGCCGTAATCAGAGGAAGTATCCTTGGCCAACTTCGCCGGACGCAGAAAAGGGATTTCGGCGCCATACTCCCTGGCGATATCGGCGTATCGTTCCGAATCGGTAGAGACGATCACACGGTCAATGTTGTGTGCCAGCTGGGCTACCTGGATGCTGTAAGCAAGCAGTGGCCTTCCAGCTAGCGGTTTGATGTTCTTGTCAGGAATTCCCTTAGACCCGCCCCGGGCCGGGATAACCGCGACGACACCCATCGGGGTGGTAACCTTCTCAACAGTGGATATCAATGGCTGGCCTCCCAGGGCAGATGCCCCCGGAGGTTTTTCGCAATTGGAACTTCTTTCTCGTGGATGCCAATCACGCCATCGCCCATCGCCTGCTCGATTTTGCGAACAGCCCCAACGAGCTGGCGAAAACCGGCCGGTTCCACGGAAGCTGCCTGGTCCGAGCCGTACATCGCCCGGTCAAGGGTGATGTGCCGTTCGAGGGAAGTAATGCCCAGAGCAGCTGCAGCATAGGAAACGGCCAGACCGACTTCGTGCCCACTGTAGCCCACGTCACATTGGTACCGCTCGCAGAGCGTCTTGATGCAGTTGAGATTAGCGTCCTCGTCATCCATGGGATAGGTGGACACGCAGTGCATCAGTTCAAAGGGGCAATCGGCCTCCCGGAATATCTTGACCGCCCGGTCGATATCGCTATCGGCACTCATACCCGTTGAAATGAAGGTAAGCTTCCCCTCGGAAGCCACTTCCCGCAGCAGGTCTTCATAAACAATCATCGCGGAAGCGATCTTGTTATGGTTCAGGTCAAACTGCCGGAGGAATTTCTGGCTCTCCAGGTCCCAGGCTGAGGCAAACCACTCAATCCCCTTCTCTTTGCAGTAGGCGTCGATCTCCTGGTATTCCTCCAGCCCGAACTCAAGGCCTTCCTTCTGATCCCGTTGGGTCGTACCCCAGGGACTTTCCCTGGGTGAATCAAGCATTTCTCTGGTGTAAACCAGGTCGATGGTCCGCTTCTGAAACTTGACCGCGTCAGCTCCGGTATCTACCGCCACGTCGATCAACTTCTTGGCGATAGTGATGTCGCCGTTGTGATTAATACCTATTTCCGCAATAATGAAAATACTCATCTGTTAATTCTCTTGTTTTTTATTAATGGTTCGATTGAAGCGAAATTTACAATGGATTCCTTTCAAGGCAAAAAGGCCTGCTCCCCCAGCTCACATAAAATATGCCCGATAGTGATATGAGCCTCCTGGATTCGCGCCGTGTGACGGGAGGGCACCTTCAGGCAGGTTGCCTTTTCCGCCAGGATGCCCCCCGATTCCCCCGTCAGGCCATAGACGATCAGTCCCATTGATTGAGCCTCTTCAACCACACGCAGGACATTTTCGGAGTTACCGCTGGTGGAGATGGCGATCAGAACATCATCGGGCCGGGCGACGGCTTTCAGCTCCCGGACAAAAACCTCCCGGTAGTGATAATCGTTACTAGTGGCCGTCAGGATAGAGCTGTTGGTACCCAAGGCCACTGCCGGAAGAGGCTCGCGGTCCACCATAAACCGGGAAATGAATTCAGCCACCAGATGTTGACTGTCTGCGAAACTGCCGCCATTACCGCAGAAAATGATCTTATTCCCCCGCCCCAGCGCCGCGGCAATCGCCTGTGCTATCTCACCAATGAGAGCCACCGTGGCCTCGTCAGCCAACAGGGATTGCTTAACCTGAATGCTCTCGGCAATAGTATCCTTAATATGAGATTTCAAATTCATAATTCGATGGTTGTTTTCCAGTATTCTAGGGCTTAGGGAATGATAAACTTTTCCGATATCTCCTTGATAACCCCCTGTCCCCCCTTTGCTCGGGTGACAAACCTGGCAATATTCAAGATTTCAGGGTGGGCATCGGCTGGCGCGGCGGGATATCTGACTCTTTTCATAACTTCAAGATCATTCACGTCGTTCCCCACATACAGCACCCGGTCCATATCGATGGACTCTCTCTGGCAGAATTCTGTTAGCAATTCCAGCTTATCGATTGAGGCATTGATGACCTCTATCTTCAGTTTGGCCGCCCGGGCCCGTACTACCGGGTTGGTTTCCGTGCTCAATATGAGCTGGCGTATGTTCATTCTCGCAATTACAACCACTCCCCAACCGTCGGCCCGGTTGACAAACACCGCCTCCTGCCCATCCTCACACACCAGCACCCGATTATCGGTCATTACTCCATCGAAGTCATAAACCGCCAGATCGATATCCACTGGGGAGATTGAATCGAATGACCCGGTGCCGCCGGAAATCTGGATAGTTTCACCATCTAACATTGAATGACTACTCCGCTCCTTTCTAAAAGTTGGAATTGGAAACAGGAAATGGATTTCATCTGCTCAAACTGCCGCTGTTTCAAACGGATGTAACATAACCAAGTTAACTTGCTCAATCAGGCGGGTTTGCGCCGGAACAGGCTGATCAACTTCCCTAGCCATCTTGAAGAATCAAGGGTCGCTCTGATCTCTTCAAGGCTCTCTTCCTGGGATTTATCACCCCCCAGGTTATTAATGAATTGCCCAATATAGGCCAAGCCTACTCCTGCGAAAAGGCCTAGCATGAGGCTCACTACCACGATGAGTTTCCGCTTCGGGGCGCTTCTTTCCAGAGGAGGCACCGGTGCTTACACCACCGTGATCACCGGCTGTTCGTGCTGTAGTTCGATCTCAGATTGCATCAACTGGGTTTGAAGTTCGCGGTAAAGCTCCGTTTTAATATCTACCTGTCTTTGCAGACGCTCTACTTTGACCCTTAGACGGGCTGTCTGGGGATTTTGATTGGCGTCAAGGAACCGGGCAAGATCTCCTTCAGATTCCTCCAGGTCAACGCCAGCCTCCTCGAAGCGGGCGCCAATGAACTCCACGTTATCCCGTGACTTTTCGGTATAGAGATCCTGCACCCTCAGCCGAAGATTATGAATCAGCGTAGAGATGATCTGGGCCGAGAGTAAGGCATCTTTGGTCGTGGTTGAAATTGTCATCATCCCGCTGGTTCGGGCAACATCGACCGAAAAGATGCCGTTTAGTGATTTGATGCTCTCATATTCCTCCCGGGTGAGGCCGACTATACCACTCACACCCTTTGGGACAGCGGCAACAGAATCCACTCCCCGGATCCAACGCAGGATGTTCCCAGGTAGATCGATTGTCACGGCCCGAAGGCTTTTTAT